>Ga0208315_1000909_pt1 | contig 17354 bp, 18 predicted proteins | sample MalvireepMed_215_FD_184239 | JGI IMG/M metagenome (GOLD analysis project Ga0208315, IMG submission 184239) | Marine viral communities from the Global Malaspina Expedition - Malaspina viral metaG DeepMed_215 (SPAdes) (version 2) | ecosystem: Environmental > Aquatic > Marine > Oceanic | place... | reverse complement strand
ACTCGCTACCGCTCGCCAGCATTCGACCGGCAGCGGCGCGGCGGGAGTTGGTGGCGGGATAATTGGCAGAAAAGGGTTAAAAAGCATTGTATTTTTCAGGAGATTTTGAGATAATGTCTTTGTTGGCCGAGGTGGTCAGCGCTGGGGAATCACGCGGCGGCAACCGTGCCCCAGGTTATCAAATGGTTAGGAGTTAAGATCATGGGTTTAGTATCCAGCTTAGGCAATATCACTCAATTCCGTAGCAATACGCCGCTCACCGATGACCAAATTCATCGTGTCGCGCCGTCAGTGTACGCCGACGCGCCCCACGAAAGCCGTTCCGAGCGCTATCAGGCAATTCCTACCAGTGTCGTACTCGATGCCCTGCGCAACGAAGGCTTTTACCCTTTCTTTGCCGCCCAAACGGCAGTGCGCAAAGAGTCCAAGCGCGACCACACTAAGCACATGCTGCGTTTACGCCATGCGAGCCAGATCAATCACAAGGAAGCCAACGAGATTATTCTGCTGAATAGTCACGATGGTACGAGCAGTTACCAAATGCTGGCGGGCATGTTTCGCTTTGTCTGCGCTAACGGCATGGTGTGCGGCAATACCGTGGGGGATATTCGCGTTCGCCACCAGGGCAAAGGCGACATTGTGGGCGACGTGATCCAGGGCGCGTACACGGTCAAAGAGGCGTTTGAGCTGATTGAGAACGAGCGCGACACGATGCGCAGCGTACAAGTGCCCCCCGCCGCTCAAGTCGCGCTGGCCAAAACGTTTTTGGACTACAAGCACAGCGACCCAATGCGCCCTGCGCCTATCGAACCTGAGCAGCTTTTGCGCGCTCGCCGCCATGAGGATAAAGGCGACGACTTGTGGGCAACCACTAACCGCATTCAAGAGAACGCGATGAAAGGCGGCCTACGTGGCCGCAACGCCAAAGGCCGTACCACCCGCACCCGCGAAGTAAAGGGCATTGACAACGATGTAAAGCTGAATAAAGCGCTTTGGCAAATGTCATTGAAGATGGCCGACATTCTCAAGGGATAACCTGACCAGGGCCGCCCCAGCGGCGGCCCGATGCAGCTAAAAATAGACAGCTTTTATAGTTAAAAAGCATTGTATTTTTAGCTGAAAATTGAGATACTACCCAGGTCGGCAATCGGTGCCGACCCTTGGGAAACACGCGGCGGCAACCGCGCCCAAGGCAACTGGTAAGGAGTTATCACCATGCAAAAAATGAAGCATGTACGCATTGGAGTGATGAAGGTAGGCGAGCTGGGCGCGCTACTGGATCGGCTGGCCCCCTACGCAGGTCATAGCTGCCAGTCACACGTTCTGGCCCGTGCCGTGCGTTTCACTAAAAACCAACCCTTGATTGGGCCGACTCACTCATAAAGGAGGCGGGCACCGGCTGCGCCGGTGCCCTTTCTCAACCGGAGACCAAGACGATGGCCTACCCACTTTTAAACTCAGCGCTCGCCAAGCAAGACCACGTAAATTGGGAGTTATGGGTAAACCCACGCGGGCAGTTTAGCGCCGTGGCCAAGCCAGGTAGCGGCGCGCAATCAACGCATTTTGGCGACGTTGCCCATGTGGTACGTTTAATGAATCACGCCACCCAGAGCGACGCGCTGTTTCAGGGCTGGACGGAGGCAGGCCGCGCCGCGTTACGTGGCCTGCATACGTCGCTAGTATCGCGCCGTATCCAGGTGGCGGCAGGAGGCAAGAGCCATGTGTGACACCCTCGACTTTGAATTGTGGCACGACGAGTTAATGCTAGTGGCGTCAGCACACCCCCGGCCCGCCCCGAGTAGCTACGATTTTCGGGCTGCTTATGCCGCAGGCTTGACCCCGTTCGATGCGTTTCAACAATCGGTGCGCGTGACCGCGCACCCTGACCAGGAGGGCTACTGATTGACCACGGCGGCTGCCGCTGCTTCGGCGGGGCCGCCCTTGACGGCGGGGGCTGCTCGCCCTTGCCATTGGGCGGCCCGACGCGAACAGCGACGACGCACCTCTACCCCGCCACCGTGCGGGGTTTTTCGTGAGCGCCTTCCCGTTTTCCGTCAATTTATACCGTTAACGTACTTTTGGGCCTAGTGGCTGGGTGAGCTTTGGTGGCCAGCCGCGACTTAGTGGCTTTCGGCAGGCGGTGTGGGTTCGCTGGCGGTTGCTGCCAGGTATGGCATTTTCTGGCAGTCCGGTTCGCCGCAGAGCAGGCGGAGGGCTGGCTTGCCCCAGGCTTGTGCCCCGCAGCCAGGGCAGCGGTATTTGACGCGGTTTGACTTGCCTTGCGGCTTCTCTTCCGGGTAGCTGACCCACTGCGCGCCGGGACGATCTTGCGTGCCGGTGTTGATCTCAGTGTCTACGCCGCTGGGCGTGTCGTCGCCACCGTCGCTGTGTGGGTAGTGATCCAGGCCGAGAAAGGGGCGCTGTGCCGGGAATCGGTCTACCCAGGAGAGCTTATAGGCATTGGTCAGGAGCGCTTGGCTGGCTTGCTCAAAACGCCCGCCTTTGATGGGGTAGTCATTCATGTTTTCGCCAGTGCGCTTGCCGCCAGGCAGGCCCGTATTGGACGGCATCAGGCCGATGCTTTCCATTTTATCGGCCCATTCTTTGTTGTGGTAACGGCGTCTACCAGGCGTTCCGAAGTGCTGCTGCCATTGGTGGCACATTTCATGGGCGATGGTTTGCAGCGTTTCCAGGATGGGATACACCGCAAAGTAGCTGGGGTTTAGGGCTATTTCATCGACGGTTTCGCCGGTCGTGGTATCCACGAAGCGGCCAGCGCTGTAGTAACCGCAGGTGTTTTTTTCCCGCTGCAACGTAATCAGGCACGGCGGGAGCTGGCCGTCGAATAGCTCTGCGTTGAAGTGATCGAAGGCTTGTTGAAGCTCAGCGTAGGTTTCGTTGGTCGGGGTCGTCATCGGGCTTGCCTTTTCAACGGCTCTTCTGGGGCCACCCCCTAGCGGGGGCCGCTATGTCGTGCTTCGCATCGAGCCACGCCGGGAAACTACCCCCGGCGCGTCTCGCCCCTTCGGGCTTCCAGCGCTTGGCGGGGGGCTTGGTAATTGGATTGCACAATCCACTATTATTTTGGATTGTGCAATCCAATTCAGGGAAACAAAAAAGCCCCCGGCAGGTGCCGAGGGCAAGGGAACAGCCGTTACGGGAGCATGAACCAGATAACACCCGCGAAAGCGGCGACCGCCAAGATACCCCCCAGGGCACCGGCCATAAGCGTTCGCCAAAACAGGCGGCGACTCTCGGCACGGAACGCGGCCACGGTGCTTTTGATCTCTTGGGCCAGGGCGTAATTTTTCTGTGCAAGGGCCATGGTGTCTTTATCCATCTCAATGCGGGCATCTTGCGCGAGCTTGCGGAGGGCCGCTGTCGCGTTCTCCCGCTCTTTCGCCACATGCGCCACGCTCTGCTCGACCACGGCGGGCAACGTCTGCTGTACCTGCTCGATCTTAACCAAAATCTGCTCATGCTTGGTCAACATTTCATCGCAGGATTCCAGCAACTCAGCGGCTAGCCCTTCACGGATGCTACGGGGTTTTGAGTCGTTACCCGCCATATAGTGCCCCCCCCCTATTAGCTCAGTGCGAGCGCTTTAAAAACTTCATCCAGGTTATCGGAAGCGCTAGCGGCCAACCGCTTCATGGAGATATGCGCAATCGCTTTATCAGTCAATTCGGCGTCAGCTTCACTACGTGCTTTTTTCAGCACATCGCGCCAGTTAGTACCGTCATTTAAAAGCGTGGGAATATCGGTCTTGTAGTAGCGCATCCGCTGATAAAGCTCATTCTCTTCAATCGCGGCATTAACATTCACGGTAATGCCATGCTTTTTAGCGCGTGCAATCACAAGCTCGAAGCAATCTTCTACGGTATCCCCCGGCATGAGGCGGTTGAACACAAGACGGATTTTGGCGGCGGGCACGCCCAGGGCAATCAAGGCATCCAGAGTCGCTAGCGTGTCTTGCGTCTGCTTACTCTCTTGTACACAGGGAACTATGAAGTAATCAAACTCTTCATGGGAGCCACGGTACTGATTAAGCAAACGGAAAAAGACTTCTACGTTAGATGCACCCACATCGACAATCGCGCTATCGACAAGCATTAGCTCTTCTTGCAAAGCACCCCACTGTTGGCCCCGAAACGTTGTACCCTCTTCCTCGCCTGCGTTAATGGTTTCAACCGGCACATATTCAGGGTTGTTAATGCGCGGCATTAACAGATGGCGAGACACCATCGTTTTGCCGGTGTTACCGGAAAAACTGGATACGGCAATTTTCAAATCTTTTGGCTTAGCGGCTGCTTTGGTCATTGGTTGCGACTCCCTAATTTTCTCTTACGAGTTGATGGTTCAGGTTTTACGTATTCGTTTTTTGCTTGACGTTTCAAAATATCGTCTAGCTTTTCAGCGGGCTGCTTTTCGACATCTTCGCTGTGTTGTTCCACAGTTTCAATAGCCGGTTTGCTTTCCACTGGTTTTTTCACCGGATTGCCGTCCGGTTCTTGCAAATGAGCCTTCTCAGGCTGTTGTTCTGCTACCGTTGCTTGGCGGTTTTTAGCCACCTTTTTACGATAGCGATATAAGATTGACTTAAAGTTCAACAGAGTAATTTCAATGCCTTGCTCATTGAGCGCTTCAACAATATCAGCTAACGCAAATCCTTCACTGATTTTCTGCTCAATTTCAGGTAACAGTGGCTCAACTTTCTTTGAGACAGGTCTCTGTTTACCCTGCAAAGCCTGAATCGTCACTCGTGTTTCTGGTGTGTCGTTTGCCATTGAGCGACCCTCATGCACTGTCTGATGGTCAATATACAGGCACCTAGCCATGGTGTCTAGCTTTTTTGCATCCTCAGTGCATCCTGGTTGCATCTTTTGTGAAACTTTCTGCATCCTATGTGCATTCTAGCTGCATCCTTCCTGCATCTTCCGTGCATCCTACCTGCATTCTAGCTGCATCCCTACCTATCTGCTGCGCAGATAGAGCCATAGGATACCTTCTTTGGGTTCCTTAACAGCGTCAGGCATGGGTTCCTTAACGACCAAAAATGGGGTTATCCTTAACGGTGGAGGCAACACACCATACGCACCCCTGCGGGGAGCATAAGTGCTTGATTTATAAGCAGATATTGGATTTATGCTAATGCTTATTGAATGACGTTCTGTGTGTTAATGCTTCTAATAGCCCCATAAACACTGGGTTTTTTGTCATTTTTGGTGTCATTTTTATGTCGAAACGAAGAAGGAGGAGCCATAGGGAGCTGTCATCTCAGTTTTCCATACGGCTTTTTGCAGACCAGCTCGCATCCTATGAGGAGAAGCTGGCGGGCAGCGGTGTGTCGATCACCGAGTATATCCGGGAGCGTCTGGACGGTCAGGATCAGGTCAATGAAGTGCTTGAGTCGGTATTAGAACGACTCTCTGACATTGACCAAAAGTTAGAGCAATTAAGCACTAAAGATAAAGGAGGAAATGATGCTGTCAGTGTAGAAATGCTACTGCTATTACGCAGTTTGCTACGCAACAACAGCGGCAAAGATACCATTAAGATGGTGCAGGCGGACATTAAAAATATGGGTTTACAGCCTTTCGATATTGACCATGGAGGCAGACGATAATGATTTACTTAAACAGACTTGTTACGCGACAAATAACGGGTGCGATTATTACACTACCACCGATAGCGGCTTGGCTAGTGACAGGTTTTAAGCTCTATCATATCGAAGGGGAAAACCCTTTCGTGACTCTATTTTGGATGGCCCGTTTCACACCCCAAGACCCCTATTTGCTAGCTAGCTTATTTATAACGCTTGTAGTGAGTATCGGATTAGGTGTTTTCTTTTTCAAAAGCACCAAGCGGGCGTTTAAGGGCGCACGCTATCGGAGGCATCTTAGGGGTACGGAAATAGTCGAGCCTGAAAAGCTGGCGAAACTGACCAAGAGCAATAAAGACAAACAAATCACCATTGCGGGGATTCCGTTTCCAGTGCCCGCCGAAAACCTACAGATACTCTTGGCGGGCGGCACAGGCGCAGGTAAAACCACTATCTTCAATGAAATTATGCTAGGTATAGCACGCCGCAAAGAACGCTGCTTTATTTTAGACCCGGCAGGTTCAACGCTCTCAAAGTTTTATAAAGAGGGCGATGTTATCCTGAATCCCTATGATAAAAGAACGCAAGGATGGAGCTTTTTTAACGAAATAAGAAACGATTATGACTTTGATCGTTTATCTATGTCGATTATTCCAAAGGGAAAAACAGAAGAGGCCGAAGAGTGGGCAAGTTACGGGCGACTGCTCTTCAAAGAGGTGTCTCGCAAACTATGGCAGCGGGGCACACCTGATATAGAAGAGGTGCATTATTGGTGTTCGGTCGCAACAGACAAAGACTTGCGTGCCTTCCTAGAAGGCACTCAGGCGCTTTCTTTATTTGCGGGTTCTAATGAAGGTTCAAAAGCACTTACATCGGCTCGCTTTGTTCTATCTGACAAACTACCGGAGCATGTGAAAATGCCCGAAGGGGATTTTTCACTGCGTAAATGGCTGGAAAACCCTAACGGTGGAAATCTATATATTACGTGGCGAGAAGATCAGAAAGAGGCGTTGAAGCCACTTATTTCTGCATGGGTGGACGTACTTTATAGCTCGACACTTTCTCTGCCAGAGGATTTGTCGCGTCGTATTTGGTCACTGGTGGACGAGTTAGGCAGCCTTGAGAAACTGGCGACTTTAGAAGATGCGCTAACCAAAGGGCGTAAATTTGGTCTGCGCATTGTCGCCGGTATCCAGTCCACGTCTCAGTTAGCCGATATTTACGGGCGAGAAGGCTCACAAACGCTGCGTAGCTGTTTCTCTTCGATGGTGGCCATGCGTGTATCGCGCACTGATCCTGAAACTGCCGAGGACTTTTCCAAGTCGATTGGCGTGCATGAAGTTGAGCGCGACCGGGATACCAGCTCACGGGATAAAGGCCAGCGCTCAAGCAGCAACCTCGAAGTGAAAGAGGAGCGTGTGGTATCGCCCGCAGAGCTGATTAACCTTCAAAACCTCACGGGTTACTTAGCGATTGTCGGGGGCTATCCGGTGACGAAGTTTGAGACTCAGCACCAGGCGTACAAAACCCGCTGCGCGCCCTTTGAAGAACGCAATACGCTGATGGCACAGGCAAACTAAATGCTAAGCACACAGGTACTTACGCGGCAAAATACCGGTGGTCTTGCTCGGTACTACGAGGACGGTGCCGACGACTATTACGCCAAAGAAGGCAATGCCAACGAATGGCAAGGGAAAGGCGCGGAAGCGCTGGGGTTGGAAGGCGAGATTGACCCCGCTAGGTTCCGGGAATTGCTCAATGGGCACGTCAAGGAGGGCGTGCAAATCAGCCGTGGCTCAACTCGCAGTGATGCGAAAGAGCGCATCGGTATTGACCTCACGTTTTCAGCCCCAAAAAGCGTCTCGATGCAGGCGCTTGTCGCCGGTGATCCTGAGTTAATCAAAGCACACGACAAGGCCGTTTCGGCGGCCTTGAAGCAGGCTGAACTCAAGGTACAAGCCAGGCGCAAAGAAAATGGCAAATCATCGGTCGAACATACCGCTAACATCATTGCGGCCAAATTTCGCCACGAGACGAGCCGCGAGCAAGACCCGCAGCTACACACCCACGCGGTGATTATGAACATGACCCAGCGCGCCGATGGCGAGTGGCGCGCTATCAAAAACGACGAACTGGTGCGCGCCGTCAAAGAGTTGGGGGGCGTCTACCAGGCAGAGCTTGCTAAAGCAGCAAAAGAGGCCGGTTATGAGCTGCGCTATGACAAAAATGGAAGCTGGGAGCTGGCCCATATCACCCGGCAGGAGATCGAACACTTTTCCGCACGCGGACGCCAGGTAGAAGAGAAGTTAGCAGAGAGTGGGCTAACCAGGGGCACCGCGTCAGCCGAAGAGAAGCAGCAGGCGACGCTACAGACCCGTGCCCGGAAGGGAAAGGTTGAGCGTGATGCGCTCTATGAGCGCTGGGTAGAGCGCTCCAAAGAGCTGGGCATCGACTATAACCGCCGAGAGTGGAAAGGTGCCGGTTACGATCCAGCGGAGGCATCGAAGAGCGCCAAGACTGACCATCGTAGTACCGACCAACTGGCGAAAGAAGCCGTGCGGTATGCGATCAAGCATATTTCAGAGCGCGATAGCGTGATGACCGACACGCAGTTGGTGCAAACCGCACTCAAGCATGGTCAGGGCCGCTTTAGCTTTGATGATGTGAAACGTGAGGTGGCCACCCAGCTAAAGAATGGGCACCTAATTAGCGACCAGCCGCTATATCGGCCCGCCGAAGCCATGAACGACAAGCAGGATATGACCCGTAAGCAGTGGGTCAACAAGCTCAAGGAGCTGGGGCTATCCGAAAATGCAGCACGTAAGGAAGTGGATGAAGGGATATTGAACAAGCGGCTGGTCAAGCAGGAGGCTCGCTACACGACGCACACGGCGCGTAAGCGAGAGGTGCGCATACTAGCCATTGAAAAAGCCGGGAGGGGCCAGGTAGCCCCCTTGCTGACCCGCGAGCAAGCGTATCAGAAGCTAGAGGGCATTCGGCTTAATTCCGGTCAGCGTGAAGCGGCCACGGATATTCTCACGACGAGCAACCGCGTTGTGGGCATCCAGGGCTTTGCGGGGGTGGGTAAAACCACGCTACTACGACCCGCCAAAGCGGAGCTGGAGGCCCAGGGCTTTGAAGTCAGGGCAGTGGCCCCAACAGGGAGCCAGGTCAAAGCGCTTCAAGAGGCCGGTATCCAGGCGCAAACACTCGCTGCTTTTCTGGTAGCGAAAGACAAGGGGCTGCATGAGAAAACCGTACTGCTGCTGGATGAAGCGGGCAGTGTGCCTACCCGTGAAATGGATCGACTGATGAAGCTGGCCGAGCAGTCAGGTAGCCGCCTGATTTTGGCGGGTGACGTGGCCCAGACGAAAGCGATTGAGGCCGGTAAGCCGTTCCACCAGCTCCAAGAGGCAGGGATGGCCACGTCCCGCGTAGAGGAAATCGTCAGGCAACAGGATAAAGAGCTGAAAACAGCCGTGCAGATGGCCGCGCATGGCCGTACTGCCGAATCCCTCGCCAAAATCAAAGGCGTGGCCGAGTTCCAGAAAGATCACGAGCGGCACAGCGCAATCGCACAGCGCTACCTAAGTTTTTCGCCAGAAGTGCAGGACAAGACGCTGATCGTCAGCGGCACCAACATCGCCAGGCGGGAGCTAAACGGGCAGATTCGGGCAGGCTTAGGGCTAGCTGGCCAGGGCATGATTTACGACACGCTGGTACGTCAAGACACTACCAAGGCACAGCGTCAGTACAGCCACAACTACAACGCCGGTGACGTGATACAGCCCGACCAGGACTACAGCAATGGGCTTGTTCGGGGGGAAACCTACCGCATATTGGATACTGGCCCCGGTAACAAGCTCACGGTGCAATCGCTCTATCGAGACGAGCCACCTATATCGTTCTGCCCCAAACGACAATCAGCGCTGTCAGTGTACAGCGTGGAAAAATCAGAGTTGTCAGTAGGGGATAAGGTCAGGATCACGCACAACGACGCCAGGCTCGACGTGGCCAACGGCGACCGTTTCAAAGTCACCGCGATAGCACTGGACAAGGTAACGCTGAGCAATGAGCAAAGAACGGTTGAGCTGCCGACCACAAAACCCCTTCACGTTGACCACGGCTACGCTTCGACCGTTCACGCATCCCAGGGCTTAACCGTTCAAAACGTGCTGGTCGATGCCAAAACCACGTCAAAGACCCTCACGAAAGACGTGTGGTACGTGGCTATTTCTAGGGCCACGCACAGCGCCGAGGTGTACACAGACAAAGCTAAAAACTTACCCGGAGCGATTGGGCGGGAAGCAGAGAAGGGCGCAGCACTCGACTTTGAGCGTGATCGGTTCCGGTTTGAGAAGCCAGGGGCAGAGGTGAATCGTGATCGAGCAGGAGGAGGGGTGGAAAGAAGCCGATAAAAAATACGCGCCATGGCGCGTATTTTTATAGGTGGTAAAAGCTGGGGGTTAGTCCCTCACAACCTCATGTTGCTGGATTGCTCGCTGATGTTCACGCTGCTGTTGCTCGCTACGCAAATAAGACTCTTCGTGACTTTCGGTGGTGATGCTCGATGGTATCGGCGAAAGCTGAGCTGACTCAGTGGCGGAAGAACAGTCTTGTTTGATAGCAAGTACGAATAAGGTCACTACCACGGCTGTACCCGCGCTTAAACAAACACTGGTAGCTACGGCCCAAACACCTATAAAGTATTTTCCCATTATGCCCCCAGCGATTATTCGCTAAGATATTTCCGTTTGAAGATAGGATCGAAGAATATCTCCTTGATTTTTCTATTTTTCATAAAAATGGTAATGTCGATAGTGGTGTACAGCTCCCGGCGAATATCTTGAATATCCATCAACCGGCCACTTTCTGACTTACGGATCAGCGTCACCAAACGGTTAAATGTGCCGATAGCGCCGCTGGCGTGGGTCGTGGTGATACTGCCAGGGTGCCCGTTGTTCAAGCTCTCCAGGTACTCCAGCGCAGCACCGTCGCGCAACTCTGCTAGAAAGATACGGTCGGGGCTTAGACGCATACACGCCTCAAGGCACTCTGACACGCTCATACGGCCTTCATCGCGCCCATAAAGCAGGTGGTACTCTTCCTGCTGATCCTCATGCAAGAACAGCTCGTGCACGTCCTGAATCGTGCCTACACGCTCATAGCGGGGCACTTCAAGAAGCAGTGAGCGGTTGAAGGTGGTTTTACCCGATGCCGTTTTACCGGCAATCACGATGTTACGCTTGGTAAGTACCGCGTGGCGCATAAACTCCATGATCTTATTTTCACGCAGCAAGGCCAGCAGATCAGCGTCGTCTTGATCAAGGCGCATAAAATCACGCCGTTGCATGTACTCTGACACTTCGCTTTCGCTCGGCTGGTTGAACGAGACGTTGTGGCAATCCTCAAAAGCGCCTTCCAGCTCTAATTGTTCCAAGGGCTTAACGACGAGTGAATGCTTACGAAAAGCGACGAGAAACGAACCTGAGATACAGGCCGGGGGAATGCAGATGACTCCCCGCGACCCATTGGGAAGCTCAACGTTGACCGTAGGCTTATCGGTCAGGCGGTTGTAGTGAATCAGGGCGCTACGCAGGCCCATTAGGTATTTTTCGTCACAGTCAGGGCGATCATGGAATTGCTTGCCACCGTGGGTTTGGCAGACAACTTGCCCAGGCTTGTTAAACCGTATTTCAGTGACGGCAGGATCGTCAAAGTACGGCTCTAGCTTCTGCAACCAGATGTTAACGGTATAATCATTATCAAACTGATAGTTTGCTCTCTGCTCAACCACGTCCATTGATACTCTCCAAAGCATATACGTCGCTGAAATCCACATCACGGGCAACAAAGATGCTGACGTTATCGCCATGTGACACGTAAAGCGTCGGGGGAATGTTGATGCTATTACGCAGCGCTTCTTGCGCGAGGGCTTGCTGGGAGCTGGCCGTCGAATTGAGCTGGATAGAGGAGCCGCTGGTGGAGGACTGAACTAGCGCGGTGCCTGCATCACTCAAAATAGAGAAGAGAATCGCGCCACGGTAGCGCTCCCAGAAATGGGTATCCACTTGGCCAGGGATACCAGAGCTACCCAAGCGGTTGGTGCCGGGACTGTTGAGCGGGATACGAACACCGCGAGGGGTGCGTATTTCTTCCCAGAGCGCAAAGACCCGCGCTTGCCCTTGGGACAGCCCACCCTCAATGGTGCCAATAACCCGTGATCCCTGTTCGACCAACACAACACGATGATCAAAGGAATAAATATCACGGCTCACTTGGCAGCTAATCATGCCGGGCACCGTAGTATCTAGCTCAGTAATGGTGCCGCAGGGTATTGTTTGCCCTTTAGACAGCAGGAACGATTGGTTTTCCATCACAGTAGCCCGCGTGGGCCGCGTGACCGACCCGTTTAGACGACCACCCAATTCAGCGTTGGTACCGCCGCCACTGCCACCACCTTCACCTCCTAGCGACATAACGCCGCCATCGAGCATGGGCATGTTGGACTGCCCGCCCATACCAGGCTGTGCGGCATACATGGCACTAGCACCATTCCCGCTCGATGAATCGTTCTCATTGGACAATGTACCCGCTAACCGGCGCTCTAAAATGAGCTGATCCGGGGAGGGGGGCTGTTCGGTGGTATTGTTTCGCTGCGTGCGCCAATTTTCAGCCGGGGCCGGTGTCGAGGTTTGCGCCGTTGACGTTGCGGGGGTGTCGGGAGTGTCGGCAGGGGGGCTTGGTTGGGAGCGTTCCAGCGCGGCTAATCGGCGTGCCTGTGCTGCTCTGAACTCTTCTTCTGTCTGGGTGCCTCGATCCAGTGGCTCCAAAGAGCTATTACCCCTTGGCGGCGCGGAGGCTGACGACACTTGCTCAGTGACATTCTCAGCCGTATCGGTAGCCACGTCAGACACATGGTTAGCCACGTTATACACAAAAAGGCCAGCAAGGCCGACGACTGTTAAACCACACATAGCAATCAGCGCTTTAACACCAGGCTTGGTGTTGCGTCGATCACCTTCAACAAAGGGGCCACGATCATCGACCTCTTCCGTTTCGTTATATACTTGGGCCATATCGATTTCTTTCTGGCTCATTGGCCACCCCCACGAATCACACGGCGTACCTCACGCGAGGACGTACCCGTAAAAGGCGCTTGTTTAGCAGGGTCATAAGCATTGTTCTGTACGCCGACCACGCGACTGCCCGACCGGATAACCCACTGTTCAGCAAGGCGGTGCCCAACAATGATGTTGTTATCACGACCTTCTACATGGGTTTCTACCAGAGACTCTTCGCCATCGCTGTTGATGACGTAAAGGTTGGGTAAACCAGCACCACGGGGAAACTTGAAGTAAGTGAAGCGGCTATCATCCCAAACGCTCTCAGGCGCGATAGAGCGGCTGTTAGGATCGTCTGACATGACATACGCCAGGTTGGTTTGACTGGTCGTTGGCGGCGCTGAAAAAGCGTTATCAATACGCTCACGCTCGACAGCCGCTTGCACCTCGGCCATTAACTGCGCTCGCTCTTGCTCTGGGTAGGTGTAGCGTAACTGCACTGTGGCGTTACGCATCGACCAAGGGGTTTGGATGCTGTTCTCAATTTGGTTGCCCTGTGCATCTTCGGTGGTATATGAGCCAACATATTTCAGCAAAATGTTATAAACACGTTGGTTAGTAATGAGCACTAAGTTCGTATCACCGTTGGCACCGCGTGGCTTGATGAAAATATGATTGCTGTTATCGGCCAGCTCCCAAGCGTTGGGATCACCGAAAGCATGGGTAACGTACTCTTCGCCATCATCGAGCCAAATGTGTGTCGTCAGGCCCACTACCGCGTCAATCTGCGCTATGTCGCGCTCGTTATACTCGACTGTCTTGATGCGATAGTCGTGGGGGGATTCAGTCAGCGGGCTAAGAGCAACCGCTGGCAGTGAAAGCGATGATAGTGTCACCGCTGCCAATATCGACCGCAGGGATACATAGCGCATTAGTTGGTCTCCGGGATGACTTCATACCCCTGGACGTTATAGCCAAAGGGGTTAATTTCACGCTCGGATTCGCGTGCCGGAATATTGCGATAGTCATAGCCGAAGCGAGCAATCCAATGGCGGGGGGCTTCGTCGTAGTTATCACGCACGTTGTGGCGGGTAGTGGAAAAGCGCACCGTGGCAATGCCAGAGCGGGTATCGACAATCGTGGAGCGAATGTTGACCTTGATTTGCCAGCGCTGACCTAAGCTATCTAGCAACGCATTAGCGCCGGTCATTACCTTTTCACGATACTTGCTAGCAACATTGGGGGTCGCCATGAGACCTACTGCGTCCCAATCTTGCTGGATGGTATTGTACTCATATTGCTCATAGTGGCGCACAAAGGTTTGCGCCCAATACCGATCTTGACGCTCACCGAGTGAGTCTTGCTCGATCACCGTGGAAATTCGCTCCGGCACCCCTGTTTCGGTATTAACGACCCAGAGCCAGTCCGGCGCAGGCTGCGATGACCTCAAGAAAACAACGGTCGCGCCGATAATGGCTATACCGGCGAGGGAGGAGGCGACAGTTGAAATTCTTTTGTGAAGCCTTGCCTTGTCCAGAATAGCGTCCAAGAGGTGTGCTTCAAGGGCATTTCGTGACGCTATATACGCTTTAATATCTTCCGCTTTCACCTTTTCAGGTTTAGCTTTTTTGGGCGGGGAAGCCTGCTTTTTCATAAACGAATCCGTTGGGATGATAGCCAGCGGCACGTACACAACGAGCCTATTTGTTGATTAAGTGATGATATGTGTTTATCATCGAAATTACAATATCGATGATAAATAGGCCAGTCGATGACCAAGCGAAGCACTCCCCCAGGGCGGCGGCATACCTTTTGCCGCCTTGCCCGCTTTGCGCTGGTAGCAGGAATGCTAGCTGCGCCCCTTCAATCTGCTTATGCAGACCTCAATGATTGGCTTTGCCTTACCGAGAACACGCGGGGAAGCTGGGAAGCCCGCACCACTTTCATAGCCGCTGTTTCCGAGGCCGCCGAAGAGTTCCGAATTGCCCCTGCTGTGTTAATGGCCATCAAACTGCAAGAGTCAGGGCCGCACTTGAACCCAGCGATCACTAACAGCAACACGAACGGCACCATCGACCGCGGCTACTTCCAAATTAACGTCAGCACTTGGCTGCGCGAGCTGCGCAGAATCGGCGTTCCGATTGATGAACATGACTTGCACGGCGTCAGAAACAACGCGCTTACCGCTGCATGGGTACTTTCCCGTGAGTTAAGAGGGCGCGACTTGATTGAGGGCGTAGGACGTTACCACAAAGGAAGTGGTGACGACGCCCGTGCCAGGCAGATTCGTCAAACCTATACCACGGGATTCAGGGCACACCTGCAAAACCTGGTCGAGCAATGTGGCTCACAACACGAGGTATCACCATGAGAAAGAGCAACAAAAAGTGGCTGCCTGCGCTTGCGGCGGCTCTGATCATCGCGTCGCCCATAGCGATAGCAGCAGGGCTGAGTTACCAAGACCCACCGGCAGATCAGCAAAGAGGGGAGCAGCGCGAGCGCCCCACGTTGATCAGTGAAATCCAAGGGAGTGTATCAAGCGGCACCGTGACAGACGCCACAGGCCAAGCTCAACGCTCTACCTGGTCGGCATGGGAAAGCGATAGCCAACGCCGCAGTGAACGCCTGAATTTTCAGGGCGGCGGCAATGTTGATAGTACGGTTTCACCGTCAAGCATGTTATCAGGCCGACTAGAGTGGAATAACGACGCATGGAGCGAGTGTAAAACGTCTGCGTCCAATGAGTATTGCGGCACGATGGTTAGCGGCCTACGTGAGCGTTCTGTCTGGTGCCAGTTTGATCGTGCGAATGGGCAATCAGGAACAGCCAGCGACGGACTGTGCCTAACAGCCCAGGGGGCAAAACCTGAAACCACACGCTCTTGCCAGATGGAAATTACGAGTGACTGCGTACACCCGCCTATCATCGTGAGCCTAGAAGCCGCGCCCCAAGGGCCGTTTTTGGCAGATGGTAGCGATAGCGTCACGCTAACTGCGACACTGCGCAGAACCACCGGCGAAGTGGCCGCTGGCGAAACCGTGAGCTGGACTACCTCACGAGGCACCCTAAACCGTCAAACGACCACCACCAATAACAGCGGTGTTACGTCCGTCACACTGCGTAGCGATAGCATTGGCATAGCAACTGTACGTGCCCAGGCAAACGACTCACGCATGAACGTGGGTGTTGAGTTTGTGACACCTATTCCTGACTTCGTAGGGCTAACAGCAAGCCCAAGCAGCGGAATCATCGCTAACGGCTCAGACCGATCGACCGTTACCGCTATTTTGCAGTACGCAAACGGCAAACGTGCCAGCGGCAAAGCTGTTAGCTTCACCACGTCACGCGGCAACCTCAGTGCAGGAGCAGCAACGACAGACGCACAAGGTAGGGCCACTGTCACGCTCAGCAGCACCAATGAAGGGGTAGCCAACATCACCGCACGGCATAGCAGCAGCTCAGCTAGTACAGCCGTCACCTTTGATCGACTGCGCACAATGTCGATTGCCGACATCACGGCCAGCCCAAACAACGGGATACTCGCAGACGGTACGGACTACAGCAATATCACTGCGACCGTGAGATACGATGACGGCGAGCCAGCAAGCGGCGAAGTCGTTAGCTTCTCTAGGAGCATGGGCTTTTTGTCGGCTAATAGTGCAACTACCAATGGATCAGGGCAAGCCACGGTACGCCATGCGAGCAACACTACAGGCACGTCAGTAGTAACCGCGACCTATGGTGGCAGTTCACGTTCAACAAACGTGGGTTTTGTGACAACTTCCAAGCCAAGCGAAGCTCGCTATGATTCCAATAACTGGGTAGGAACCAGAAGGCTACTGAACACAAACTGCATAAGCAATTATGACCTTTTTTACTGGGATGGTAATTATGTGTCTGAGGCCATATTTAAAAATCCTGGCGACCCTGCAACGAAATCCCATACATCTGGTGGTTATACATACACTATTGGCCAAGAAAAAGAACGCTGGGTTAGTGGATGCGCTGGCCCAATAGAACCCGGCAACGATGTATTAACTATCCGCTATGAAATAGTGAGAACTCCTAATTAGCAATAGGTTGCTCCCGCACTTACAGGTCGGCTATACCTAGCTCTACTAGAATGGAGCTAGAACACAAGAGATAAAAACCCCGCTAAGCACGGGGTTTTTATCTATTCAATGTGAAATTTTTATCGAAATAGATGTTGGGACGAAAACAAACCCGACAAGAGGACAAGTCAGCCTGATTCTCGCAACACCAAATGAACCAGCGTTATTCGAATGGGGTTTTTCTTCATAGTAGGCTGGGCAAAGCCCCATACTGTTACCCCAAGTGTCGAAGCCTTCTATCTGAATCGAAACATTTTTTAGAATATCCACACGTTGATTGAAGTGAATCGCATTATTCGAGGTGCCGCCATCATCACCCATAAAATAGCCTGTGGGTATGCCTGCCATTTGAGGCACAAGGTTCCAGTAATACATAAACAAATACCCATTTGGAGTGGGATATGCGCCTGCGCCAGAAGCAATAGTCGAATTGTAATTTCCTGCTGGAATTCTGTTTGCCACAAAACCCACGTTTGTTGAACGTGAACTGCCACCATAGGTCGCGGTTACTACTGACGTGCCTGTAGTGTTGCTCGCATGGCGTACCGTGGCTTGCCCTGATCCATTGGTAGTTG
>Ga0208315_1000905_pt1 | contig 17383 bp, 37 predicted proteins | sample MalvireepMed_215_FD_184239 | JGI IMG/M metagenome (GOLD analysis project Ga0208315, IMG submission 184239) | Marine viral communities from the Global Malaspina Expedition - Malaspina viral metaG DeepMed_215 (SPAdes) (version 2) | ecosystem: Environmental > Aquatic > Marine > Oceanic | place... | reverse complement strand
GTTTGTAGTAGTCTCTGTTACTTAATAGGCTCATTCTATTCCTCTAAATAGTTAATAGCTTTTGTTAATAGTTTTATGTTGTCTTTAAATTGACCAAGACCTCTGTTACAAGAACCACATAATATTCCTCTTACTTTATTTGTTGTATGGCAATGATCTATATTAGGTATTACATTACTAAATTCAACTAGACAAATCTTACATTTATTATTTTGTTTTTGTAGTAAAACATTTTTTTCTTTTGAAGTTATACCATACCTTGACTTTAAGTGATACTCTTTGTCCTTAGCAGCTATCTGTTCTTTATTATTTTCTCTGTATTCTTTCATGTAAGCAGCTATCTGTTTTTTATTATTTTCTTTCCATTTCATATTACGATCAAGTACTTCTTTTCTATTAGCTTTATAGTATTCTTTCCTGTAAGCAGCTATCTGTTCTTTGTTCTTTTTTCGCCATTCTTTATCTTTAATTGCTAGCTGTTCTTTATTTTTTTCTCTGTATTCTTTTCTTTGAGCAGCTATCTGTTCTTTATTTTTTTCATTATACTCTTTCATGTAAGCAGCTATCTGTTCTTTATTATTTTTATTATACTCTTTTTTATACTCTTTCATGTAAGCAGCTATCTGTTCTTTATTTTTTTCACGATACTCTTTCATGTAAGCAGTTATCTGTTCTTTACTCTGAGGCATTCTCTTCCTCTAATTTTTCAATATACTTTTTAAGTAGCCAATCTTTATATTCTTTTATATACTCTTCTTCCGTATAGGTTATACATAGTGGTGCTTTGTTTTCATCACAATGGTCTAACCACATACGACTGCAAAATTGTTTAAAATTAAAACTAGTCATCTCTTGGTGTCCATTTATATGTCTTATTCCTATCGTAGTTAAAAGGCTTTGCCACCACAAAAGGATTATGTCTCTTACCCACCCATTTAAAATGAAATGCTACCATAATAGGATCAACATAATTTATCCAAACGTCAATAGCTAATCCATTATTCGCATGTGGATATGTACTTTGAGGCGAATAGTCTTCACAATATTTTTCAATTTGTTCTTCATTCTCAGCAGCCAAGTAATGCCAATTACCTAAATAATCTTTAGCTTTAACAAAAGCATAAATGCCTTTAATTTCGCTGTAAAGTTTTTCTTTGACCTGAGACATTTAAAAGTTAGCCTCTAAACTCTTTAGCTTCTCTTCAGCATTAGCTAATTGTGTCATTAATATATCCATTGACTCTATGATGTGTGGATGCTCGGCAACACCAACACTAGACTCAAAGTAAGTATTAAGTTCAGCTTTAGCTATTGCCATTTCAGCTTCATATTTCTTTTTTAAAGCATTGAATCTATCTTTTTCTCTACTTGCTTGGTTCATTCTTTTCTCCTTTTTCTTGGGCAGGTTTCAGTATATACATTAATTTTTGCATGACATCTTTATCTATGACACAAACATTGTCTAGATTTGTAGTAACAAATACTTCTTTCTTAGTAAAATCAGAAACTAATAGAAATGCTACTACAAGTAATCCAGTACTAAGTCCTACTGTAAAACCTATTAAATTATTTTTCATTCTTTTCTCCCTATCAACCTTCACAACTTAAACAATCAACATCTTCTAATTTAATTCTTGGTATTTTTATATTAACATTCTCAGCAGACCTAGCTGCATCTGATCTAAAATAATATAATGATTTTAATTTATTCATACCATACCAATGAACATCATTAACATACTGTAAGTAATCATCATGTACTTCTTGTGATGCCGTAGCTTTAGGCATAGTAAAGAAAAGATTAACACTTTGACTTTGACATACATACTGTTGTCTCATATGTGCGTGTTCCACTAAGTATATCTGATTAATTTCAGGTGCAGTTTTAAATATTTCTTTCTCACTATCATCTAAAATATCTAAATGTTGTACTGAACCATTAGTACCTGATATATCTTTCCAAACCTTTTCCCTTTCTTCAACCTTTAAACCTTTCTTCTTTAAGAGTCTGTCTAAATATCTATTCCTAACTTGGTAAGAACCGGATAAAGTTTTATGCGTATATACGTTAGCACGATATGGTTCAATACTAGGGGAAGTACCACCACATATAATACTACTACTGGCATTAGGAGCAATAGCCAACAAATGAGCATTACGATGGCTGCTACCATGTATATCAGGAGCTTCCCCACGTTCTTCAGCAAGTCTCTTGGTAGCTTCAACAGCCCTCTCTTTGATGTACGAAAACATGACATGGTTAGTACTCGTTGACTGTAAGCCATTAAACGGAAGTGCTTTGCTTTGGAGAAAAGCATGAAAGCCCATCGTTCCAAGACCCACCGACCTCTCTCTATAAGCAGAATAAGCTGCTTTAGCCAACCCTTTTGTTTCTTCTCTATCTTTAACATAATTACTAAACCTCTTAAAATTTGCATTGTAACCACCTAATCCTGAAGTGTCTACAACGTGCTCTATAAAATGTTCTAACACATTATCAAGCATTGTTATTAAATCATCTATGAAATGTTTGTTCTTTTTCCATTTATCAAAGTATTCTAGATTTACACTAGACAAACAACACACAGCAGTACGTTCTTCATTAGTAGGTAAGACTATTTCAGAACATAAATTACTTTGTTTTATTTCCAATCCTAAATCTTTTTGCTGTTTAGGTAAAGATTCATTACACCTATCAATATTAATAAGATAGGGTTCACCTGTTTCTGCACGAGTATTTAAAAGTTGCCACCATAATTCTCTAGCACTAACTATTTTAACAGCTTCATTAGTTTTAGGATCAATCAATCTCCATTCTGCATCAGTACGCACAGCTTCTAAAAATTCATCAGTTATATTGACGGCATTATGGATGTTCAAGTTCTTTCTATTAATATCTCCACCTGACTCTTTACGCATATTAATAAACTCTTCTACTTCAGGATGGGATATATTAGTGTACGCTGCATAACTCCCTCGTCTAGTAGTACCTTGATTAAAGGCTAACATCTGACTATCTATCCAATGCATAAAAGGAATTGCACCTGTTGACCTAGAACCACGAGAGGTAGCTACACCATTGCTTCTAACATCTCCCCAATAGCCACCAATACCACCACCTCTACTGGCTAACCAAGAGTTCTCAGCATTGTGTTCATTTAATTTTTCTATTGAATCTCCTACATAGTTAAGGAAACAGCTAATAGGTAAGCCTCTTGTTGTGCCACCATTAGATAGTATAGGAGTACTGAACATAAACCAAAGGTTAGAACTATAATTGTATAATCGTTGAGCCAGAGGAAAATCAGTCTCTCCTTTATAAGTTGCACCAAATACTGATGCTCTTGCAAAAGCTTCTTGAGCATGAGTTTCTTCCTCCCAAAAATATCTTTCTCTTAGAGTATCTAAACTAAATTTATCTAGCTTAGATTCTTTATCATAATTAATTTCAACACCTAAATATTGTTTGTTACCTACTTTATCAATCAACATTTCCGATCTCCTTATCGTGTACGTGTAGTGCTATTATAGCATAATGTAATATTTTTAGCAAGTCACTTCTAGCATAACCATTCTTCAATCCATATCGTTTAGCATATTTAAAAATATTACCTAAACAAAAACCTAACCCATGTCCTGAATCTATGATAACATCTGTTGCTTGATATTGATTCTTAGCATAGTGTGCATCATAGGTAGTATCAATATACTGTTGAGCTTCTGATAAGTATTCATCTTCATCAAATTTGTATTTCATTGTTCTCCTCAATGTATCGTTGTGTCAGTAGGGGGTGCTAAAATTTCTCTATTTATATGCTTTATAAGAAGAGTTAATAATCTATCATAGGTTACATCCTCAACTTCTTCTATATCTGCACCTGTATATAGATAACCTCCTATAATAACTAACATAGTTTTTAAATCTGCATTTAATAATTCGTCTTCATCATCCATCATTGAGTAATTCATCGAGCTTAATTGTTCTAACATCTCTGCTCCTCTCCTTTTTTAAAATTTTTTTTATCTTTTTTATAAACCATTTAAAACTATATGCTGATAGTATTATTTTTCTATTTGCATATACATATCCTTGACTAGGTAAGTAATCTTCAAAGTTACTTTCATCTATCTTAGCAGCTTCTTTCTCACTTACCATAGTCCTTAACCAATCTAACAACATAAACTTAGCATGGTTTCTTATTTGTTTAGCTTTTCTACCATTCATTTTTTTGTTTTATCTTTCCTAGAATATTTAGTTTTATCCCTAAAAACTTTAGCCTTATTAAACTTACCAGCATGTTTTGCTACTGGATTTCTTTTAACAGGTCTACCATTCACTATCTAGTTATCTCCAATACATTAGGTTCTTTTTCAACCTTTGTTAAGTACATTAAACCTTTAGAATACTTAAACACTCTTAAACCTTTACCATCATTAGCATCATTATGACATTCATTCTTATGTCTGCAATAAAAACAACCACGAGGCAGCTTCATGTTACCTGCCTTCCCTTCAGGTATAGGAGTATAACATAACTTAGGAGGTTTGTCAAGCTTTAAAGCCTTCTTAACATCCCTTATTTTAGTTTTTATATTAGGCTTATCAAAGAAGCTAGGTCTATGTAAAGTTAATTCACCACTCTCCTTATTTAAAACTAGAAAGCCGCCTTCCTTAGTCTTCTCTGATGTTTCATACCCTGATAACTGAGTAAGATAACCAAAAGGATCATCATCTTTTAAAGTATCATTCTTGAACTTACGGAAAGCATAGCTAGAAGCAGTCTTTATATCAACAACCTCTCCATCTATTTTACAATCCATATGCCCATACACACCATTAACCTTAACTTCTTTCTGTTCATCCGTTACCTTATGACCAGCTAGTTTAACCAAGAATAACACAACCTCTTCTAAGATATGTCCATACAAAAACTTTATAAAAGTTTGAGGAAGGATAGCTTGAGTATCCTCTCCTTCAGATTTTAAATCATACCATAGTTGTCTTAATGGTCTACCTATGTTAGACATCCTTAAAGTTTCCTTGTCTCTAGGTCTAGGAGTAGACCAATGACGTAGTGCTTCTTTCATGGCATTGCCAAAGTTGTCTAGTACTTCTTCAGATACATCTAATGCCTCCCCTTCTCCTAATACAGAGAGGGTTTTATATATATCTTCTACAAGTGTATCTAATTTCTTTTTCATGTTCTATGCTCCACAAAAACTAACTTACGAGTCTCAGGATTAAACCTTAATAACTGAACTCCCATTCTAATTTGTTCTCTGGTACGACAATTCTTTTGTCTTCTTATACCTCTTTTATTATCTGTAGTATCTGTTTTAACATCTATCAATATAATGTTTCCTTCATTATCTCTAGCTATTAAATCAATAGCACCTGTACATCCTGAATTTTTGAATACTTCATACCCATTATCCCACAACCATGTCGTTGCGTAATGTTCTCCCATATCTCCTAATCTATTTTGTTCAATATGTTTCATTATTCTGTCCTTTCATTTTTTTTATTGTGAAAAATCCTTTGTGTTCAGGATACTTATAATTAAAATACCTAGCATAAAAAGCTATAAAATCATTTGATATTTTAAAATCATTCCCTGTTGTTTCTATTGCACACTCCCATCTTATTCTATTTATAATAAGCCAATGAGATAATTTTTTATGTCCTTTATCTAAAGCTTGTAAAGAAAACTTCTCAAATAATTTCCAAACATGAGGATTTTTTAAATGCCATTCCCACCATATTTTTTTCTTATCTTCGTAATCAATGCGTTTCACTCCAATTACCTCCAATTTTATATGCACCATCCAAAGGACAGCGTAGTTTATAATAGTTACCTGCTGTTTGTATACAGTCCACAGCAAGTTGACCAACATGAGCAGCTTGTGATTCTTTCACCTCTATCTGCCATTCATCATGGATATTAGCCACAAACCTAGCATCAAGTGTGTTTAATTTTACAAGAGAATCTAACATAGCTAATGCTCTCTTCATTAAGATTGCACCACCACCCTGTAATAAAGAATTAAGGGCAGAGTATTCACTCCTTACAAATATCTTTCTACCATCTAATCCTTTAAGGAATCCTTTCTTTGCTGATCTTCTAACCTTATCTCCAAGAGCTTTAAATGATGGTTTATTATCAAAGAAATGTTGTCTAAGTCTTTTACCATCTTGCAAACCTCCTCCAACCACGTTGCCAAGTTTCTTATCTCCTGCTCCGTATATGAGGGCATAGATGAATGTTTTTGCCTGATCTCTTGATTCAAGTCCTGCAAGTTTTTGATTAAAGGTGTGTATATCTCCGTTAATAATTTCATTTGTAAACTCCTTATCATTCATATAATGTGCTAACACTCTTAACTCAAGGGCACTAGCATCTATTCCAACTAATTTATAACCATCTTCTACAGTCCAGCATTGTCTGCACTCATCTCCATAAAGACTTTTAACATTAGGAACTTGTGCCATGTTAGGTTTTCTATGTGCCATCCTACCAGTTATAGTACCATTAGGTATTACCCACCCATGCACTCTATCATCTTCCTTAATAGCTTTAATCCAAGAATCAATTTGTGCTATGCGTTTTTGTAATAATAAATATTCTCCTATTAGTTTAGCTTCAGGTATTCCCTTTATACTAACTAATACATTTTCATCTACTATAGGATGTCCTGTAGGTGTAAATCTTCTAGGCTTCCATCCAAAATCCTGTAAGTATTCTCCTATTTGTTTACGAGAACCAAGATTAAACTCTTGTATTTTCTGTCTCATAAAAGGATCATAACATTCTGATTTAATAATTGAAGCATACTCTTCATCAGTTAATCCTCTCTTAGATAAAGTTCCATCTTTCTTTATATAAGGTGTAACTAATTTATCATCCACTAGCTTAGGTTTGAATACTTTATGAACTTCCTCTTCAGATGATTGCATCTTCTCCCTTAACTCAGCTAATAATAATTCAGCTTTCTTTGAATTAAATTTAAACCCATTCCATTCTTGTTGTCGAAGAGGTAAGGCTACTTGCTGTTCTAATTCAAAACTTTCTTTAGAAAATCCTTTACCTTCTTCTTGTAAAGTTTTGAATACAATAGTATTTAATTCTACATCACGTATACAATAGTCTAACATTTCCTGAGAATATTGTTTAAAAAATTCTTCAGGATTTTCTATTTTTGTTTTAAGAAATCCTAGTTTGTATCCCCATTTATCTAAACTATGTCCTCCTTCACGAGAAGGATTAAACAATCTGGAAGCAATCAAAGTATCTACTATTTTTTTACTCCCTATTTTAAAAGAAGTAAGCTTAGTTAAAATTGGTATATCAAATCCTATGATATTATGTCCAATTAAAGTTGAAGCATTATTTAAAAGCTCAACTCCTGCATCCAATTCCCAAGGTTTAAATGTAAATATTTCTTCTGAGTCAACATCTTGAGCAACAATACAATGAATAACATCTATATTATTCAAGCCTATATCATAGGCACTAATTGGTGTTGTCTCTATATCAAATAATAAGTTCATAATTAAAACTCCAATGCGGTAAACTCTACATCATCATCTTCAAAAGATGCCTTAGCTAATTCACTAAGTCTACCTGTTTCTCTATCATAAAGTAAATGGGTAGCCATCCCTACATCTCCTGTGTACCTAGATTTAAGTACACGCATACGAGTTGTATTAGACTCAGAAGGATCATCAGCCTGTTGATTTCTTTCTAATGCTATTACACAATCACTTAACTGAGCAATAGCTTGACTACCCCTGAGATGGCTCAGGCTTACCTCAATACCATTCTCATGTCCTTTGTTACCAATAGTCCTACGTAAGTGACAAACTAATACTAGTCCTGCTCCTGTTTCTTCTACTATACTTCTTAACCTAGTCATTATATTATCAATAGCCCTACGTTCATCTCCTTCTGAAACAGCAGAGACAAGCATATGTAAGTGATCTATAACTACCCACTTGCAATCACAAGCTATAATCATAAACCTTAACTTAGCAAATATCTCATCAATACTATTCGTACCAAAGTGAGCATGAACCCATACTCTATTTTTATTCTCGCCATCATACAGTATATCAAAGAAATTGTCAAGTTCTTTTTTAGAAAACTTTTCTCTCTCTTGATCTATATACAATCTGGCATTAGCCTCAATGGATAGAACACCATCTATAGTTCTTCTCCAATCTTCTTCCAAAGAAATGATACCAACATTATCATCAGTATTCTTTATCAGGTGATGCTCTAACTCACGAGTTACTGAAGACTTACCAAGTCCTGTGCCACCTGTGAGAGTAACTAATTCTCCCTGTCTTAAACCATATAGTTTTTTATTAAGTCCTTCCCAAGGGTAAGGCACACTAGACTTTCTTTCCCTTTTAAAGAATTTAACTTTCTCTTCTGATACATTGATAACACCACTAGGAGTATAAGTCTTAGCACTCCACCAAGCTTCCATAAAATCCTTATGCTTGTTAGCAATAAGCATCTCATTAGCATCTTTAAAATGATCAGGCAAGGTCATAATCTTAGCCTTACTTGGCTGAAAGAGCCTAGCTATTTTCTTGGCAGCATCTTTACCACTAGTATCCTTATCAAAACAAATAACTATATTCTCAAAACTTTCAAGAAATTCTAGGCTATCTTTAACATCTCTTTCTGCACCTGCTGCACCTCTTTTAATAGATACTGCTGCCCATTTACTACCCATTAATTCATAGGCAGCCATAGCATCACATTCACCTTCAGTTATGGTAATGAACTTACCACCTTTATTAAACAGTTGCTCTCCAAACAATCCTGTTTCTTCAAAAGAACCTTCTAATACAAAATCTTTTGGTAGCTTTCTAATTTTAGTTGCACCTAGTTCATGTCCATTATAATATGGATAATGATGTTGTATAGGTTTACCATCTAAACCATTAACTACTTTAACACCATACTTTTTTGCAGTAGTTTCAGATATATTTCTATTTGACAATGCACTAAAAGTACTAATGCTATTAGTATTTATCATAGGTTTAATTGTATTTTCAACTTGTTTAGTTTTAAGTACACCTTCAACATCAAATGAACCACCTACAAACCAGCCGTCAGGCTGTGGGCAAGTAGCATAAAAACATTTAGCTGATCCATCTTCATTTATATTTAGATGTTCCTTCTTACAAGCTGGACATAATTGATTGCTCTTTATAAAAGACATATTCTAACCCTCATTTGTGTGACTACATACCCCGAATTTAATCTAGGTTTTACAGTAGTCACACGTTTCGACAAGAGAAGTTTCCTTCTCGGCACACACATCTACTCTGAATCTTTATCAGACTCAGTACTAGATTCATCTTCCCCATTAATAGGAGTAGTTTCTTTACTCTCGTTGTAGATAGCTTTAATCAAATTTTCATAGTGCAATTTACTTGCCCTGTATTCTTCCAAATCTAAACTAGCATTTATTTCTTTGTTTATCACTCGTACAAGTCTTCCGAATATAGGTTTTGCTTTTTCTGGTAGATCATCTACAGATATTTGCACACCATCAATCGTGAGAGAAGGTTTCTGTTCTACAGTTTCTTCTGTCATTTAAAACTCCTCAACATCAGCTACACTTACTGCTGCAAAACCTACATCTTCATTATACTCTTGAAGGTTAAGAACTTGCAACCCTTTTAATTCCAATCCTTTGAACTCACCAAATTGGTTTTTAGTACCCCATTCACTATACATAATGATTACTTCTGAACCATTACCAATAGCAATATTTATAGGGTTATTATCCTTATCCATAAGTATAGGCACATCATTTTTTACTATGTCAAAAATCCATTTACCTTCAGAGTCTTCCATAGGTTCTCCATTACCATCTCTCTTAGGTTTCTTAACCCTGTATTTTCTTTTGAAGAACAGACATTCTTCCTCTGTATCCTTATCTTCTTTTACACTAAACTTAAAACCCCTGTTCTTAAAGTCAGCTAAGATGGTAGCAGAATCTTCGTTGACTACTTCACCAGCATTATTAACCTGAGTAGGTTTTAATAGTGTAGCTTGATAAGTAGGTGGATCAAACGTTTCATTAGGTGTTAATATACTAGCCCACTTCACAACACCACGCATGAAATGAGTACCTTTATTTACATCAGCCATATTTTATTTACTCCAATTATTATTATTACTATAGCACACTTTATGTACTTTGTCAAGTGGATTTTTCATTGAACCTTCAGAACCCACAAAACTAAACCTATTTAAAATAAGATGATAAAGACTATATGAGATAGTGAGGGCTAGATCAGTCTTCATATGGTTCATTAAATTTTCCCTCACTTACTTCTCAAGTATGGCTCATAAATGTAAGCCATGAAATCATCATACGCATCTTCACTAGGAAAGGATATCACAAACATAGCATCACCATCTTCTTGCTCTAACATGTAGGGTATCTTCATAGTATAACACTCTTCATAAGCATCCGTTGTCAGGGTGCGTACTTGATTATCATTTAGTGTTAGTGATTTATTAAACATAATTTCTCCTCATTTAAAAAGTGTATGGCTAGGGTTAGAGGTTGCCTCGTTCTATTCTAACTTTTACTAGTTGCAACACCTAGCCACACTTAACTGTGTTTCATAACTCATTGAGTCACCTTACGACAGTTAATTTATATAACCTTACCATACTTTTCAAACTTTGTCAAGTACTTAATGATATATATGCCAAACAATTGTACTAAATAGATAGATACCAAACCCTACAATCAGGATTGGTTCTCTAAATTTTAACCAACCTATCAAACATAATATCATAACTGTTATATCTAAACTTAAAACTGCTACATGATTTATCTCTCTTAACAAATCAAATAGATTTTTAATCATATCCTCAAATCATGCATAGCTCTAAAAAACTTATCAACTAATGTATTCTTAGTAGCTCGTTGTCTCTGCCAAGTTATCTTACCTGTTGCAGTATCCTTGTACTCTATATCACCACTATTAAATTTAGTTTCTATCACTCCATCATTAGCATGAATATACTTAATACCTTTAGACCACTTCTCTACTTCCTGTAGTAGCCTTTGTCTCTCTACCCTGTCTGCAAACTCAGTCATGCCACCTCCTCATTTATCATCTCCTCAAGTTCACATTCTAATGCTGATCTTTTATCTGCAAATGCTTCTTCACATCTATAGAAAGCACTCTCTAATTTTCTTTCTGCTTCTGATACATCATCTAAATAAAACTCTATGCCTTCTATTCCATATTCATTAGCAAGACTAGAAAGCCTTCCAGCAATTTCACTAATAGGATAGCAAAGATATTTAGCATCTTTAGTTATGCTTCTTGCTTCAATCTCAGCATTCTCTACTTTTTCTAATTCTTCTAGTTTGTTTTCATATTGTTCATTCATTTTCCTTGCCCTCTATATTTTGGTTGCCCATTTCTGTTAACTTTCTTTTGCCTTTTTTTATGTTTGTTTTTAACACGAACATTTCTACTACTTCCGATTGAGGTATGTTTGTACCTATGTTTACTGCCATCTCTTACTATCTCCTTAAGTCCTCTTGCTTTTCTCATTGTTGTAGCCCTCCCTTATCCTTACTAGTATTGTAGTAAAGTAGTTGTTATATAATACTAGATATAAACTATCTTATATTAAATAGTATTATAAGTTTTAGTGATAATACTATTATAAATAATTATTATAATAATAATTTAATTAATATTATTATTTAACATTTGTTTAACTAGTAAGATTATAACATACTTTTAAACATTTGTCAAGTGCTAGTTTTTAAAAGGAACTAGCAAACCTTCATAGGAGGACACCTATGCTATGCTGCCAATAAGATACTGTTCTTCGCAGCCTGTCTTATCTTATCCTGCCTCGCTACCTGAATAGCTGCTATGTTCTTCTGAGCAGTAGACTTAGTAGCTTCTGCATGAGTAGCCCAATGTGTCATTGTATTATACATTGCCCACGCATTACTACCTAGTACTCTCTTCTCATCAGTAACATAGTGTTCCCATAGTCTCATCAAAGTTCTATTTCTATAAACTTCTGGTTCAACTAACAACTGTGCTACATCATAAGCCATAGCTTTAGTCTTAGTTATAAACTTACAACTAGCCACCTCAGCAAAGGTTCTAAATACTTCGTTATCAGTAACAGTAGTAGCTCTCCACTTAGCCCATAGTTCTGCTTCATTCTGATAAGTATCTATAGCCCTAGTTAACTTCCTAGCAGCGTGTTCCATGTTCAAGCCAGCAGTATGTCTTGCTTTAAACATTGCAAAGTCAGTTAAGAATACTTGCCCATTCAGACATAACATTCTAACTGCACCCACATCTACATGAAAGCACCAGCTACCATCAAAACTATTTCTAGTTGAGATTTGTAGTGCTGACACATCACCATTACCCAAGTCTAAGCTATGAGCAGGTAGTGTGTAAATGCCATAGGCTCTTGCACCATCATGGCTAACATTTATTTCTCTACTAATGTCAGTCACATCTAAGTCTGATCTAGCTATAATCCTTTCAACAGTTCTAAATGCATCAGGATGTTGTGCTATTTCATACTTACTACCAACTACACCTACACTTTCATGGTTATCATCTCTGACCAATATCTTTTTATTAAGTACAGATTTAAGAAACCCATCCTCACCTACATATTTAATTGGTCTAGTGTAAACATTAAAGTTAGCCTCACCATAATCACCAAGATTATTTAAAACCTCAGTCCTTCTATCTATTGATATTACATTGCTCATATTAAGCCCTCCATTCATTTGTGTAATAATCTGCCATTTTATTTAAGTCTTTTTCTGTCATGAAATTTCCTATTGTTAATAGTTTTTCCACCATCAGAAATAAGACCACCTCTTTACTAGGTACATATTCAGGTCTATCTCCACTAGAATTAACCATGTCTATGTAGTCTACTAAATCTTTTTCTAATCCTAATTGAATGTCAACATCAACATCAAGTAAGATTTCAACAACAAGAGAATGTATCTCATCTCTTACTGTTGGTTCTATTGTTGTATCAAAACTCATTTCGTTCCTCCTATTTAATTTTATACAACCTTAACACATCTAAATCTAAATGTCAAGAAAATTCTTAATCTTTTTTCTTGTCATTATCTTTCAAGAACTCCTCTAAACTTTCGTCAAAATCATCGAAAATTATATTCTCAAAACCTTCAAGTAAATCACGTTCTTTCATATCAAACTCCTATTTAATTTTATACATACTAACACAAGGCATAACAGATGTCAAGCACTTTTTTGTTTTACTTTATCTCTGTACTTAGTTGCCTCTTCATTACTTACCCATTCACCAGTATCTAATTTGTAGACTTCACTCCAAGAACCCTTCTTTCTCTCATTGTTAGGTTCTGCAATCCAACATTCTTGCTTTCCTACAATCCCATCTACCCAATCTATAGGTGTAAATGCCTTACCTAACCAAACACTATCAACTTCTTTAAACTTTGTCAAAGTTTCCCATTCTTCACAAACCTTAGTATCATCTTCAACAACGGCTACACTCAAAATATATTCTTGAAACATTTCCTTTTTGCTTGTAACAAATTCAATGATCGTTGGTGCTATTCTAATTTTAGCATCTCTTCGTTCTACATCTTCAACAATGTAGGTACTTCCACCTTTAGCCTTCCAATAAGGTTCACCTTCACCTGTAGTGTTGTAGTTCTCAAGATACTGTGTATTTATTACTAGTTTCATATTACCTCCTTCATAAAAATTTCTCTATAACAAACAGCACAATAATATTTATCATTCTTTATTAGTGCTGCTCTAGTCTCACACTTTATCGTGTTGCATTTAATCATCTTCGTTCTCCTCTGTATTTTTAACCACCTCAAAGGGTACATTTTTAGGTATTTTAACAAACAAAGGTGGTACTCTCGAACAAGTCATTAACATCATATCATCTTCATAATTTTTTTCAAAACTATCTATAAAGAAATTTTCTATTTGAGAATCACTATAAACTTTCTCGTCTAAGAAACCTGTAAGGTCAGCTACATAATGAAACATATTTTTACTGCTTAGTTCATGTATATGTTCAATCTCATTTTCTACTAACAGAGTTCTCATCTTTTTTATACTTGGTTTTCTCATACTGTCTCCTTATTTTGTATGATATTTTCTATATCTTTTATAATACTTCTTCCTACTCCTATAGAATCATAGGCAGGATATTGATTATCTTTTAGATATATTTTTATAGTTTGTAAAGTTTTCTCTGCTTCACTCATGTTGTCTCCTTTATTATTACTAATACCACTAACACTATTACAAGTAATGGTATCTTGGTTATTGCTTGGTACTTCCAAAAGTTATTGTGTACCCACTCGTGTAGTTTTTCTAGTCTACTCATATCTTTTCTCCTCATATACTTAGTGAGATGCATACTGAATTTCTTCTGCAAGTTCTTCAGCATACTCCAACTCATCTAAGCGTTCATTTAACACAACTAAAAGAGCCTTGTAATAAATTCTCTTAGTCCTTACCTCACTTTCAGGCAACTCACCATCAGCAGTTAATGCTTCAGGCTCTAGTTCACCCTCTATTATGGATTGAATTTTAACCATATCAGCATAGCTATCTAAGCTATACAATGGCTCATCAATCACTTCCATAATTCCATTACGACTATCTACATAGTCCTTTAAAAATTCAAATCTTGTCATAGTTTTACCTCACTTGTTTAATTTATGTAAGCTTAACAGCTAGTCCTTTAGCTGTCAAGAATTATTCTATATTTATGCGACACTCATTGTCGTAGGATCATAGGCTACTACATTCACCTCATACCCTAAACTTTTAATTCTAGTTAATGCATAAGCACTTAATGTTTTCTGTCCTACTAATTCTGTAAATACTACAGCATCATAACTAGCAGGATAACATAAGTCATTGCCGTATACATTTTTATAATACACATCTATTTTCATTTTTATTTCTCCTTACCATTCAAAGTTTAAGTTAGTAATTCCAACCTTAAATATTCCACAAGCTACTGCTAAATCTTTAAAGTCCTTATCATAATTACAATAGAATTTTAATCCATTAAAACATAGATATAAATCTATTGCATAATTATCCGTTACAATTTGAAAGCCATGTATCAATTCCTCTGGCTCTCTCTCTGGCAATTTTCTTATTCTCATTTGTTTAGTACTCCATTAACTTCTAAAAGTATCTTGAGTTCGTCAATCGCACACAAGATAACTTCATTTTCAATTTCTCCAAACCCATTACGATCTAAAGTAATTGGATTATCAAGCATAGTTTTAACCAATGCTTCTGCTCTATCTACTTTTTGTTGGCTGATAACACCATCATTTATATAAGTTTTTATACTCATTGTTATTTTACTCCTATTATTAAATCATTTTGCATTGTAACACTTGCAAAAAATTCCCTAGTTCCAGTTCCTTCTGGGAGGCTAGGTCTATTACAACCTATAAAAGTTCCATTGCTTTCATACTCGTTACCAAAGAAAGAAGTTTCAGTATACCTTAATTGGTTACCTATATTTTCTTTCAACTCTTTTTTACTTTCGTAATTAAATATCATCATCGTTATAGTCCTCGCTATTTATTAATTTATGTAAGCTTAATTTATTTTAAGCTACTTGTAAAGCATTAATTAAATTATTTTCTCTTAGTACTTTTTTCATACGTTGCCCATGTGCCACATAAGCAACTACTGAAACTCCTTTATCCCAACATATACGGCACTTGTTGCACTTGCCTTCATGCTTGTAAGCCTCGCATATTATCGCACTTGTAGGTGTATCATCATAAGGAATTATAGTTGATGTATTCACACCTTCTATTATTTCACCCTCTACGCTATCGCTGGACAATCTCACTACTACATTATCAAGCTTGTTTAATTCATTAAGAATTTTTCTAAACTTCTTGAACTTATGCATTCTTGTGGGTAACCAATGTCTAGTCCAAGGTGTAGCTCTGCACACTTCTAGAATTTTCTTAGCTAGTTTAATGTGATAGACATCACCACTATCAAACCATCTAAAATATCTGTCATTGTCCAATTCTTCAATCATATCGGCAACCCAACCTTCACGCTGCCAATCTTTCTTATTGTGCAGTCTAGGAGCTTTGACACTAGGAAAATTATAGTTTCCTGTAGTGGCATAACATCCCTTACAAGCATCAACCAATTCACCATCTGAACCTATTGAAGCTGGACAGGTTTCTATAGCTTGTAAGCTCCAAGACCTACAAGGCATTTTTCCAGCCTTACTTAATCTAATCATTTTTTATACCTCTATTTATTATTTTGACTAAGACTACACTTCCTTGTGTAGTTTCGGATAATAGTTCAATCCTCATCAGTTAGTCTTTAAGCTAGTCTGCTTTTAATATCCTCATTAACTAGCTCTTTGGCTTCGTCTCTACTGTGTATAATTCGATCAGAAGCAATCCGTTCTAAAGTATTAGTAGTAAAACTAATTTTATACACCTCGTACCTAGAATGTAGATATCTTTTTAATATGTACTTTTTATAAATTGTCATATTTAGTGTCCCCCACTATTTAATTAACTGTTTCTGCTTTTCAGCTTCATCAGCAAGAGCACACACTCTTGAACAGGAGCAGTTTTAAATCTTGCTCGGGATTATAAGGTTAGACTCCCTTATGATTTTCTAACCAGAACTTCTGCCTTATATCCTTGCCAAAATCATACCTTGAAGATGGTCTAGGTTTTTTATCCTTTAAAGCTGCTCGCATTCTCTTAAGATCATTTTCATAACCTTTAGAACCAAATCTCCATTTGTAAGAATTGGTATTATGTCTAAAAGCTGCAACTAGAACCCAAACATTAGTCCCATTCTTAGAAACACCTTTAAACCTAAAAAGATTTTTAAAGTCATCTTTGCCGGCTTGCCCTATTTGAAACTTTCCTTCAGCAGTTCCAGAGCTGATTTTTACGCATTTAATATACATGGTAAAACCTCTTTTTATTAAACATATGATCAGATTACCAGAATATAGGAATAATACAACTCTTTTAAGTAAATTAATTTTATGCATAAAAAAACCCAACTGTAAAAGTTAGGTTTATATTCTTAGATGATACCTTTAGAAGATTAGTAAAAACTTTTTAAGTCTTTGTTTATACTTCTTTAGGTCCCTTAAAAATTTCTACTAAACAAATTTATAAATTTTTCTCTAGGATTGTTTACTAGAAAAGGGAGAAAAATATTTAGCAAGGTTTACAGGCTGCAACTTGCAAAACCTTTTTAAGTAACTAGGTAAAGCTGGTTAAATTTTGATCAATCCCTTGCTAAGTTT
>Ga0208315_1000895_pt1 | contig 17481 bp, 24 predicted proteins | sample MalvireepMed_215_FD_184239 | JGI IMG/M metagenome (GOLD analysis project Ga0208315, IMG submission 184239) | Marine viral communities from the Global Malaspina Expedition - Malaspina viral metaG DeepMed_215 (SPAdes) (version 2) | ecosystem: Environmental > Aquatic > Marine > Oceanic | place... | reverse complement strand
CCTTGTGAGAGCCAGTGAAGTACCCTAACACTTCATACATGGCTGATCCCCATATCTGATCATAGTCTCTCCATGCTTCTAATTTACCAGTGTTATATAAAATTATAACCCAATTCTTTTCCATTGGTTTACCCTTTCAATTCTTTAATGATCTGTTCATTAGTTAAATTTCTTATTTTATTTGGAATCGGATTTAATATCTCAGCAATTTGATTTGTTTGTTTAACTAAAATGCTAGGGTTTAATGTTAAAACAATACTCATTGTCGAATGAAACCTATCATATTTATTTAAAATAATATCCATTGGTTTACCCTTTCAAGTTAATCGTTATCTAATAGTTCACCATGTTGATCAAATCTAAAATATAAATCCATGATAGTAGGAATTTGTATGTCTGCCAATTCAGTTTTTAACAGTCTACTATTTCTTTCTAATGGTGCATACAATGCTTTTCTAAACTCAATACCTTTGTGAGAGTAGCAAGCTTCGCATATTGTTTTCAGTTTACCCTTAAACCTTTTGACAGCCTCAACTATAACAGTCTCTCCAGTTTTTTTATAACACTGCAAACAATCGCTACACTTTTGACCAGTACAATTTTGTTCTGCTATAAAATTATCTTTCCAAACATTATTAAAAACTTTATCAAAATATTTTGGTGGTACTGTCAGTATCCTATTAACCTTTGGATTGCTATAGACTAGTATTAGATTGTCAGGTTTATCATGATAATTAAAGAAACCTTTAATGATATCTTTTCTTTTAGTCCACAATGCGAATGTAGTTAAAGTATTCTTGTTACATATTTTAACTATGTTTTTCATGTGATTATTATTCTTATAATCTTTGTTAACAAACTTACCAATGGCACGTTTAACCTTATCACTTGGATTGTTTTGAATGATACAGAAGGGATTTGTTTTGGTGTTAGTTCCAATAGCTCTGAAGTGTTCTAGTTTGCCCGTTAGTTTAGAAATATGTAGTGTATCTTCCTTAGCCAGTATTTGATTTAACATTGCTATTACCTTTCATTGTATCCAGATTGATCAACCCAATTCTTCATCATTTTGTGTATAAAAATGCTGTCGAATTTGTTCAACTATATGAAGTGGAATAGAATCAACCAGATCCACTGATATCCCGTTCACTTCCGCAATTATTAAGTCTATATTGTAATTATCCGACGGTGTTCTTTTATAGTTCAATTGATTTATCATTAGCCTATCCTTTGTCATGAATAATTGAAATAATAAATACTATCACCATAATCTCGCAACATACCAATGGAATTATGATTGATATTTTATGCACCATTAACAAGTGAGGCGGAAAACCATTGACAACTAACCAATTTAAAATAGTCGCACCCAATGTAGACAATACAATTATAAAAAATATTCTCATGATGTTTGTTTCCTATTTTTAAAAATATTATTTAAAACCTTTTCGCGTTTCATTTTTTTAAAACGTAACACGGTATGTGCGTCGTTAATTTGATCCGCATAATTACCGGGGCCATGAATACATTTAGGGTTTTCTGGATAAGCTGCTATCGCTTCCTTACAATCTTTTATAGTAAACTCCAAGTCATCTTGACTGTAGTTCCAGAAGTGTACGTTTTCAATATGTGGACGTTTCATTTATTTAACCTTTCAATGTGATAATCTTTTATAAGTTTGTCGGTTATTTTTATTAGATTACTATACATATTTTGTTTTTGATAAAAGAATTTCAAGCGCTTACTATTTTTTTTCTGCCATATACCTACAAGCTTTGAAACATTTTTATTTTTAATCTGGTTTCCTATGTATTGCATTGTCTAACCTTTCAATTGTTGGCACCCAGAAACCCTACGATTGATTTAACAATCTATAGGGTTAAAGGGCAATCAATTAAGATTATTTTACATTCTTAATTAATCCGTTCTCCATTGTGATATTGCCAAACCATTCCCTACCTTTGTTGGTAATATGTGGTCGATTGGCTACCGTCAATATACCATTGGGTTTGTATTCCACACCAAACAAGCTGGTCTCAATGTAGTTCAATGGCTTTCCGATATTTTCTTTGCAATTCTTTTTACTGGGATAATTAGCTATTAACATTTATTTACCTTTCAATTAAATGCTGATAATGGAATATGTTTAGTTGATCTATCTGGAATAGACAACCCCAGTATTTCATAGCCGCCGCGTTTAGTCCTATACTTGACGCGAACAACTTCACCCTCAATAGAGTCTGGTACGATTGCATAAACCCAGCCAGCGTCAACTGGTGTTTTCATTTCAAAGTTATTATCGAAAATAAATTTAAATCTAGGGTTGCCATTGCGACTATTATTGTCGCGTTCAATTTTTGTTACCCTAAAGTTATTTGTAAATGTGGTATAGTTCATTTGTCTAATCCTTCATCTTTCAATTGTTTAATTTTGGAATCGTTCCGCTTAATTTCTTGCACAAATTGGTTGAACGCATTTGCGTTCTTGGTGCTTACTGTAACGGCGAATGTTGTCACAACACCATTGATATTTACCTTAGTATTGTATAGATGATGTGATCCGCCGCCGCCGGTAACAGATACCAAGGCGTAGTTTTTAACCTTGGCATATTTGCGTATTTTTTTCTGCACACCGTGATTAAAATTAGATTGTTTTCCCATTGTCTTACCCTTTCATAGTCCATGCAAATTCTGCGCCGCCACCAACAATGCCAATTGTCGCAGGAAACGTATAACCTTCTGGAGTAGTTAAACCGTCAAAGGTTTGAATTTTCAATTTAGAAAGCGCCAAGTCAAAACTAGTCGCCGAATTGGCGGCAATCGCCTTGGCAACATTAGGAAGTAAGCTTTCCAATTCTTGTTTGGATTTTAGTTTGGTAGGGATACCATACTTTTCAATCAAGTTAATGGGATATCTTTTTGTAGGACCGAACCAAATTTCACTAGCTGTAAGTTCAAACATTTTTAACTCCAATAATTAATGTAATAAACTTATACCATGATAGTTAATTTAGTGTCAACAATATATTCAAATTAATTATCATTTATATTTTATTGTCTATTCAATTTGATTGTCTATCTACTATATAAACGGCTGATAGTGTGGAATTATTGAACATAAGTTAAACTTATCCCTCTGATAGGATAAGAACTAACAAGGGCATTAACTATTTAAGGGAAGGTTTTGCTTGACTGTGATATATAAACCGCCGGGCAAAAATAAAGCTTGACAGTGACATATATGCAACACTAGGCAGATACTGCTTGACTGTGACATTTATGCAACACCCCCAGATAATGCTTGACTGTGATATATATGTCACACCCAGATAAATCAAGGTATCTGTTAATTATATAAAATTAATTAGATATGAATTAGTTGACTAGTGGGGGAAAAAAATTATAAAAATTTTTTATTTATATATATAAATGGGACTCTGGAAAAGGGACTCAAAACTTAGGGGTAATAGACATACTAAAATCGGGTACTATATAATATACTATATAATATACTATGTAATACTATGTGACCTACTATGTAATCTACTATGTAATTTATTATGTAATTTACTATGTGATTTATTATGTAATATATATTATATAATATTATTATATATAAATAACACTTGTAGATTTAATAATTATAGTGTATAATAGTTACATGGTAAATTTAAATGAAAACTATCTAGAGAACTATATAACTCTTAAAGGGCTACTATCTCAACAAGTAGAAATAGATTCCAAAGCAGACTTCCTTACCTTTGTCAGGCTTATGGCTCCATCTCTGGTGTCGGACTTTAGAATGGGAAGACACATAGAGATTATCTCCAATAAACTAAAACAGCTTGAAGAAGGTGAGGTAAAGAGACTAATGGTCTTCCTACCTCCCAGATCCAGCAAGTCAGTAATCTGTTCCAAACTGTTTCCCTCATGGTATATAGGCAGAAATCCCACACATGAAATTCTTACTGTTTCTCATAGTGATCAATTGTCTTCTGACTTTGGCCGTTCTGTCAGGGATATTGTAAATACAGAAGAGTTCAGCAAGATATTTAGGGGTGTCTCTCTAAGAAGTGATGTCAGGGCTGCTGGCAAGTGGAAGACAAATCAGGGAGGAACCTACTATGCTGCTGGTGTAAGATCCCAGATAGCGGGACGTGGAGCGCACATTGCAATTCTGGATGATGTAATGTCTGAGGAAGATGCCTTCTCAGATGCAGGTAGACGGTATATCAAAGAGTGGTATCCAGCAGGACTCAGAACACGCCTTATGCCCAATGGTGCCATTGTTATTATCAACACCAGATTCCACTATGATGATCTTTGCGGCTGGCTTCTTAAACAGCAGGAGGATATGTCTGAATATGAAACCACTCCTTGGGAAGTCATAAAGATCCCTGCATGGCTGGATGAAGATGCTTCAGATCTTCTTGACCTGCCTGTAGGTTCCAGTTACTTTCCTGAGTGGAAACCTGAACATATCCTCCAGATGGACGAGAACGAGATCAAAGCCAGTAATGGAAGCCGCTACTGGAACTCCCTCTATATGCAAGATCCTACTCCTGAAGAGGGTGGTTTAATAAAAAAGAAATGGCTACAGGATTGGGAACATGATGACCCTCCCAGTTGTGACTTTGTGATTCAGACCTATGATACTGCTTTCTCTACCAGAACTACGGCAGACTTCAGTGTGATCCAGACATGGGGTATATTTTATCTTCCTGATCAGGATGAGCATGGATATGAGAATTATGCTCCTAATCTTATCCTTCTGGGAAATATCAAGGGACGGTTTGAATATCCTGAACTCAGGAAGCTGGCACAGAAACTGTACAATGATCATAGACCTGATGTCTGCATGGTAGAGAAGAAAGCCAGTGGACAATCTCTGATACAGGATATGAGGAGAGCAGGATTACCAGTAATGGAATATAATCCTGACAGGGACAAGGTTGCAAGAGTTTATGCAGCTTCACCTATCATGGAAGCAGGAAGACTGTGGATACCCAAGAACAAGAAATGGGCAGACGATCTGATAGAAGAATTGATAAGGTTTCCCAATGCCGCACATGATGATCAGGTGGATGCTCTGACAATGGCAGTTCACTATATGAAGGAGTCTTGGCACATTACTCATCCTGATGATCCAGAGTTTGAAGATGAACCTAGAGAACAAAAAAGCACATACTGGACATTTTAACTTGTGAAATGGTTAATTGTATGGTATAATAGTGTCAGGGATTAACAGAGGAATACATGTCAGAAATTTTCAATAAAGCAGCAGGACTAGCTAAAGAGAAGCTTTCCACACAGGACAATGCCCGTGCTGTGTTGGAGGAACTCTATGGAAAAACAGAGGAAGCTTATGAAAAATTTGAAAAACTTCCTATAGCAGAACAGATATTAGCTTCTATGACTCCCGGTATAGGAAATGTTATTGCTGCTAAAGAAGTAGATGTTTTTGGAGGAAGAGCAGGAGAAGCCTTTGAGAAAGACGAGTATGGTAAGGCAGCAGGATACGGTGCATTAACTGGCTTGGCTGCTCTAGGTACACTACCCGGAGTTGGGATACTTGGTCGCGGAGCTAAGACAGCTATCAGGAGCGGTGCTAAACTTTTAGACGATCCTATGGAACAAGCCATAAAAGAAGTAGGAGAAAAGGCAACACTTCCTAAAACGCCAAGCAGAGTATTCGGGAAAGAGCTAGATGAGTACACAGGACCACATAGTGATTTTGTCAGACCTGAACAAGGATTAAAGGCTCTGGATGATAGTAAACAAATTAAAGTTGTGGATGATACTAAGCCAGAAGAGATATATGATTTTGTAGAAGTAGAGAAAGGCATAGAGAGTAAAAAATATTCAAAAGAAGCTATAGATAGATGGCAAAAGAAAAAGAAAAAAGAGCTTGGAGATATTTCTCAAAGGGGTAAAACTATTTCAGAAGTTAAAAAGGCTGCTGATAAACTAGGACAAGGAGGATCATGGGAAGATTATAGAAAGGCTGTTGAAAAATTTGATCCTATTGTTCCTTTTGCATCAGTAGGACGAGCTTTTCCGAAAGTACCTACAAATAGAGATATGATATCAGCTTTAGATGCAAATAAAAGAATAAAAGGAATAGTAGGTAAAACAGCTAATATTAGAAAAGGTGATATAGTTCATGCTAGATTAGACATACCAGCTTATGAACATTTTGATACATGGATAGTTTCATTAAAAGTTCCTTCTATGAAAAAAACTGTATATGGTAAAACCGCTCATTTAAAAGGAATTAAATTTGAAGCAAGCCCTACAAAATCTTATGACATTGCTACAGAAAAACTTGCACCACTAACTAGAAAAGAAATAGAAAAGAGACTTGGAAGAAAAATTACAACTAAAGAATTTGGGGAATTACGTAAACTACCAGAGTATCAGAAAAAAACAAGTAAGTCTCCTTTTGCAACTATGAAAGGTGAATGGCAAAATACAAATAATGAAGTAATTGAAAATAGAGCAAAGGAAATATTTAAGAATATCCAAGCAGGAAAGGAAACTGAATGGATAGAAGTAGGCTTTAATCCTAAAAGACATGGGTTCTTTTATAGTAAAATAGATGGTCTTCCTGTTACAGAAGCTGAAGAGATTATTCAAGTCGGCCCTCTTGTATTAGCCAAGAAAGCAAATAAAGTAAACTTAGAAGATGTTCCTAATATTAAAGACTTTAAAACAAAAGAAGGTATTACATTTAAACAAGGAGGACAGATCGCCACAGGGCTAGAAGGGCTAGGTGAGAACATTGTTTATAGACAGGAGAATGGACAGGTTGGTGTGTATGGTATGGGCTTTGATGTTGAGAACGATGTAACTTATGAAGATTTTGAACCTATAGGAGTTACTGGAGCAGATCTAGCTGATGTAGCTCCAACAGAATATAATAAAGATACGCCAGAGCATATTCAGCTCTATGATCCTTCAAATCCAGCTACTAAAAAATTATTAATGGATATGCAAGATAGAGAGAGCGGAAGACAAGGAGGAGATAATCCTTGGAATCCATATGGTATAAAAGATGAATATAATACTCCTAAGATGAGAGGATTGATTCAGCGTTGGATTAATGATGGAAAATTACAAGGAATAGGTATAGAATTTGCAAATTCTTGGGAGAGTGAAGGTTTAAATACTTTTGGTAAAAATATGAGAGGACCGTTTGAAGCATGGACTCCGGGTAAGGGATTATCCAGAGATAGTTATGATCCCGGTGTTTTAATTGGAACTGCACAATTTACTGATGATTACTGGAAAAGAAAGCAAGGATTAGCTTCTGAAGAATTTGTAATGAGGCTTCAAAATGCCAAACCCGGAGAAACAGTTGCTGATATATCTGCTCAATATAAGGAAGAATTTGGTGAAGATCCTCCAATAGACGCATTTGGTTATAATGTTAATTCCACTGCATTGGCTTCTCAGGTAGCAGAATCTTTGAATGATGCCAGAACATCAGGAGCTTTCCAAGGAGCAGCATTAATGGCTGGTTTTGGTCCCGGTACTTTAGCTCAACTTGTAACAACACGATATATAACAAATCCAGAAGATGGAAAAAGTTCTGTTACAGATGCATTTAAAGATATAACATCTAAAGGTATAAATATTATTGAAAATAGAGTGCCTAAAAGTTGGACAGATACAGATATTGCTACAGGAGAAAGTGCATTAGATATAGCACAAAGTACAGTTAAGAAAGGTTTAGGTATTCTGGATTTGGTAACAAGTCCTGTTTCTACTATTTCAAAATGGGGATTAGAGAAAGCTTCTGAAATGTTTGTTCCTAAATCTGTTTTGGATGCTACTCCTAAACAAATAGAAGTAGCAAAAGAAAAAGAACCTACTATAACAGATACTATTAAAGATACATTAAGTTTAAATATAGGAAAAAGACCGCTACCTTCTGCTGATATATATGAAGGAGAAAATATAACAGAAGCTGTTCAATCTCCTTCTATAGAAATTGCTTCATTACCTGTAGCACCAGAAGAAGATATTGCAAATATTTACGGAGAAATGTCAGGATATTTTAGTCAGCCTAAACCTCCCAGAAAAAATGTTTTTACAGACGCTCTTCTTGAAAATATTTATCAAGTATAACAATTTATTAAAACAGGATATATAATGGCAACAGAAAAAAATCCATATGATCGGATACCAGAAGAAATATCTAATGTAGTTCCTATGGCTCCAGCAGAAGAGACAGAAATGGATGCTACCTTTGAAGTGTCAGATGATGGTGGAGTAATAGTAGATTTTGCCAGCGAAGATGTTATGATGGAACCTTCTGAAGATATAGCAGAGTGGTATGGTGATCTTGCAGAAACTCTGGAAGAGGGAGAGTTATTTGAGATAGCCACAGATGTAATAGAAAACTATCAGGCTGATAAAGATTCCAGAGGAGAATGGGAGTCTATGTTTGAAAGAGGCTTTGATTTACTGGGACTTAAACTTGAGCCGGGATCAGAACCTTTTGAAGGAGCATGTACAGCCGTACACCCACTCCTGATTGAGTCAGCCGTTAAGTTTCAATCCAAAGCTTCTGGAGAACTGTTTCCCAGCAATGGTCCTGTAAAGGCTAACATACTGGGAAAGACAACTGTTGAGAAACAGATGCAAGCTAATCGTGTTCAGAGTTTTATGAATTATCAGCTTACTGAACAGATGCCTGAGTATTTTGATGAATTTGAAAGAATGTTATTCCATCTTCCTCTAATAGGATCAGCATTTAAAAAGATATTTTATAGTTCTACTCTTAAACGTCCTGTCTCAGAATTTATTCCTATAGATCAGTTTTATGTCTCCTATTATGCAACTGATCTGAGAAATGCTGACAGATATACTCATGTAATTTACAGAAGTCCTGTGGAACTTCAAAGAGATGTTCTGGCTGGTGTCTATAAGGATATAGAGATGCCTACACCAAATCAATCTAGTATTACATCTTTTACACAAAAAATGGATACTATATTAGGCTTAACTCCTTCTGCTGATAAAGATCCTCAATATGTATTACTGGAACAACATTGTTATCTTGATATTGAAAATAAAGATCAATCACTCCCCTATATTGTAACTGTGGAAGAACAGACAAGACAGGTATTGAGTATTCGTAGAAACTATGAATCTGATGATCCTAACATGGAAAAACGTAGTCATTTTGTACACTACAGGTTTGTTCCCGGTTTTGGTTTTTATGGCTTGGGCTTGATACACTTTCTTGGTAATCTAACCATGAGTGCAACTGCTGCAATGAGATCTCTAATTGATGCAGGTCAGTTTGCAAATTTACCCGGAGGTTTCAAAGCCAAAGGACTTAGAATGGTTGGTGATAATGATCCTATCTCCCCCGGTGAGTTCAAGGAGGTTGAAGCAACTGGAATGGATCTTGCAAAGGCTATTATTCCTCTCCCCTATAAAGAGCCTTCCTCTACTCTATTTCAGATGCTTCAATTCGTAGCTGCTGCTGGTCAGCGGTTTGCGGATAGCACGGAACAGGTTATCTCTGATGCTGCCTCCTACGGACCTGTCGGAACAACTATGGCTTTACTTGAAGCCAGTAGCAAGTTTTTCACAGCCATACATAAACGTCTTCATAAGTCTCAGAGAGATGAGTTCAGGATACTTGCCAAGATAGATTATGATTATCTTCCAGCAGAGTATCCATATGATGTTCCATTTGAAGACAGAAGTATTTTCAAGAATGATTTTGATGGAAGAGTTGATATAGTTCCTGTATCAGATCCGAATATACCATCTAATGCTCATCGAATGATGATGGCTAATATGGCTCTTCAGATGGCACAACAGTCTCCTCCCGGTATGTTTAATCTGGAAGCACTGAACAGAACAATACTTCATGCAGCTAATATGCCGAATCTGGAAGAAATACTCCCTCCCAAGATAGAACCAAAGCCTATGGATCCAGTGTCGGATATTATGGCTGCTACGAAAGGAATACCCATAGCAGCCTTTCCGGGGCAGAATCATGATGCTCACATTCAAACCAAGATGGCCTATCTACAAGATCCTATGAATGGAGCTAATCCTATTATGCAGAGGTTACGTCCTGTTCTGGAAGCTAATATACAGGAACACTCAGTGATGAAGTATCAGGAACAGATGAATGGAGTAGCACAGGAAATGATGCAGCAGATGCCGCCTGAAGAAGCACAAAATCCTGCTGTAGTAGAAATGGTTATGGCTCAAGCTGCACAACAGGTAATGAATGCAAATCAGGCTATGGGAATGGCACAGTCACCTGAACAACAACTGGTATCTCTGGAACAGGCTAAAGTAGAACTACAGAAACAGAAGTTACAATCAGATACGGTTGTACAGGCTGCTGAAATGGAAATTAAGAATAAGCAGCTTGAGCTTGATGAAAATGAACAGATCATAGATATGTTAAAGGCTGGAGCTACAGATAACTTCAAGAAGGAAAAGGCAGATCTTGATAGGAAGAGTAAAAAGGAAATAAAAACTTTGGATGTTTTGTCCAAGGTAGGAATTGAAGAGTCTAAAATAAGTGCGGAAGATGAGAGAACCAGAGAAAGAATTATGAAAGATCTTCTGGAACAAAGCACAAGAGATGAAAAGGATCTGGATATGAAAGGTCTTGAAGCACTGGTTAAACTTGCAATTGAACAATCCAAGAAAGAAGGAGATTAAGAATGACAATAAAAATTCCAGAAATGACGAAAGGTAAAGGTTATATTACTTATAAAAAAACAAGTTCTGATAAACCAGTAACTTATGGAGATCCTTTTAAAAGTGATTGTATTGGACCTTGGGAAACATTAGCTGACCTTAATGAATGGGGTTATGGTGAATTTAAATTTCCAAATCCGGCAAAGAAAAGTCGTAAGAGTACTTTATTTAACTAATGGAACTCTGGGATGAGGTTATTCAAGAGTATAATGAAGAGATTCAAAGACTCAGACTTTCATTAGGAAGTGGAACTGCTGAAGATTATGCTCATTATAGACAGCTTGTAGGTTCTATTCAAGGTCTGGAGTGGGCTAGAATTAATTTAAATGATATAATTAAAAAACGAATGTATTCAGAAGAAGAGGAGTAAAATGCAACAAGTAAATATGGGTAAAGCCATTAAAAACGATTCATGGATCAGTGATCCTACTGAAGTAGAAGATCCAGAAGTATTACCGGAATTACCGGGATTTCATGTTTTGATAAGACCAGTGTCTGTAAAAAGTCAAACAAAAGGTGGAATTTTTATTCCAGATTCAATTAAAGATGATATATCATATCTTACCACAGTAGGTAAAGTATTAGCTCTGGGTAAGTTGGCATATCTGGATAGGGATAAATTTCCAGCAGGAGCTTGGTGTAATGTAGGTGATCATGTATGTTATGGTAAACATGCAGGAACAAAGCTTTTTTACAAAGGAGTGAGACTTATTTTACTCTTTGATGATCAGATTACAATGAAAGTAGAAGATCCAAAAGATCTAGATCCCACATTTAATTTAGGAAAAGGATCAACATAATTTGGGAAATCGTTAATTGTATGGTATAATAGTATATCGTTAAGTCGTTGATTTCGTAAACAACGGAGGTAAGAATGGAAAAAAAAGAAGAATGGGGTGATGTAGAAATCCCGAATGAGGAACAGAAAATTGAGATCGAGCTTGAAGATGACGAGTCAACTTCTGAAGAGAGAACTGAAGAAGAGGGAGTTGAAGAATCTAAAGAAGCCCAAAACTCAGATGGTAAAGGAGATGCTCCAGAATTGGAGGGCATTAATACCAAAGGGGCAGAAAAACGTATTCGACAACTTATCCGACAGCGCAAGGAAAGAGATGAACAAATTACTGCTCTCATCCAAAAAAATGAGGAACTATCAGGTAGCCTCAGAACAAAAGATAAGGAAGTAACTCAAGTTAATAAGTTAAGTCTTGATGCTTCTGAGAAACAATTAACTGATAAACTTGAGCTTGCCAGAACAGTTTATATGGAAGCTTTTGAAGAAGGAGAAAAAGAGAAACTTTTAAAAGCGCAGGAAATGTTGAATGAGGCACAGGCTGATCTGAAGGCAGTAACTTCTGCTAAACAAAATTATGAAGTAGAAGAAGTTGCTCCAGTAAAACAAGAGTCACAATATCAACCTCCTCCTCAACAAGCTACTGATCCTAGAGCTGAAGAATGGGCTGCAAGAAATACTTGGTTTGGACAGGATAATATTAAAACCGCTGCTGCTCTTGCTATAGATGCAGAACTTAAAAGTGAAGGTTATGATCCAACCGATAATGATTTTTATCAGGAGATTGACAAGAGAATTAATAAAGCGTTTTCTCAAAATATAGAGGAAACTACAGAACGTGTGCAGGATAATACGTCACCACCTGCTCAAGTAGTATCGGGGAGTTCACGCTCATCCTCATCCAGTTCTAATAAAGTCAAACTATCAAAGGAAGATGTTAGGCTTGCACAGAAATGGAATATACCACTTGAACAGTATGCTGCTGAAAAGCTGAAGGTTTCTGATGCTGACGGCAATTATACTAATGTAACTTAGCGTGGAGGAATGAAATATGACACGAAATGAAACACGTAGTAATCAAGTTAGGGAAGCTACAATAAGAGAAGTCGAAGAAGAATTTACCTTTGAGGAGCCAGATGCCCTCAGTATACCGGATTCGGTACAAGCAAGATTCGATAGTGAGGATATGTCCCTCCGTTGGATACGTATATCTGTAAAAGGTGTAGACGACATCACGAATGTTGGTAAAAATCAGCAGCAAGGATGGGTCTTCGTAACTCCTGATGAAGTTCCCGAAATGGCAATTACATCCTTCGTAAGGGAAGAAGGTCGTTATCTTGGAGCCGTCTGTCGTGGAGACGTAGCGTTGGCAAAGAAGCCAACAGCAAAGGTAAAGGCCAGACAGAAATTCTATGAGAAGAAGTCTAATGATATGATGGATGCAGTAAATGCACAACTGATGAAAAGTTCTGATTCTCGTATGCCAATTTCTAATACAAGTAAATCCGTAACAACCAGAGGCAGACATCCTTCTTTTCAGAAGTAACCTGTCTCTACATTATAAGGAGATGAAACATGTCTACTACTAAAGCATTTCGTGGTTTTGTCCCTGCTCGTAAAAAAGGTGGTGCTTATAATACTGAGGCTGTGACCGATATGATCACACTAACCTCAACAGGACAAGCACAAACACCAGCTAATAGTATTTTTACAGGTGATCCTGTCGTATTACCGGGAGCTAACTTTACAACTATCTCTCCATATATTGCGGCAACTCTTAAACCTTCAGGGGTTTTTATGGGTTGTCAATATGTTGAGAATGGTGAACAAAAGTTCTCACGATACTGGCCGGGTGGAACAAGTGCCACAGACGTTAAATTTTTCGTAATTACTGATCCTGATCAGGTTTATTACATCCAGTGTTCTCTGACTCTATCGGCTGCTGAAGCTGCTATTGTCAAGAACTACACTGCTACCGTTAGTTCAACTGCCTCTTCAGGCAATACAACTACTGGTCAATCAAGCTACTACTTGCTTGCTGCCAGTGGTGCAGAAACTGAACTAGCTTGTCGTGTACTTGGACGTGCTAAGTTTGCTGACGAAGGTAATAACGATGCTTATCCCATTGTAGAGGTCTGGTTAAATACTCACCGTGACCGATACGTGACGGCTACGGCATCAACGGCTTAATAGGAGGGATTTATCATGGCTATAAATAGAGCTAGTATATCAAAAGAACTCCTTCCGGGCCTAAATGCTATATTCGGAATGGAGTATGGAGAGGTGAATAATGAGTTAGAACCTCTTTTTGAAATTGAAAACTCAGATCGTGCTTTTGAAGAAGAAGTCCTTTTCACTGGTTTTGGGTCAGCCCCAACCAAGGGAGAAGGTGCTGCTGTATCGTATGACGATGCAACGGAAAGCTATACAGCCCGTTATACGGCTGAGACTGTAGCTTTGGCTTTTGCAATTACGGAAGAGGCAATGGAAGATAATCTTTATGATACCTTTGCTAAACTACGTGCCAAAGGTCTTGCCCGTGCAATGGCTAATACGAAACAGGTAAAAGCTGCTAACATTTTTAACAATGGTTTTACCGATGTTATTGGTGATAGTGTAGCTTTCTTTGCTTCAACGCACCCAACCATTTCTGATGGGAATCAGTCCAACGTACTGGCTGCTTCCGACTTATCAGAAGCAACTCTTGAAACTGCACTTACCAGTATACAAAAGATCAAAGATGATCGTGGTATTTTAATTGGTGCCAGTGCTGTTTCGATGCATATCCCTGTTGACTCTTGGGCAATTGCAGATCGTATTTTATCTAGCCCCGGTAATACTCAGACGAGTGCTGCTGCTGCTAATCCAAATACGAATGCAATCAATGCTACTCGTCATATGGGTATGTTACCTGAAGGCTATCATATCAATCGAAGGTTTACTGATACGACTTCTTGGTTTGTTAAAACGGATGTACCGAATGGAACAAAAATGTTTGTTCGTACTCCTCTTCAAACCAAGATGGAACCTGATTTTGATACTGGCAATCTTCGATTCAAGGCAAGGGAACGGTATAGTTTCGGTGTCTCTGATTGGAGAGGCTGGTTTGGTAGTCAAGGTTCTTAATATCAATCTTACTATAGGAGAGTGGTTTCGGCTGCTCTCCTCCTTTCTAAGGAGAAATCATGACTACAAATGTTAAAGTAGCACAAAATGTAAGTAGTGATGGAGCAATTATAACAGGATTCCGTTATATTGATGTTAATACTACTTTAGGAGACGAAGGTGGTGGCGCTAGTCCTACACCATCAACAACCAGAGTTCTTGCCATACATACTTATTCAACTCTTGCAGGTGAAATTGTTATCTCAGGAACGAAGCAGATTACAAATAGATCAGCTAAAGGAACAGCTATTCGGTATCGTGTAGGAGCAACTGATTCTAGTGATCAATATATAGGTGATATGGGAGTTGGTGTTATTGGTATTCTAAGTGTTGCAACATCTGGAACAGGAACGATGGCACCTACAATTACACTATATGTAGGTTAACATGGTTGCATATTCATATCTTAAAACGGATATTATTCAAACTTCTGAAAACGATTCTACCGAATTTGCCAGTGCAATTTCATTTTTTGTAGATCGTACAGAGTTACGCTTACTTAAAGATCTGGATGATGTTGGGTTAAACGAATATACCAGTATTACTTTTACTGTAAGTAATCCTGTTGTTAGTTTAAATGATAGAGTTCATATTGTTCGTAATGTGAACTATACAACCAGTGCGTCCAGTCTTAAGACAAGCCTTCTTAAACGTACTTATGAATATGCTATAGATTACTGGCCCTATGCCAGTTCTTCAATAGGGACACCAAGATATTATGCTAGAAAAAATAATACTTCTATCTATGTCGTACCCACTCCTTCTTCTACTTTATCAGGAGAGGTTCAAACAGTTTCTAGACCTTTACCTTTAGCTTCAGCTACAGGTACAAGTGCAACAACCCAGAATTATTTTAGTGATTATTGTTATGATGCTCTTTTTGCAGGATGTATGGCGGAAGCTACTATGTTTATGAAGGATTGGAATACACTTCCAGTATGGCAGACCCAATATCAGGGAGCAGTATTGGCATTACGTAATCAGGCTAGAAGGACTAGACAAGATGATATGGCAGTGGCTGCAAGTCCTGCTGGTGGTCCTGATACCATAACACCGGGAGCAAGTTAATGGTGAACAGGGCTAGTGTAAGGCAACAGATTATGAAGCCGGGATTGAAAAGAGGCGGTAGGGTTAAGAAGAAAAAGAAATTAGATATTAAGAAGGCGATTAAGAAACCGGGATCATTGCGTAAATCCCTTGGTATCAAGAAGGGAAAGACTATCCCTAAGTCAGTTTTAAAAAAAGCGGCTAAGGCTCCCGGTAAAAAGGGACAAAGAGCCAGATTTGCTTTGACATTGGAGAAATTACGTAAGAAGAAAAAGAAGAGGAGAACTTAAAATGGGTTTAGCAAGATTTACAGGAACGGGATCAATGAAAGAGATTACTGCTAAAGATATTAGGGCTGCTAATCGAGTATTAAAAAAAGGACGTAAATTTAAAAAACCAAAAAAAGGAGCTACCTCCTATGCTACTAGAAAACAATTTGTAGCTCCACCAAAAGGAAAAAAGAAACTAAAACAAGAAGAAAAAGATTTAAATTTAGTTTACGATTATGGTACTAAAGCACAAAAAGCCAAGTCTTTTGGAAGAGGAAAGAGAAAAACTGCTCCACTTCGTAATGTTAGAAAAGGAGGAGAGTTTTCTAGGAAACATGGAGGACAAGTTTTTGATGGTAATAAATTTGTCATGTCTTTTTATGAAGTAATGAAATAGGAGAACTTAAAATGGGATTAGGACCACATACATTATTGAAACGTCCACCTGATTTGGATGAGATACTTGGCAAGCCAACCGGACAGGGATTTGGTGCTGCCAGAAAAGGACCATCAGTAGTAGGTCCACCTCAAGATGTCGTTGTTGATGAGGATTATCCGCAAGGTAAGTCCTTTAAAATAGAAAAGTCTGATAAAGACAGTACTTATGGGGAAACTTAGTTATGTCAAAAGCTAAAGTTATAGTTAAAGTTGGGGATGACTTTTTTCAAATTGGACAAAATATATGGAAAATGTTTAAAGGCTCACCGGATGTTATTCGTTCCTCTGCTACGGCTGCAAAAAGGTCAAATACGACTGTAAAGAAGGGAACACAACAAAATATAAAAGATGCCCAGAAACAGACTACAGCGCAAAAGCTTAATCTAGCTGATCAAAAGAAGTTGGCAACGCAGAGAAAAGCTGCTGGAAAAAAGAAAGAAGATCTTAAAAAGGATAAAAAAGGAGATGAGGCTCCTGTTAAGAAGGAAACGATTTCTGAAGTAGGTTTGGGAGGTGTGAGGTCTAGAACAGTAACTCCTAAAGTAAAGGGGAAAGGTGGCTTTATACTAAATCCATTAACAGGAAAACCATTTACTAATAGAGCTAAATGGCTTGCAGCAGGAGGACTAGGTTCATGGGCAACATATATTGCAGCAACATCAGGAAAAGATAAAAAGAAAACAGGAGCAGCATCGGCTACTACAACACCTAAACCATCTGGGCCAGTTACTACTGCTCCTGCTCCTCCCAGCCAACTTTCAAGCAGTCCAAATGGTAAAAAACCTAAACCTCAACAATCAGGTCCATCTGATGGTCCTCCACAAAGACGGCCCATTAAAGCTAAAACTTTGGAACAAAGATTAAAAGCAAAGTTTATTAAAAGTCATGGAGGAATAGATTCTTTTAAGCCTACAACTAAAGTTGGTAAAGCTGTAAAAGGAGATATTTCAGCGAAAAGATCAGCGGATTCTTCATGGGAATCTGAATTATTTAAGATGAGAGAAGGATCTGAAGGTGGCCGTACCTATAC
>Ga0208315_1000892_pt1 | contig 17537 bp, 30 predicted proteins | sample MalvireepMed_215_FD_184239 | JGI IMG/M metagenome (GOLD analysis project Ga0208315, IMG submission 184239) | Marine viral communities from the Global Malaspina Expedition - Malaspina viral metaG DeepMed_215 (SPAdes) (version 2) | ecosystem: Environmental > Aquatic > Marine > Oceanic | place... | reverse complement strand
AGAGTATTGGCCTTCAATAAACCCCGTTCAGATACAATCCTCACCCCTTCCGTGGCCAATTGATCCAATATGTTGTCTCCACGACGGAAGAAGTTTCCTTCTACGGTAACCTTCGTTGTAGCCATTAGACAACCGCCCCGACAAGGACGTTGCGATATTCACCTTTTATCTGTCTCCACAGTTCCCCAAGTCCCCTCGCTTCGAACTCCTGCGCTCCCTCACCTGCGCCGATACTTTCACCCCACGCAGCCCGGTCCTGTCTGACCGATGCGATTACATCAGCAACGCATAGCCTGACAACGTCGGGTTGAGGCTGGTATCGGCTGATTGCCGTTGTCTGGGCGTGGGTCGCTGCCGTGGTTCCGTTCGCACTCCTCTTGATGGTTAACGTTCGGAACACATGTACGGCGGTATTATTATTGTGGGCAGCAAGAACGGAGCCGTCGTATGCTCTTGTTACTGTAAGATTGTTGCCGCTGATCGAATGGATAAACATCTTTTCGGATTCAACCAGAATTGTTTCGCCTTCGTTGTAACGAGAGCCGCTATCCACCGTCACAGTCGTATTACTCATATCGGCGGTCAAAGCTCCATCGAGCAGGTCGGCATTCTCTTCGGCGGCAGATTTCTTTTGGGTAACTTCGATGGACTCTGACCCGATTAAGAGCGTGTCCCCTACGTCGATAGCCGAACCATCGGAGCAAACCAGGGTTGTGACAGACGTATTGATTCCGCTACCATCCCGAACGGTTCCCGCTGATTCCGTTTCTTCTCCGAATCCCCAACGCCCCAGGACGCTGATAGATCGTTGCGGAGTATCACCGGCCTCAAAGCTGGCCGTGCTGGAAAGGTCTATTTCAATCCGGTCGTAGGGTGGCCCCCATTGAGGCTCTAGGAAGAAATCGGAGCTAGCAATCGTGGTAGGAGTGGAATTCTGAGCTTTGGTTTTAAGAGTTGTAACTGCAAGCAAGTCATCGGGTAACTCAATTACATAGCGGCGGGAAAATAAACGTGGGGGCCAGCGGAACTCATAGGTGCGAGTTCGTGGAATAAACCAACGGTTTAAAACTTTCTCGATGTGGGCTGATGTGGATCTCAGGTGCCGGTCAATAAGAAAGTCCAATTCCGACCCAGTTATGGAAGCCGCCATCTTGACCGCTTCCCTGGTAGCGTATAAACGTGCCATTAAACCACTCCTGCTTGCGGGAGAGCTATTTAGCTATTAAGTTGTAGGGTTTTCCCTAACCCCTCCATGTGAAATGCCCGAACGGGCAGTTCAGGACTCCTCTGGCGTTTTCATCTAACTGATTGCCGCACTGAGGACACGAGATCGGGCGTTCGGTAAAATCCCTCATCCTCGTGTCTCGGTTCTCACCGATCAATGCCTCTAATTGCTCCCACGACATTAATCCTGCTCCATGATCAGAGATACTGAAAAGATCTCTCCGGAGCTAGGGGTGAAGGCCCCTTCCGTTACAAGAACCCCATAGATGGCATCATCCCCTGAAGTGGTCTTCACCGTCAGAGGAAGACCGTTAGCGATGCCGAATGAGGCACGAGTATCGGACAATCCACCGTTATCACTTAACGCTGGAAATTCAATCCTGCCAAGGTAATTATCTACATCCGCTGCTACCGGACTGGTATTAGCCGCATTATCGTTCAGGTTTCCGGTCGGGGCGATATCGAACAGGTATAAAGTCATCGCTTGAGTCCTACCTGTATCATCATCGACTAAGACCGCCGCTACGATGGTTCCTCCGGCTCCAGGGGTATGAACAATGGCATCAAAGTTCCATACAGCCCCTGCGCTGTCACTCTCTGATACAACATCCTCGGCACCATAAGCGGTCGTATTCGCTGGGCGGGTCTTGGTAACTGTCACCCGTACCTTTTGACCAATGGCGTTGCGGGTTTTCATTATCATTTATTCACCTGCTATCTGCCGGCGAACATCGGCCTTCTCCTCGTCGCTAGAGGGCCATCGGTTCAGCACGACGGTATTGGGATTCTTTGGGTCTTTCGTTGCAGTCACCGTAGACGGTTTAGGCTTATGGCTTCGCATATGACTACCGATACCTTTTGCGCTGACTTCCTCCTGACAAACATCACAGATTCGAGTCCCAGCCATCTTATCCTCCGTCCTTCATCACCTGGGCTTGTAGGTCTAACAACCCGTTAATGATTGCGTCTAATTCGTCCTTCGACTTGATCCGGTAACCAGCCCCTATGTCATCGAACAACAGGATCACGTTTTGTTCGTGCGCCTCTGTAGAGGCGAGGATTTTAAAGCTCGTACTAATTTGCTTAATACGGCTCAGTACATCCGACGTTAAGGGCCGAACTATTATCGGTTTGGGAAACCTAACCTTTAGCACCACGGCTTATGTCCTGCCGATTTGGAACGCCTTCCACTGTCGGATATCACAAGTATTGGCGACTGCCTCGCCTGTCAATAATTGCAACGAAGGAGTTAACACTTCGTCGTCTGGAATATTCGCTGTATGTATGTTAGTTGCTTGGGTTCCGTTGATGAAGAAATAAACGCTGGAACCGTCAAAGAAGAACTCCACGAACATGAACGTAGCATCGCTGAGAGTTCCCACTGAATCGTTCTGAGTCTCTGATGAATCCTTTTCCGTCACCGTGGATACGGTCGCTGCTCCGTCCAAGGACTCGAAGTAAACCCCATCGGTCATTCCGCCAAGCAACGTCGTATCAGTGATACATAGACCACCGAGGATGTCGGTTTGATCTACATCGTTAATCGCTATCTCCGCTCCGAAATACACTAACGATTGATTACTCGTGAACTCGAAGTTCTCACCGATTGCCTGAATGTTGATACCGTCGTTTTCATCGGCGGCACAAACTAATCGCGCCAGGATTCCCGCTGTGTTAGAAGCAGCTAATTCCGAGGTGCCGGTTCCTGCTTCGACGACGGTAGTTGTAAATGCGTGACTGTCCGTACCGGTGGCACCTTCCGCTTGAATACCCATAGTCCAGGGATTCAACTCGAACTTGACAACATCCGGCCCGATAGCATCGACCACCCTCATAAGGTGGCTCCCAGCGTCAACATATGCGAGGTTGCCCCCGATTCTTCGCCCGATTACATTTGCCATTATTCGCTCCTTCTTCTAGTCCCGCTGTTGCGAGACGGATTCTGCAAGCTCCGCTTGATACGTTTACGGACGACTCGATTGGCCTTCATCCGTTTATCTCTTTCCGGTCGCGTTTGCACGGATAACCTCTTCCTTTAGGATCACCTCGGCTCCATACCACCCGACAATGCTATCGTCAATTGCAACGGCTTCTTCCTGCTCCACAATTACTGGAGGAGCATTAGCCGGTCTTTTGCCGTGCCGTGATCGATTTGTGTGGATACAATACGCGCCACGGGTTAATAGGCAAAAGTTACTTCCGCAACTAGAACATACCCACCCGAATGGGACATCGGGGGTTTGGATCTCTTTAATCGTTTTAGTAGCCATTCCAATCACTCGCTCTCTGGAGAAATTGCGATGAGTCTACCGCACAGTTTGCACCGTTCCGGTCGGTCGCTCCATCTAGCATCGCAAAACCCGCAATGTAAAACATTATCGCCGTCGATTACCCCTTCTACGACTTCCTCTGTGAGGGGAAGTAACTCCTCACGCCGAGCTTGGCGGATTTCCCACCAAACGGCTATATCGTCAGGATAAGTCCCGGTGTATTCATACCACACCGCCCCCTTCGCTTGAACCCTCGATAACTGTTCCGGAGTTAACGCCTCGAACGCCGGATTGTACCAATACTTTAATCCCGTACCATTCATCTGGTATTGATTAACGAGATCCCACCAGACCGAGGGCGGCAAGTCTGGCGGAATCTCGCGCTTGTTGGCTTTTATGACTGTTACAGTCAATCCGTCCTCTACGAATTGGTGTCTACATACACCTGGGAACCGGAGCTAGCTGCGCCCTTCAGTTCCTTCCGAGGATAAACGTAACCGTATCGTTGAAGCGCACCGAATACGTTATCGACTCCGCTGTTGCCGCCTTCGGCAACGTACTGGCGAACATGGTTGAACGAACTGTCTACATCCATGTCCTCCGCTCGCACTTCAATGATTACGAAGTCCCCGTCAGCGTCAATCGGGCTGTCGGTGTCGTAGTTTCCACCCGACGCATCGGATGTAAGATCTTTCACCCCTGTTCCCGACGAATCGCTGGCTTGTTGGATTCTACATTCGTCAAGATCGTCTCCTGAGTCCCACGTACCCAGTTCCTGGTAACTCTGTACACGGTCGAACATTTCCATCGAGAGGTATCCACCTGCGTTTTGCGCATTAGTCCCCCCTATGTCAGCGTTTTCCAATGGGTCGTAAATGCTATGCTCAGAAAGTCTCATACCCATAATTTGATCTCCCTTCTTGCTCAGGTCTGACCATGCAATATTTAGTCAGCCTCACGAAAGGTCTTAAGCTCTAGTCGCTAGAGCCACAAACGGACTCAGCGTATTGGAGCCTTGACGTGGAGTTAGTGCGCTCTCAATCCAAGGTTTGCCGTCTACTCTTTGGACAAACCGGTAGACAGTTTCATCGTTGGTGAACCGGACGTGGGGGCTAGCTGACATCTCGAAGCCCATCCGATCCCCTATGACGTAGTAGGAAAAGTCGGTTAGAAAAATGTCTCCCACTGTTCCAAGGGTTTGGCATTTTTCAGTGAAGATCACTGGCCGTCCGAAAATGCTTGCTGGAGGAGAACCCGCCACGTTAGCCATCCAAACGGATGACCCGCCAGTACCTACGGCCCTGGCAAGAGCGGCAAGCTGCGGGAACGTATCAGGATGGGCTAACCATACTGCGTTCGCTTGGCTGGTAGGCAAGAGCCTTGACCACATCTTATCCAGGTTTTCCGTAACAATTGTTGTAGCCGGCTGTCCGCTTTCTTTAGCGACAGAGACTAGGGCATCAGCGTTTAGGATTCCGATAGGTTGTCCAGCACCGGTGCCGGATATAAACGCATCGTCCTCAAAATACGCTAGTGCTTCTGAGAACAGACGGTTGATTAAAGCCTCAAGAGGCAATGCGCTGTCCATGAGGAGTTCGTTTGAAACCGTGGTGTATCCGACTAGTTTATGAGCATTCAGGACGACCTGACTGAAGGAAGGCTCAGATGCCGTGAATGAACCCGATTCTGGTGTCCAGTAAGCCTGGACTCCACCGTGGACATTCGATGCGTGGGTCGTGTCTTTGACCGACGGAATACGAACCGTCGGGGAAGCCATCGGCATAATGAAAGCTCGGGGTCGTACTACCGCCATCTCCAAGACGAGCGTCAAGAGGTTAGCTACGTATTGTTCGGGGACGAGGAAGCCGCCTTGATCCCCCTGTCCCTCTCCCAGAACCTTGAGCCGCTTATCAAAGCCGCTCTGATACCTTTGTGCGACAGGGTTAATGCAAGTTAGGAAATCTCCAAAACTACCGAACTGACCATTGAGTTCCTGACTCATACGGCGCAATGAGCTTCGCCCCTGATCTCCACCAAGCCAAGCATTCGTTGCTTTGCTAATGTCTAAGTGATCGTTGCTGGTATTGGCCCAAAACCCCTTCGTGCCTCTGACTATGTTTGGGTCTTGAAATGCGACGTTGGGGTCTGGAAGGCCATCGTCCGGTGATGGGTGTGCTACCCGCTGAACCGGTGTCCGATCTCGTTGAGCTTTCTCAATTTCAATTGTAGCCATCTCTTTAGCTTTGCCGGAGATGTGATCGAGTAAGCCAGGGGTATCATTGAGCAATTCCTCTAGCTGCGCTTGGGTCTTAATGTCTGGCATTTATTGCCTCCCTTATTGTTGCTTCTAAATGCTTATCTAATGCCGAATACGGGTCTTCTTGAATTTGCCTAAAGAAAGTATTCGTTTTTAATCGGGCGGCGATCTCTAATCCCGCCATAATTTCCAAGGACTCCTCTAATCGTGCGGCAATCTCTTCTGCCAATGCATTGATAACTTCTGGGCCAAACAGGGCAGACGCATCGATACGAGTTTCATTTCCGGCAAGCAATGACGATTCGACCGAGGTAAGGACTCGCTCCATCCTCTCGCGGAGCAATGGGTCTAATGCTTTGCTTTTCAGCAACACGCCGCTTAATGCTAACTGCAATGCTTCAGGATTCGACGGAACGGTAACCTGAGACACCTCCAGCAATTCCTGACCATTGAATTCATAGTGGGGCCACGCATCATCTCCTCCGGCTATCTCTGTTGCCTTTTCCCAGTCCGGAAGGAACCCGACGCTGAACGCCGCCATCTGCTCATCCGCTGCCAGAAAATAGGCCCAGTCTGCAACCTCATTCCCCTTGCCGATGAAGTAACGTGCTTCCCCGACCATAGTATTTCCGTTGATTTTCATTGACTCCCACTTACCGATTTCCTTGGTTATATCGGCGTAGTTATGGTCAACAAGTAGAATCGGGTGTTTTTGGAACCGTTTTAAATCCCAACCAGATTGCCGGATGATATCGCCATCACGGTCTTTAGCCTCAGTAGAAACAATAGCCCGAATGCGTCCTTCGCCCAAATCGGTCGTTTCCGTTGCAAACTTAGACAAGGTGGGAGTTTTGACCCTCATTTTACCGTTCACGGCGGCTACCTTACCCTTTCAGGAATCCTCTGTGGCTTCTTGCAGCGTTGCGCAATAAGCGTCGGGGTCATCTTTGTCTTGATTATCGGCAATACAAGCATCGAAGTCCGGATACTCGCAGTCACTTCCGAACGGCTTAATTACTGCCATTGCACTCCTCAATAAAAAAACCCGACCGCTGCAGACTCCGGTGTGTCTGTAGGTCGGGCTCAGGGCCTCACGGAAGGCGGTACGGGTTTCTAGAACTCAGACCGCTCGTTAGTGCCGAGTTTATCCACATGACCAAGGCTTGTCAAGTGCCTATCCGATTAAGGACGCCAACCTTGAGGGGCGAATTTGGCGTCCTTAATATTTAGCTCAGGTTTCAGGCACGAATCGGAACCATTTCGATTAAGAACGCCAAAGTTGCGGGGGGTGTAGGATTTGGCGTCCTTAATAAAGGAGCCTAAATAAACATGTGATCCTGCGGGGTGCATTTGCCCGTATAATGTCCAGTCCCACCAGCCCTCTGATAAAGGTATTGACGGCTTAATCCCCCCAGCGCAGTCCACCAATCGCCACAAGGAGTCATTATCCAGTCAGGCGCAGCAAACATAGGATGAGACAAATCGTATTGCCGGATCGCAACCTTTTTTAATTTGTACTTCGGTTTGCCTTCTTTACCATCCTGTTTTACCCGCTCGACGCATTGAATAGTCCAGTTCGTCGTGTATTCCATGCCCGCTTTAATGACTGCCGATATAAGCTGATGGTAAGGAGTTTCCTCAGAACCTTCCTTGCGGTTATGATTGCGTGCCGGTACGCCCATATATCTCCTTTCTTTGCTTCGGTGTCCACGGAACATAATGCCCAGCGAGAGGTCGATCCGGTAATGGTTGGCCCTGTTGTCGCAATTCAATATGGCCACATTCCCATCTTATCATCCTGGCCCCACTCCACATAACTCGTTTGATCCAGAAGCCGAAGCTCTCGCATTTATGTTGGTACCGAATTGCTGTATCCATCGTCTGCTCTCCTATGTTCCTGGCCACCAATAGCTTGCTTCCATAAAAGGGGACACTAAATCTTCCTCTCAAGCCTCATTGTACCTTGAGAGGGATTTCTATCATAGTGTCGGTAGATACCCTGGTTTTCACCGTGGAATTTATGACTAGATCGGCTGTGTCAATTCCGTTACCTGATCCCACCCGACTCGTGCTGTCCAGTGTGAAACTCCCTGCCTTAATGTAGTCCAGATCAAAGTTGCCGACGCTGCATTTCACGCCTTCGACGTTGAGCACTCCAATGGTGGCATCACCTGCCAATTCGATGATTACACGGTCTACCGCAGACCCTTCGGACACGAACGAACCGCTGCCTCTGCTGCTCGTTATTATCTGCTCGGCTATCGTGGAATCAAGGGTTGCGGAATTTGTCCGTCCATCGACAGTTGCCCCAAGTGTTAGCGTCGCTATTTCGGCGTTAGCCATGTCAAAAGACGGTGCGCTAATACCCGTTAACGTAATCTCGTCTGCGTACATCCAGCCGGTTGTTCCCGCCGCTCTGCCTATACTCAGGCAGGTTGTTAGACCGCTTCGCCCCAAATCCATATTCTTTAATGTCAATACAGATAAACGGACACCGGACGCAAGGTTTATCTGCAAAGTCTGGCTAGGGCGTTGTTCGGCGGTGCCTATGCCCTCATCCGGTAAGTCCTCGCCTACCGTACCCCCTGGACTGCCCAAAGCATACGACGCACCGGCTTCAGGCCAGACTTTAGCCTGGGTTATACCGGCTATGCTGAAATACATCACCCCGCCGATGAAGAAGCCAGACAATAGGAGGACAATCACGACGACCCGACTAATACTGCCAGGAACCTGCAACCCCTCTAAGCTCGGCAGTTTTAATTTTATGCCAGGGCCACGGAATCGAAATAGCGGGATAGTAGGAATCCGCAATTCCCTGTCACGTACTACGATCTTGATACTACGGAAGCTAGCCCACAATCGTTTAATCATCTTTACGTGTTGTCACCTCAAAAATTTTTCCTAACCCTGCACTCACTGGGATTGTTAACACCGCCAACGCTGTCAGCAAACCCTCGATGTTATCCAGTGTGTTCGGGTTGGATGATGCGCTCCATACGATGCGTGCTGCAAGGAATAACCAGACAAAAACAACCGGTGCGAAGATGACAAGCTGGATAAGTTCCTTGCCGGTGAGAGTAGTGGAATCCTTTTTAGGCTTACCCTTCTTTTCATCGCCCCCATCCGTGGTCATTCGTCTGCTTCGATGATTCCCAATTCGTAGCCGAGTTGCACCCACTCGGCTTTAGAGCTACCGAATCTAACAGCCCGTGCGAACGACTTAAAAGTTGCAGAGCTAAGTTTCTGTTTGCTCATCCTTTTGTGGACATCTAATCCGAAAGACAAAATACGAATTATGTTCATTATTCCCTCTCTAAGACCTTTAAGCCCAATGCGAGGATGCCACCGGCCCCTGCCGTAACTACTTCTACGTGGCCGCTTTTCATCGCATATATTGAGATCACAGCCAAGGCGATGATGGCCAGAAAGATTTGCGGTCTGATGGTACTCACCATTACACCTGCTTAGTCCCTCTCAGTTGTTTGCACCTGGGACACCACCGTTGGATAGTTTCTACCAAACGGGCCGGAGGAACGACCTTATCTAATAATTTATGGCAGACGGAGCATTCTATACGCATGAACGCCCGTTCATCAACCGGCGGCTCCCTTTGCCAATCGGTGCGGTAAATAACGTTGCACCGGCAATTCGTGTGGCCAGGAATAGTATCATGGTTCTCGTGGCCTTCATGTTCTTGCCCTTGGTCGGCGCACGGAAACCTATCGGAGATTGGTATCCATCCAGCCTTAGCATTGCGCCGGCAAATATTTTCGGATACCAAGTTATCGCCCTGAGTTATCCATCGTTTCTCTTCCATTTCTTCTTCGATGGCAGCCTGTTTGCTACCCTGCCCCAACGCCGTAGCCGTCTCCGTCCGTGCTACCATTTCCGCTTTGGCCTCGCTTAACCCGATGTCCTTTTCCACTTTCTTTCCAAGCGTGGACAAGGTATCTCCATTCATGATCGTTTCCGCTACTAATAACCGAATTCTGGCTTTAGCAAACGTCGTCAGATTCAAAGAACCACTTTCCGTTAATAGCAGCGAAGTCCGGTGTGTTGCATATGTAGCCGATAATCGTTTAACGTGATCTTCTGGCAAATCAGGCAACCTTTCAACTAGAGAAACCTCGTATGCTTCTGCTAGCTCCGCTTCCACCTCGGCCCCGTACTTATCGAACCAGTTCCAGTCGTAGGTGTCCACATCTGCTATCTCAATCTTCTGAGTAACCCTAGCCGCTCCTGTTTTCAGGAACTGGCCCAAATGCTCAATAATTGACTTGGTTTCTGCCTTCAACCGGCGAGTCCAGTTCCGCTGCATCTGCTGTTGTTGCTTCTCCGCTGGGGTTAGCTGCTTCTTTATCCGTGGCGATTCCGGACTTTGACCCTTTACTACTCCGCCCTCGTAGCTCAGAGTGAAAGGGCTTGCCGCTTCGTCGAATTCATCACCGCCTTCGACTTCTCCTTCTCCTATTCTTGCCCTCGCTTCGTTGCGAGTCAGGAATCTACCTCGGTAACCACGCTCGGCTTCCGACAAGTTAAATTCTTTGTCTTCTGGTGTCGGATCGGCATAATCTAATTCAAGACTTGGATCGCCGTACCATGGCAACAAGCGCATATTGGCTGCGCCCCTTATCCGGCGCAACTTAGTTTTTACCACCCAACGGCTGAATACTACCTCTCCTGCCTCCGCATTAGCTCTGTTCACGTTCTCTGATACACCAAGCATCGTAAGGGGTATTCCGAAAGCCCCTGCTATCAAATCTCTTGCCAATCTTCTTCCCTGCTCGAACTGCATGTCCCTTTGAGTATTCTTGCGTTCCTTCCATTCGCCCCGTTCAAGTACCGCCACCCTGTGGGCATTATTCACCCCACGATGAAGAGAACCCCAGTGCCGTTGAATCCGGTCGAACTCCGCTGGGCTTAGTTCCTGTTCAAACTGAATCACACCTCCAGGCTCAGCGGAATTATTGAAGAAATTCCGGTTATATAAAGCAGCCAACCGGTCCGAATCTAGATCGCTAAACAATGCCTGAACAATCCCCACTCCGCGATACACATCTAGGGGTGAAGGCTGCTTCACACAAATGATTAACTCAGGAGGAAGTTTCACCCGCTCCTTGCCTGTCCGGTATAAATAGCCAGATATGAATTCGTTGGTGTCACGAATAGGGTCTACGGTATCAGGGCGCAAGGGCCACAGTTCAGCGGGGAAGCCGGCGGCGTTAGGAAGGATCAACCAATACGCTTCACCAGTTAACTCGATATGCTGTTGCTGGCTCTCCATGAATACTTCATGGGTCATGTAGGGGTTAGGAGAATTCCAGAGGTCGAGGAAGGGATGATCAAATATTTCTTCTCTGTCGCCATTCGCTCCTTTCTTATAAAGCGACCAGTCAGCCGAAGCGACGGCCTCGCTGATCAGAGAAATCGAACGAAACAACCAGCCCACGGTGCTATAGGACTGCATCATCTGCACCCTGTTAGCCGGAGGCCCACCGGTAAGCCCTGACAACATGGTTCCCCATCCGCCTCCGCCGTAACTGGGTCGATTAATCTGTAACGCTTTCCCAATGGCGGTTGTGATTTCTCCTATTGGGTTCATATCCTCCCATCCTCTATCTACTTGGACTGTTTGTATAAATCGCCCACCCACTCGCTACCGTTAACAGACCCACGAAAATTAACGCCGCTGCTGGAGATAATAACCATATTCCCGCCGCAATGGAAATCCCTCCTACAATCTGCAATAACCCTGCCCAATTTTTCATCCTACCAACCACCGCACACCTGGCCTTCCTTTGAACGTCAATCGGTTATAAGCTCCACTAACAGCGTCTACCATATCGTCATGATCGCCCGTCGGAAATGTTTCGGCTTCATCCAGGAAGTCGGGTATCCACGGCCCTCGCACTAACTTCACATTGCCGGCTTCGGCTTGAGAGCTTAGAGGGCTGGCCCGTACTTCCTTGCTGCCGGAAACACGGTCGGGATAAAACGTATATCCTTGCAATATCTTCCTACGAAAGTGATCGATATTCGCCACGCCCGAAGCTCCTGGCTCCTGTTCCATCGTGATAGTTACTTCGGGGGAATCAGTTTCAGCGGTAATCCTCACATGGCGTTCGACGGCTCCTGGTGAACCTCTCATGCGACGGACATCTATTATATATGTGATTCCTTCAGAACTGAGGCCAAGCAAGGCTCCAGCGGTATAATCGGGGTCTCTATTGCCTTTCGGTTCAGTCGCCGCCATGTCCCAGTATCTTATTTTAGTCAATCCCGCTGGCACAGCGTCGACTATATCAAACCATTCTCGATGAAACTTATCGCCGCCATGCCTTGCCGTCCAGTCACCATTTAATAACTGCCGCTTGGTAATCGGGTCTAATTGATCAAGACTCATGAGGTAGGCTTGCTGGTCAAGGTAGGGGTTGTCGGCCAATGTTGCTGGGATAAAGATTCGATCATAATTGCGAACATCTTTATCAACAAACCGTTGACGCACCCATTCATGTCCAACCCCGCCGGGATTAGATGCTGCCCTCATCCTCAGTGGCACTGGCTGACCCTCTAGACGGCGTAACCGACTGAAAAGGTATCGATACTGGTTCTCCCTGAACTGCGTTAATTCATCGAAACCTATATACTGGAATTCGGATGACTGATAACGGTATTCACTCCCAGCCTGATCCAAATACCCAAACGTCAGACTTGCTCCCGAAGGGAACATCCATCTCTTGGAATTTCCACTCCATGTCGCATCAGACGGAGCCAGCCACTCCACCGCCCTCGACATCAAGGCTCCCGGTAAGGCCAAGTCGGAATACGTTTTCCTGAGAAGAAGGGCTGAGTAGCCCGGAACGTGGACATATTGAAGAGCAGCCATCAACAAGGCGTCGGACTTGCCACCCCCCGCTGCGCCCCCATACAAGGCTTCGGGCGTATCCAGTAACAGGAAGCCCAATTGCTTACCCGTTGGGGTGTGTGGGATGTAATCCGTCCAAGGCACTATCAGGTTCGTGCCCATTGGTATCCATCCTGATGGCCCCTGCTTGCTCCAAGACTTGGAGTGCGCCTGTAATGTCACCAAGATCTAAGTTCACCACCTCATGCCGTATAGGAACCCCTGTCCCCCCATGCTCTATCTGTGCGGGTGCATCCAGCCCAAGGAGCTTTCTGATGTCACCCAAGGTCTGCAAAACTGTTCGTGCTGCAACAGGATCGGCCCGAAGCATCTGGGGCCAGAAGACCTGCAAGACCTTTGTCAATCGCTCTAATGTCAACGCCCTGTAACTCTCCGCTGGCTCCTGTAACGTCCGTTGTAACGCTTTATCAACGGCAGCGATGGCCCCGCTATGTCCCTTGTATTCAAGGCTATCCGCAATCTCTTGCCACGTTCGTCCCGCCATCCGTAGTTCAAGGGCTTTTCTTTGCTTTGCGAAAGCGGTTATTCGTCTGGGGCTATACTTTGATTCAACCATCAATCATGCTCCCAACGATAACATTGCGGAGGTCATAGCAGGACCGCCTTTTTCCCAGTGTAGATTTCCCACCTGCGGATAGATACGTCGACATATCGTGGCTCAATCTCCATAGCATAGCAACGGCGACCAACATACTCCGAAGCTATCACGGTCGTGCCAGTTCCTACGAAGGGGTCATATACGTCGCCTTTATGATATTCCATCGGCCTTCTCATACATTCCAAGGGCTTCTGGGTGCTGTGACCACCATCGGGGGCGTCTGGGGAGACGTTCTTGTCCAGCGGTATATCCCAGACCGTAGAGGCGTTTGCTGGGCCAATCCACGCAGCCTGACGGCCTTTTCGGACGGCATACCAACAAGGCTCATGTTGAAAGGTATAATGGCCTCGCGAAATTGGGAAATGGGGCTTACGCCACATGATGGACGCCCGAATCTCAAATCCTACCGACTGAAGGGCCAGCCCCGACGCAATTTGGAGCGCACCCGCTGCGCTCCAACAGTAGACAATATCCCCCTTGAACATCTGCCACGCTTCCGACCAATCGGCACGGTTGTCTTCCGTTACCAGACCAATCCGCCTCCCTCCGTAAGCCAGCTGCCCCTTGGCAGCAGCCTCGTTTCTCCATTCGGGCCGATAATTCACTCCGTAGGGCGGGTCAGTTATCATCAGGTTCGGAGTGTTTCCATCCAGAAGGATGTCCACGCTTTTCTTATCAGTGCAGTCCCCACACATCAATCGATGACTCCCAAGGCTCCAGACCTGCCCGAACTTGCTGAATGGTTCATACCCTTCGGCTTCGGCCTTCTCTGTCTCAGAGGCAGTATCCGAAGCGTCTTCCTCGTCGGATTTCTGGGCGGCCAGGAGGGGATGATAGGAACCGTTGTTGAGGCCCTCCAGCATCCGCTGGACGCTTTCATCGGCAAACTCTATCTGCTCCAGTAAATCACCAAATAATTCTTGGTCCGTTTCAGCCATCGCCCCCAAGGGATCAAGGGTCATAATCATCTTCTGGGCCTCGTCCTCATTTACATCAACAACAAGAACAGGAACCGTTTGATCTTCCATGACCTCTTTCCTCAGATGCCCATCTATCAATTCAAGCCCATCGGAAGTTTCCCTGCAAATCAACGCATCGGCGAACCCTATTTCTTCCAGCACTCCCCGAAGGGCTGCTTCTTGCGACAATGGGTGTCTCCGCCAGTTTTTCGGGTTCGCCTGGAGCTCCGATGCGGGAATTCTCCGCAATTCCTTTATTCGATCACGAATCATATCTCGTCCTTCTTCGTACAGGTACTGTATCACGGCGATATTCGTCCCGACAAGAAAAGACCCCTGGGGAACCACACCCAGGGGTCAGGGAACAAAGGAGGGGGAAGATTACTAGCGGTGTTTCTCGAAGTGTGTCTTCACGGCATCCTCGTTTAGGTCTTTTGCTTTACCTCGCCAGACAACGGTATCAGGGTAAGACTCCGACGCACAATATTCTCCGTGAAGCGGGCATCCTTGATCCTCAGTATACAACGCACATCCCGTGTTCTTCATCATAATATCACCTCTGTTTTTTTATTAATACTGCCATAAAGCAGCGGCAATTAAGCTAGCAAGGTTGATAAATACTTCGTGGTCTATGCGTGACGAGTTATCGGCTGCATAGCTCTTGTGCTTAACCCTTACGATCTGTTCCATTGGAGATTCCCACCCTGGTATATCCCCAATGTGATTATCCAAGTGTTGCCCAATAAGTTCCGCACTGACATCGCATTCGTGGGGTTCATGCCAGTCCAGTCGAACCCCATATTTCTGCTGGAATTGGTGCAATGCGTCGATCCCGTACCCTGTAATTCTATCTGTTGTTTCTTGTTTTACCAGATACGCCGTTGTGATTCTTGGCGTCCTCGCATCATGTGTGGGCATTTCGCTCCTCCTTCGCTTAATATTCAAAATGGTAATTCTTCAAGCCGTGGGTTCATCCTCAGTCTTGCGGGAATTACAACCGTCATGTTGCACGACTCACAACATCGGCCACCTCTTACCGGAAATGCGTTATGTCCGTATTTCCAATCACCCGCATCTATCTCTATGTCCGTGCCGCAAATAACGCATATCAGTTTTTCATGCGCCCCATTCATCTTTTGTTCCATTACGCCCCTCCTAACTTTATTTGTGGCTTCGGGCCACCATGAGACGTTGGTGTTACCACCAGCGTCTGAGCTAGGCCGAAGCATAGCAATTGCAGCACTATACCAACGTCCGCATCCTGGTGCTGACTGTCACCTGCCGATTAAATGAGCAAGCGGCCCTTTCGTTGATCGTATCGCCAACTCTCAAACATCCCTCCGGCGGGTACTCCACCTGCATAAACCCCTGAAGAAATAAATTGGACATTGTTGCTCTTGGGCCGTCTATTCCAACGATCAAGTAACGCCGTTTGTTTGAATGTTGGTTCAAAAGCTCTAAATGGATTGTGAATGTTGGTTCAGATTCCATCATGATTCCCCCTTTATTTGTTCCTTTCCAATTCCAACGCCTCCTTTTGTCTCCGCCGCTGACGGGCCTGCTCCTCCGAAAACCGGCACCTAGGACGACAGTACTTGCGACTGGCTACGGATGAAGCAAACGCCTTCCGGCAGTTAGGGCGAGCGCAAAGACGTGCCGCATAGCCTATCTGCTCCGTTATATGCCCGTAGCTCACATTCCACCACTGCTTGTATTTGGCCAGGGAGTTCGCCCCCATGTATGCAGGCCATAGCTCTGCAGTTTTTTGCGCGATCAGGTCGGTGCTAATAAAATCGTGCATTCCTTGAGACAATGTTATCGTCTTCCTTATTTGCCCCATTTCTTAATTCCCCCCCCCTTCTTTTCGTTCTTTTTTTTCTTGGACGGTAATATGGCTTAGTTTCCGTCCAGCCCATTTCAAGTCGGTCATTCCTTGCTACCTCTTCGCCAACGTGATCGCATCTTGAGCATCCTGGCGGGTAGCAAATAAACATCCCAACTCATCGCCACCGTGAGCGCGTCCCCATACAAGCCATCCGGTTTCCATCTGGCCCTGTAGGGTGAAGCGCGTGACCCTCTCCGGTTCGATACGCAACCGCTGTTCGTATTGAGCGATAGCTCTCCGCAACGCCCCTATCTGCCAACTAGACGCTTTGTGCCGAATCTTATTCACTGGTTCCTCCTTTATTCGTTCCTTTTTTTCTTGGACGGCAATATGGCTTAGTTTTCGTCCAGACCATTTACAGAGGCCTCTGCTATCTCGTGGTTCCTCCTAGTTGGGTCTGGTTTCGCCAGATTTGCACTGGCTCATCAGTGGGGTGTTACCCCAGACCAGGGAGGGCCGCAGCCCCTCCCTTTATAGTGTCGGGTTCACAAAAGCCCAATGGCATGACTGGCAGAAGATTTGTGTCCACCGTTTGTTGCGGGCCGTAGTTTGTGTGTTGCAGTGTGGGCAGTGGACTATGATTGGCTTCGTCATTTTGGTTCCCCCTCCTGTATTTAACATAGATTAATCTTATCATAAGTGACATTGTATGTCAATACATAAACGGCTATTTAGGCGTGTTATCGTAAATGCGTTTAAACTCGTGGAAAATTAACTAGCGGTAATTTCGAACTCGATTAAACCGAATGGGCCGGCTTTTTCCTTGTCGACCTCAAATATATATTTAACCTCTAGCACGTCGGTCGAATCATCGGCAAGCAATCCACATTTAACCAACCCGTCCCAGTAGCCCTTCATCCTCGCCGCAAAATTATCGGGGTCTAGTTTCTGGTGGCCCCTTCTTGTAACCGTTACCGTTGCGGTCGCTTTCCTTACCGGTTCCGCTGGTTTTGAATACGCATGGAGAAAATAGGCAGATGTATCTTGTTCGTCCATCACTTTGGCTTTATGCCTTTTCCGCCAGTGACCATGCCAATTCGGCGAAAGCTCATAGGATGGCAGCCGCTCAATAGCAAATTTATAAACCATCAAACTGCCACCCTTGGTGGTGCTGGACTTTCATACGGGTGATGAGGTTCGTCGCTACATTCTGGATACCGGCGTTCGTTTCGAGCGCACCACCCACACACCTCTGCAAAACTATGCCATTGTTTGAGATGCCCACACCAACACCGGCGAGGCTGATTAGGTTTCATGATGCACCAACGATTGCCAAACTCGTTTCGGCGCACGATGTCGACTAACACTTTTGGACAAAATGAACTCCTTGGTGGCTTGGATGTAACCCGCCTTTTCCGCATTCCGCATTACCGCTCCCAATGCACGAGGTTCCTGGAGCATTGGGTCGTGTCCAAT
>Ga0208315_1000891_pt1 | contig 17546 bp, 12 predicted proteins | sample MalvireepMed_215_FD_184239 | JGI IMG/M metagenome (GOLD analysis project Ga0208315, IMG submission 184239) | Marine viral communities from the Global Malaspina Expedition - Malaspina viral metaG DeepMed_215 (SPAdes) (version 2) | ecosystem: Environmental > Aquatic > Marine > Oceanic | place... | reverse complement strand
CTTCTTCCACTTTAACTCTTCTTCGTGATGAAGCTCTTGACGGTTTACGTCTTCTTGTTGACATTAGTATCCCTTCTTATATTTAACTTTCTTTTTCTTTTTTTTCGCATACTTCTTGGCTTCCTTTTTACCTTTCTTTGTATACGGAAACTTTTTCTTTCCTACTTTTGGCATTGTCTTCCTCCATTATTTTTTGTATTTTACCTAGATCATCGTCTTTTACGACAATCCAGAATCCTTTTCGGTATTTCTGGCACAGGGCAACGATAGGAATCTTTCCCTCGTCTTGTGCCAACTTAGACGTTTTATCCCAGAGGGATATGACCGAGTGTTTTTTCTTCTCAATCCTTTTTGTTAGTATCTTTTTCTTGTCCACTTTCTTCCATTAAATTCATCCAGCCAATGCGTGGCCCATGATAGAAAGCTTTTGATTTTCTATAAGGATGCATCTTTGCTGTCTGCCAATACCACTGCGAGACAAAAGGTTCCTCACTGTATGGAGTATCCTTTCCAACATTGGTAATTTTGTTTTCCTCAAGAATCTTCATTACTTCTTCAGTCTTCATATAGTGCTCTGGGTTCCACGGCATCAGAATGCATTGAAATGATTTGGATAGTTGATTTGCATGTAGGATATAATCACCATGAAGGATAAAATAAGTAGAAATATCCCTAAGACAATATATCTCATATCAATCCTTTTCTTTCCAATGATCATAACAATAAAAATGCAACCCGTCTATTCCCTTATCAACAATAAAATTGGCATATTTCTCTTGGCAAACACAGCAAACCATATGGTCTGCCTTGTCCTCTGGTTTCATTTCCAGATATTCCCTCATTTTTACCATTAATGGATGGAGTAATTCTTTTCTGTAACATTACCATCGAATTTATCTTCAATATCCTGCCGATCCATATATTCCTTTGGAAGTACCCTGTAGGTAACGATTTCACCCTCTATATTGTTCTTCATCATGTCAACGAATATCTTGGACTTTGGATATTCTGGTGCCTCGTCATTAATCTTGAACATTATAATCTGAACCAAGTCCTTGTGTTCAGGCATTTTATAAATCATTTCTATGAATACAGGCAACATTATCTACTCCAATTTTTTAGGTTTATCGACATTAACTCCCTTGACCTTCTCATAACTGCGGAGTGCTCCCATTCCGAGCAAGGCCATAACTAGTGGCATCAAGGTTGCCATGTCCAGTTCCGGTAATGGTTTTGTTTCCCAACTCATTGTAGCAATTAAAAACATTAGAAATTGCTTTAAAACGAACTCCCAGAAAATTGCTAGGGCACACGAGAATCCTATAAGTGGCCTCCAGATACGCTGGATAGCACCAGAGATACCACCAGCCTTGGACTGAGCGTCAGCGAGATTAACATCTATCTGACGCTTTTTTAATTCAGCCTCTATTTTTGCTATGGTATTTTTGGCTTGGAGCCGCTCTTCGTCTGACGTGTGTAATTCGTCAATTATTTTCCCGACAGTCTTGATGGCTCCTCCGCCAAACAATTTACTTGCAAGTTGGAGCATTATGCTCCACCGGTTGACATCTTATAAATAACAAATAAAACAACCACGACAATAATACCGGCCTTAATCCAGTCTTTCATACCCCAATCATTCCATTCTTTGATCCAACCCCAAATATCTTTAATGAGTTTCATGTATCCTCCTTATTCAATATTGTTAAAAAAGTAGTGATTTCCCAGCACTAACGCTGGTTCCTTGCCTGCCGCCCACTTGGGTGGTTTCGGCATCGACTTGGCATAGTAATGCGTACTGCTGTGAGTAGGATCTACATAATGCCCACTAATCACACCAGCCGCCACATCTATTTGCTCCTCCAAGTCATCCAATGACAAAGCAAGAATCTTGTTCCTATTGGGATCATTCTCATTCCAGCAGGAAAACTGCCATTTTTTAAGACAAACATCCTTGATCGTCTTGCCGTACCAAGTCTTCTTATCAGACCTGTTCTTGATGACGTGTCCAACAGCAATCTGTCCATCCTTATTTTCTCCTCTGGCTTCTCCCCACAGGGTTTTTGCCATGTATTCCATATCTTGACTTATTTCCATGTTTAACTTTTATCCTAACTTTATTTAATGTTAACCTAGCATTAAGGTTTTGAACCAGCTCGTCCCATCCAGAAACACTTGTATTATTTTCTTTGATTTTCTTCTTTGATGAGGGCATCGAGGTAAAACCTTGCTTTTTTTAAATCCGTTTCCCAGTCTCCCTTTAGATCAAACCTGAAAAGGTACTGGATCATTTGACCCCATATGCCAAACTCGTAGTGGCTCATACGGGTATTCTTTGACTTTTCCTTGATGATGTCCAATATCTCCACATTCCCATACTTGTAGTGTGGAGGATGATTGACTAAGTCTTCCCTTGTATCGTTCACAGATGAATCTTTCCATCCCATCTGCCGTTTCTTTTAAGAACCATTGGAATCAATTTTGGTATTCCCATTGTTACAACTGCACAGGATAATATCGGTCTCTTGACTATGACCCTGCTGTATTTGAAAGCGAGGTGATTCTTATCGAGCAGGCATCCAACATTCATAGCCCACATCAATTTTTCTGGACTGCTTATGTAGTGGATACATGATTTCGTATGATAGTGTCCCTGTACCACGTTCATGGAGACAGCCGCACACACTTGCAGTACATTCGATGACTGCTGGTGAACGAAATAGACATTTCCAAGTGGAGTCGGCAATGTCAACGTATCATGCCATGTCCATTTCTTGCTGACTTCCAGCATTTCATGGTAGGGCTTCAGTAAGTTCTTTGCTATTCCTGCCGTGTTCGCTTTCCTGAAAGCCATGCTTCCGTGATTGGAATGCAGCAAGTGCATGGAAGGAAATATCTTCTCTAATTTCTTGAGGATCCTTTTCCCCTCCTCCAATTCCTTGGAAGGATTGTATAATTCTGTTGATGACTCGTGATAACTTGATGCACTAAAGTCCAATTCATCACCAATATTGACAACGCAATCAGGCGAGTATTTTTTCTTGACCTTATATAGGAAATCCAAACTGTCGGGGTGCGAGTAAGGAGCGTGCAAATCTGAAATCACGAAAATTTTCTTATATGATTTCATAACTACATGTTGTTATATTTTACATAACTTACCACTAAATATAGTACCTGTGTAAGATTTGTCAATACCTATTTCATTATTTTCATAAAAGCCCAAATAGCACCCAATATTCCACCCACAGCAAGGAAAACCTTTAGTCCCCCCAGACCCATATTAGAGGTTTTATTCAAGTCTCTTATCTGCTTCTGTATAATGGCGATATCCTCACGAATATATTTTACATCAGTTCTTAATCCTGCACTGTCCGCCTTTAGCTGCGATATTTCCTGTTCCCACTCTGACATTAGTCTATGTAACTCCCTATTGCTTCAGAACCGTACTGGCTTTCCATGTTCTGAATATTGTTTAGTATCCATTCCTTCTGGTGTTTAGGTGCTCTCCTGAATTCCCTGTCCATTAAGGAAAGATGGGCATCAATAATCATTCTCTTTATTCCCTGATAGGTAATATTAACACCGTCCTCCATTGCTTCTTCGACAATCTTCTGTAGTTCCATACCCATCTTTTCTGGATTGTTTTTATATTTCCTTATTGCATTATTTATGCGTGTTCTAATAAAATCCATATCCTTTGAGCGAATTTCATTTTTTCTTCTGATACTGCTGACAAAATCAGAAACTTGTGCTTCCTTGGTAGTTTGGAATCCAATCATCATTCTAACAAGATCGGCATCGCTGAATCCTTCTATCTTTATATTCCTGTTATGATAGGGATCAACAATTGTTGCTTCCTGTTCATCACGCCAATTGGCCATGAAGTTCTGACTGAACTCTGGAAAATCCGTGAAGGCAGATTCCAAAGGCATACCTGCTGCCATTGCCTCGATAGCCTTCAATGTTTTTCCTGCTGGTGTAATATTGGCTATGTGATCTCCAATGGATGCACCCTCCCTGTCAAGCTTGTGCATATTGATGAATGTGCTTAAAAGTGGCCCATAAAAATCCCTTGCTTTAGTTGGAATACCCTTGTCTCCAATGCCTATTCTAGATGATGTATTAAGTCCCAAACCAGCTCCTGTAGATGATACAACGGCTGGAAGACCACGAGTAATCAATTGACCAACCATTGCCTCCGTCTCGCCCTTGCCTGCCATCTCGACAGACCATTCCTTGATGTACTGCATTGGGGAAAACCCAAACAGCCTCAGTACAAAATCTGCTAGAGCGAGGAATGTATTTCCTAAAGCTCCAGCCAGTAAGAAATATATGGCTAGGAAACGAGACCATTCCCATCCTCGAAGTCCACCCATGAAAGTTAATTGTTGAATTAGCCAGTTCTTGAATTGCAAAGGTACACGCAATAAAGTACTTCTTAGTATTTCTGGTTTGGCCGAATTGTCATAGCTGAACTGTTGTTCCCTTACAGAATACTGACCAATCTTTATTGATTGTTGCCTATTCTTTCCTTCTTTTTCAGCCTGATGAAAGCCAGCGAAGAAGGAAGTTGCACGGTTAATTGTTTCTGCCCCTTGAAACCACATCATTGAGAATTCACCGATCTTGCTTCTCTCAGTAAATATATCTGGATTTTCATCGGTATAAAAATATTCCGATCTTACATCTGCATATTTTGCCAACATCATGGCATCCCGTGCCGCATTAACTTTTGCCGCACTGTATTTTTCTGAATTCTTTATTATTTCTTCATAATCCCCTTTAGCCATCCTATACAATGCCATCGAACCTCTCCTAAATCCGGCAGTTGTATTAAGAGCACCATGTTTTGTATAGACATTTGCCAACTGTGATAAGTTAACAATTGCCGAAGATAAGTTGAAGAATGCACCCAGCTTCATGTGGGCTGATATCGACAGCATCTCACCTGTAATAGCACGGGACTTGAACCGTTCCGCTTTCATTCCCTTGTACATTGAATAACCGACAAAACCGCCCAATGCCGCAGGCATCAAAGGCATACCGAATATTACGGATGACATGGATGTTATTCCTGCAATAGCCCATAGTTTCGGATTGCCAACAAAAGTACTTGACATTTCATTAAGGAAACGATCAACTCTTCTTTCTCCGTTTTGATACTCGTTGTTTAGATCTCTCCAGTATGTTTCAAGCCATTGGGCGATTGTTCTTCCATCAGGATCTTTAATTTCACTGACTTCCCCCCAGCCCTTTTTCTCCATGAGATTGACATATTCGTATTTTAGTTCATCCATGTACCGATATCGTGCAACGGATTTTGCGAATATCTTAAAGACTTGATTTAGATTTTTATCATATCCGGGGATACCCCTTCTCTTCATTGCGAAAGTTGCTGTTCGTCTCCTGCTTTTTCTTCTCATCAGTGCTCTTGCTTCCGCACCAACAAGCTTTGCCTGATCGAATGTAAGGTTTTCAGCCAGAGAAGATGTAATTCCTCCCATGATCTTATTGTATTCCCTATCGCTTAAAACAGTTGCATCTCCCATCATATATCTCATATCAACAGGTTCTATTTTAAGGGTATCTCCCTCATTACCTTTTTTTGAAAGATGCCTTTCTGCCGCTTCTTTGGCCTCTTTGGCACTGCTGTAGAATAGGACATTTTTGCTTGACTCTAGATCATTAATGATTTCCTGTATTTGCCGTTCGGATCTTCCCTGATCTTTAAGTTTCTTGGACAGTTCCTTTGGTGTCGCAGGGACAACAAGATTCTTCCATATCTCTTGTCCAGTTTTCTCGTCAATGCCATCAAATCTCCTTATCTTGAATGATCCAAAGAACAAGTGAGGAACATATCCAGTCCTTTTTCTAACGGATATATTTCTCAGTTTACCCTCTTCTATTTCATATAATTTCTTTGCTTCCTTGAATCTAGAAAAATCTGCATCTGTATAGCTCCTTAATGGAATAGAAAAAATCTGCTCATCTATTTCTTCAATCTGCAATTGAAGAGTTGTGGCATCATTGATGTTATTCACGAGCTGTCTTTCCAACATGAATTTTCTGGCAAACAATCTTGTTAGTTCACTAATTGATTCGGATTCAACCTGTGCCTCCATTCTTTTCCTGTGAAGAGCTTTCATTCTTCTTACGGACGGAATCATCCTAAAATTATGCTTGTCAATTAATCGTCCTACTGCTTCAAACAACCTTCTTATTCTAAAGTACATGGCAATTTCATCATCGTTGAACTTGCTTTCCTTTTCAGCCCTGTTTATCTCTCTTGTGCTATGACCTTGTTTTTTTAATTCCGCCTTCTCCTCATTGGTAAACTCAAATCCTTCCTTCAGTTCCTCCACGGTAAATGTTCTACCAGCCGCATCTCCAGACCACAGTATATCGTGAACCTTGTTGGAATCCGCTTTCTTATATTGGGATTTAATAAGCAAGAACTTTCTCTCTAACCTGCGACCAAGAGTCCTAATAAAACTTTGTGCTTCTATAGATTTATTGACAAAGTTATAAATGCTTTTGTCTATGAATCTTTTTGCCACAACAAACGGTGTTAGTACCTTATCAAGTATTCCAGTGGCTAGTTTAGGAGCTATTCCCTTTTCAATATTGATATCTTCTGTTTCTGGCATAATGATATTATCAAGATGCTCGTTGGATCTACTGTAGAACTGTCTTGTCTCTCCAACTCTAGGATTCTTCCTTGCACTATACCTACCACTGACACTCCGTGCCATCGCAGTCATGCTGTTCCTTATTCTCTTGAAGAATGAATCACGGCTTATATTGATGTCATCCTTGACGGCATCAAACATATCCTTTGGTGTTTTCATTGCACCAACACTTCCACCGACACCTTCTCCAGCATTATTCTTTTTTATATCGGCTTTAGCACTTTTTGCTGCTTCACGGTTTGTTATCGTCTGGAATTTAAGACCCAATTCATCCAAGTGCTGGGCAACATCATAAAGTCCGTTCTTTCCTGTCTCCATGTTTGTAAGCTTAAACTGTCCTACAAAATTAAAGTCAGCCGCAAACGCCCTTGCTATCTTTTTCCATCCATGATCCAATCGTTTTTCAAATGCATCATTCTTTAGAATAAGCTTGGCCCCTTTCTTTGCCCTGATAAAGATAAGGCCCGGACTTCGTGGACTGGTTAGAAGTTCTATATCCCCCTTATAATTCTTAATCTTGGCATTTGTTCCAGCCTTGAGGAAATATTGATATATCTCGTCATGGTTGCTGAACTTAATTGGCATATTCTCAATGGCTTTTATAGGATCAAATGTTTTAGGCATGAGAATTCCTTGTTCTTGGTCAAACTCTGCCGTATCGCCAATCCGCTTTTGAATATTGACGTAGTTTCCACCCGTAATGAGACTTGATCCCAAAGGAATATTACCTGCTATGAAGTACCGATTCTCTGTTACTATTCTTTGCCCTTCCTCGAACAGTTTCTTAACTTTCGATTCATCTTCGATTCTTAAAGTATACTCTCCCAGAGTTGCATCATTTTTCAAAAAACGGAAAAGCGAAATCATAACTTGCTGGGATTCCCCATTTGCCAAGGCAAAGGTTATTTGAATAGATCCTGTTGTTGTAGGATTCTTGGAAGTATCTTTTTTCCTGTTTATTATTATTCCATCATAAATAGGAGCATCTTTCTCTATACCAGCCCTTATCTGTACAGTCGATCCGATTCTAAATTGATTAATATTGTTTTCTACTGCTCGGTAAAGTTTTTTAATCTTTTGTATTCTTTCTCCTATCCTATCTTGTTTGTTCTTTGGATCTACTACTTCCTGTGTATCTGGTTTTTGTAATTCATCTATGGCATCCTGAAATACTTTCTTATTTTCGGATAACTCATCTCTGGTAAATTCTGCAATGCTTTTTCCATCAAGACTATCTATGATCTTTTTTCTCAATTGAGGATTCGTAAAAGGTTTGACAGCCTTCTTCATAACTATCTTTTGAAGGTACACTGGCCTTTGGAAAGGACTTCCATCGGATAATCCGTCTTGGATTTCCTTTTCTTCCAACACCGTAGCTTGAGCACCTGCCATTCCAATAATGCTAGTTCTTCCAACTCCTAATCCTGTTTCCTCTGCCTTCAGTTCAGAATATCTCTTTAGGACAAATTCATAGAACTGATTTGCAGTTGCAGGATCCATAACCAATAAGTTACGGGCTACATCTTCGGCAATACCAACAGATGCTTCTAATTGTTCATCAGAAGCGACAAATAATGCTCTAATATCAGGATGTATTTGCAGGAATTCCTTGACAGCCTTGTCTCCAGTAGAATTCATAAAGTCAACAATGCCCTTGACGCTGTAGTCTGTCTTAACTGATCCGCTTGTTGAAGCATTAAGCGATGCCATTTTTCTTTCCAGCATTGCCGCAATTCTTTTTTCTGCTGGATGACTTGTAGCGAATAATGAATACTGGGGAAGAGTAACTTGCCCTGTCCTATTAATCCTTCCTAGGATTTGAACAAAGTCAGTTACATTTGGCTCTGCTTCCAAGATAATCATATGACGCTGTTTCTTGTCACTAAAGTCTTCACTTGCGTGCATAGACAAACCAGTACCAGCAACCCTGTTCATTACAAGAGCATCAATATTCCCTGCATTAAAATCGTTAACACCTTTTCTTGTAAGTCGTGCATTATGACTTCTGGACGTTAGCATACTTTCCTTATTTATGGTCATGTCCCTGCCAGTCAATTCTTTTACTTTTAATCCCCCTGCCTCAAGTTTTTCTATGAGATCATCAATAGGCTTAACACTTAGTTCTTTAAAGTTTAACGATTTAACTTTGGATTTTAAATCCTCAAATTCTTGATTAACATCCCCAAATCCAAGTATCTCTCCTACTTGGGATATGGCAGAAGTATTCAATGTAAAAACATATTCCCCCTTGATATCCTTGGCAATATGTGTTCCTATTTCAGGTACTAAAACACCACTAACTCTTACCTTAAATCTTTTTGTTCGTTCCAAGTATTTAATAAGGAGATCATTGTAATTAATGCTTATCTTATCGCCTATCTTGAGTTTATTATCTTTGGCATATTCCTTGAGAAAAGAATCCATTGTTCTGGAAATAACAATCATTGGCTTTTTCCCAGCCTTATGCTCTTCTATTGCTATCTCGGCAACTTCATCAATTTTCATTGCAGTCATCAGTTGACCAGCAATGTAGTGCATCTGGGACTGGAAGTTACTTGGCGATATGCGTACCCTGTGACCTTCCCTTTTCCACCCCTGTAGGATAGGATCGATGGCTATTAGCTTTCTTGCAATTGCTGTCAGTTTTCTATCCAAGGAGACAAGATCCCGATAAACAAACGACAAATCATTGGCAGTTCCTGTCAGGCCTTTTCGGTCTATGTCAACTTCCACTATATTAAATGCTATGTCTTTAAAACTTTTTTCTACCCGTCTATACTGTCCAGATTCAGCCAACATACCGGATACTATCGATTGCAGAGGAAGACTTCCTTTTTTCATAACATCAATGAATTCCTCTGGATCCTGAATGGAATCCTGAATATCGGTATTCATGTACAAGTCCATTACTTTTGGATTCTTTGCCCAAGTAGCAGAAGAGTACATAACCCCCTGTGCACTTCTCAACAAGTCTCTTAAAAAAGCGGCTCGTGTCATTCCTACATTATCAAGAGACACGCCAGACTGGGATCCCTGTCCGCCTCCAGAATGACTTTCATCCAAGATAAATATAGAATTTTCAGCTATGGTATTTAATAAATGATGCCTTGCAGACTCCACTCCAACTGGTCTCTGCATTTGGCTATATGTCGTAAACACAAAATCATAGTCATCCATGTCACCACGTTCTATTAGCCTATCCAGTTCCTCTTCATGCTTTTGTTTATTAGGAGTCTTGAAAACTCCAAAATCAGGAACATCACTTACATCGATACTAAGGCTATTGTCAGTTGGAAGAATCTTCAATTCTCCAACATTTTCTCCAATATCATTGAGATCACGAATCATATCCGCATACAGGACAGGTGTCTGGGTAACGAATACTGCATTCTTTCCGTGAAATTTCGACCAACGCAACATAGCGGCAATCACACGTCCTTTTCCTACGCCTGTCTGATCTCCAAGGATAAATCCCCTGCCACTTTTCACTTGATCGATTGCCAAAGCCACAGCATCCACCTGTTCGCCCCCAAGCTTTCCAATCATTTCCTCTACATTGGCATAGTCAAGCTCGTCTGCTACAAATTGATCTATACTCTTCTTACCGAGTCTCTTGACTAGATTCTTCATTCCTTTTACCATAAATTCGGATAAGTCTATGGGAGCATAAGTATCAAGACTTTGTGCTGCACTTTTTGGAGCATGCCTCAGTTGAAATTTGCTTGGCTCTCCCTGTTGGGTAGTGATAGAAAAAGCCTGTGTTAAACTCCGTGCAAATCTTTTAAGGTGAGCTACAGCAATTTTGTAATATTCTGCGACTTTACCAAAGGCATCATACAGTGCTTTTTTTGTTTTAGTTAGCCATTCTGTTAATCCCAATCCTGCATCTCTTGCATCTGCCCAAGACTTTTCAAAGTAAGGTTTTGCCTTTTGGTAATCCTTTTCCTTGACATGAGGGGATATGTCCGCACCAATTGCCTTCGGTGGAACTCTCCTGAATTCCTCTATAATTTCATCAAATGCCTTAATAAGATTCTTGAGTGAATCCTTTGACTTTTGTAGGAAATATTTTCTTGGATTAGGAAGAAACTCAAACTTCTTATTAAGGGCAACATAGGATCTTTGTGCTGTCTCATAATCTGTTTCAGCCTGTGCTCTAAGAAATTCCGGAATATCCAAAAGTTCCTCTTCCGTTGTCTTTAATTTTCTTAGAAACTCTGGTTGCTCATATCCAACCCTTCCCTTGATGTCGACAATTCCACCAATACCGGGATTGGTATATTTTTCAATGTAACTTTCTTCTGATAGTATTAGGGCATTCTTGACATGCTGTTTTTCATATTCGGATAAGTTCCGTGTCCCCTTGTCAGTTGTCCTGACCTTTGTCTTGTCTAATATACTGGATAGCTTTCGTTCAGCCAATCCAGCAAGCTGGTCGTATTGTAAATCTCTTTCAGATTGCTGTCTTGATTCATCTGTATCGGAAACTTTACCTCGTTCAGCTCCTGTGGTAAATTCATCCAACTGTTCCGGCTGTGCAGTATCAGTTCTTCTCCCAGAATCCCCAGACTCCTGCTCTCTTGCCAATTGGTTAATAGGGCCAGTTCCCTGTTCGGCAATATGCTCTGCAGATTCTCCCAGACGTTCTCGCTCTTCTCTGCTAAGTTTTGGACTCGTTCTTCCAGCAACCTCAGATACTCGTCCTCGGAGAGAGTCCTTTGTTTCTTCGAGCCTACCAGTGTCAATCTTTCTTTCCCCTCTTTCGCCCAGAAATACTGTATCGGACTTGGGTCGAATTGGGGAGGTTCTATTCGCTTCTTCTTTGTAACCATTTAGTTCTTCCTCCGTAATTGGTAAAATTTCTTTTTTAGTGTTTAATATTGCATCAGTTAATACCTGTGCCGGTGTTTGCTCTCCTTCAAAAAGATCAGTAAATTTCTCTGCCGACTGGGCATAATTGGACAAGACCTTCGATATATTTTCCGCAGTATCTAAATTCTTATAATTCTTACCACGATAAAAGATCGTAGACAATAGACTTGTATAAGGATGTACTTCCCCTGTCTCCAATAATGATCCCTGCTTCAAGAAATTGCCAAAAGGCATCCTTTTTTTTCTTGATTCCCTGATTTGGTTAACGGAATCAATGACATGGTGTGTTAAGTCAAATTCCTTTGGAATCTTGCCATTTTCTATATTCTCCCGTAGCTTTATCCATCGAGGAGCTGCCATAAGGAATGATTCGCTTAACGCCTTTACCTCTGGCTCTGCTGCCTCCGATATTCTTTCAAACAGACTAACATCATCAAAGGCCTTCATAATAAGGGCATTCTTGATTCTCTTCACACCGCTTTGTGTTAGGATTCCAGCATCATCCGATAGTTTTGATCTTTCGTTCTTTGGAACAAAGTTAACAAAACCCCTGACAAAATCAGCATTCTTCTCTAAATGTAATTCTCCTCCATCATACTTATCAATCAATCCTTCAGGCATATTAGCGGAATCAATTCTCGCCTGCTCTGAGGATGTCATTTCCAATACTGCTGGAACATTGGACTCCTGAACAAACTTAACCCTGTCTTCTGGACTAAAGTCCGTCAGCCTTCTTCTAATAACAATTGCCGGTTGTTCATTCTCGTAGGCAACTTCCAATTGCTTTTGTATTATTTTTACTTCTTCAGGATTCTCTCCAACTTCTTTAGCAACATTGCCAATATATTTATAGAACTGAGACTTAAATTTTTCATAGGACATAGCCAATCCCAATGTTCGTCCATTTCCGCTTTCAACAACATTATCTAGGCCAACAATAGGAGCACCAGATTCCGTTCCAGAATTATGTCCCAATCTTTCGGCAATAGGATTCTGTGCAATACTCTCCACTTGCTGTTGAGACACAAGGCTAGTCCTATCCCTTGGTTGTAATATTGCAGGAAATTTTTCCTTCTGTTCAGAAGTTATTAAATATTGCAGAGGATACACTTCAATCCGATAAGATATCTCCGTATTTTCTGGCGTAAACGCCCTCTTAGTTTCCTCAGAGAAATACAAAGGTGCTTTTGATAAAGTCTCTCCTTTTAATTCCTCTATTCTTTTCTTTGCCTCCCTTGCCTTTATTTTCTTTTGAGTCAAGTCATAAAAAATTTCTTTCGTAGACGATACAACTTCCTTCTTATAGTTAGTTGTTTCTGCCGCAATTGTTCGTAAATCTCCTACGGCTAAAATTTCGGGGTAAGTCTTTGTATCAATAAACGGAACACCGTAAAGCATACGCCTTATATCATATATTATTTTCTCTGCATCTGCTCTCTTATACCCAAGAGACACGGCTTTAAAGTTAGAGAGCAATCTGGTTAATTCTGGGCCTATGCCCTGATCTGCAAAAAAATCTTTTATATACATATTTTCAGACAATTTTGCCAAGGTTTTAAAAGAAGGATTTATTAACTGTTCCCTTGATATGTCTTTTTTCTTTGCTTCCTCTACTTGTCTTTCAAATGCCTTTTTTCCTTCTTCCACATCTTTAACAATAATATTGGCAAAGAAATCTTCATTGGACATGGTATTGCTTATAACACCAAGTTTTATAGCTTCCTTTTGAAGAGCCTTTACCTCTTCCGCCTTTATATTTATGACCTCATCAAATCCAAATCCAGACAATAAACTCTTTATTTGATCAATGGCTTTATTTCTTGGCTGTACACGAGCAGTGCTTTGAAACCATCCTAAAAGAGTATCTAAACCTCTTGAATAATAATCTCCTGCTTTTAAAGATTTAAGAAGTATGGGCTTTCCTTCCTTTGTCAGTTCTGCCGGTACTGCTTTTTCAGGTTTCTTTACTTCTACTTTAGGTTTTTCTTCTACTACAGGTTTCTTTACTTCTACTTTTAATTCTTTTAGTCTGCTATTAACGGCTTCTATATTGTTGTCTATGGTTGAGAAATTTACTCCAAGTGTTTCTTCTATATCTTTCGGCATTACTTCTGTTATTAAGCCGGGTTTTTCTCCCAAGAAATTACTTTTACTTTTTTCTAAGATTCCCTTTGTAACATTCAACAAACCAACATTACTTTCCCGATTAATAAGACCAGAGAGATCTGGTTTATTAAGATTAATCAATGTTTCTAGAGCATTTGCCTGATTGAATTTATCGCCTAGTTCTTTTTCAACAATATTTAACTTTGAACTTGCAAGAGTATTCCATTTACCTATCTTCCTGATAGGTTGTTTGTATTTTTCTACCTTGACTTCAGCAGGGCCTAATTCCTTTTTAGCTTCCTCCTGTAGTTCCTTGACTTTTTCCCCTACATCCTCCTTCTTGACATCGGTTCCTGTATCTTCTTCAATATCAACCTTAATATCATCAATGAGAGAATCGAGTTGAGAAGTGGTTAACTGTTCCAGTCCTTCTAAATCTGTTTCCTTCTTTACGCCTTCCTCTACCTTTGTATCCAATTCTTTCTCAGAAAGAATCTCCTCTACAAATGTAACAGGCTTCTTCTTCTCAGGTTTTAATTTTTCTACTGGCTTTCCTTCCAGTTCAGCTATTCTCTTACTGACTAAATTCCAGTTCTTTTGTACTATTTCATTATCTAACTTACCTTTTTCCAAGTATCCTTTCGTAACTTTCAAGACGGATGAATTCGTTTCCTTGCTAATTACATTTTCAAGATTGCTCTGGGTCAGTTCATCTATATTGGCTTCATTTTTATCTTTAACAACTCTATCCATTTGGTTGTTCCATTTGCCAATGCTTTGTATGACTGGAGCAACCGCTTTTTCAACTGGTTTTACTTCTTCAACAGGTTTTGCTATTTCTTTACGAGCTACCTTAATTGCATTCCTGTCCGTAAATGCATCTAGAAAAATACCTTCCTTAATTCTTCCTTCTTCTTGTAAACCTTCTACTTTTTTATTTAATTCTTCCTCTGCTTTTGACAACTGCTCATCAGACATCTCACTTACTACATCACCTTGATTAATAGAATCAAGATTAGGTGTTTTTATTTTGTAGTTAGGATTTCTTATATTCTCAAGCGTGGCAGAGAGATCCATGCCGACAAGAACATCATTACCTTTCTGATTAAGAACCCTTATTGCAGTCTTCTCATCATTTATTGCCGTTATCTTTGTCTTGTATTTTTCACCTTTTGCATTGTATACTTCTATTTCATCGCCTATTTTAGCATCAGGTGGAATGACCGCATCCTCTTCCGTAGGGGCTACTTCCTCTACAACTTCTTCCGTAGGTCTTAGTATCTCTTTTTCTTTATCCTTTGCTATTTCTTCTGGGAAAGGCTCCTTGTATCTACCCTTTTGATAGTAAACACCCTTGTATCTCAGTCCTTCTCCAACTGGCAATGCCTCCCATTGTTCTAATAATTCAGATAAAGATAAAAATCTTGTTTCAAATTCTTCCTCTTCAGTTGGAATTACTTCTTCAGGGGGTATTACCTCTTCAGTTGGAATTACTTCTTCAGGGGGTATTATCTCTTCAGTTGGAGTTACTTCTTCAACTACTTCTGGCTTGTCCAACCAGACTATGTCAAGATCATTAGCAGGACGGTCAATAGGAGTGCTACCATCATCTGGATGAATTTTAACATGGAGAGTGCCATCTTCACTGTCTTGATTATATTCTACTATTCTTCCGTTTCCTAAATCAACTCCAGCTTCACTAACAGAAACTTTAGCACCTTTAGGTGGATATCCATCGGGAGAAAAATCTTCTTTTACTTCATCAGGACTTCCTTCATCAGCCTTTTCCTTTTGATCTTCCGTTGGCTTAACGCCTATTTCTTTTTCAATTATTTTTTCTTTTTGATCTTCTATCCTGTTGACTGGCCGTATTGCACCAACACCACCGCCCATAATTAATGAAGCCACTGTTGCAGGCCCCACCATCTCTACAATACCTTCAAATGTTTCTTGATCAGCATTGTATAAAAGCTGTGCGATTACATTATGTAATGTGGTTTGTACTCCTTCCAATGGAACTTCCCACATTGTGTTTATAATACCTTGCGTTATAAAATTCCTGAATCTTCCTGACGATCCCGGAAGCATTCTATCCAAGATGGTCATCAATCGACCTACGGCAATGAAATCCAAAGCACCCGGCAAATATCCAAGTTTAGCGGCAACGGCAGCAATGTCATCATCCAGTTCAGGCTTACGGGTAAAAGCCATTTCCGCCTGTTCCCCCATTCCAACAGTACCTGCAAAATGAAGACCTGTAAGCCATCCACCAGTCGGCCCTGTAAGTGCCGTTCCAACTGCATAGGCAGGGATAAAGCCAAGAGATCCACCAATGACTTCAAATCCTTGCAAGAACATATTGGCCATTTCATCTTCACGATAAAATTCATCGTCCAATTGAAATTTCTTCTCAGCCCATTTATCGAGAGATTCTCCAGCTTTCCAAAGCTTTCTTTCCCTAATAGGGACTATTTCCTTATCAATAGTTTCTTTCGTTTTCTCTGCCCATTCCACACGCTCTGGAGAAAACTGATCCGGATTTTTTAGTATTTCATTTGACCTATTTCTTAAAAACTTATCATCCGTATCATCTTTTCTTTTAAGAAATGATAGAAAAGGAACTATCTCTGGATCGGGAACCTTGCTAAAATCGTATTCCTCTCCCTCTTCCAATCCCAGTTGTTCTCTCCACCAAGGACTTTCAATGGCAAGTTTCTGTGCTTCTGGAGACATTTCAGAAAGATACTGTTGAACTGCCGCACCCCTTAAATAAGTACCAAATAACTGACCAAATCCTCTTGGCACTGCTTCCAATAGAGATTTATAGTAGTTTAACTCAAGAAACGGATTACGGTCTTCACCGTTGACCTTCTCTTCTGGAAGTTCTGGTTGTTCTAATTCAATTGTAGGTGTGATTGTTTGTAATCTTGACTTGTCAAACAGTTCCGTATCTGTCGTCAAGTATTCACGGAATATACTTTCGTCTTCGTATTTACTCTGTCCATGCTCTTTCCATAGAAGATCTATTAGGGAATCATTACCATATTGATATAATGTCGGATTTCCTGAACGAAAACTTTCCAGCGGTGTTGCCATTAAATTTTATCCTCCTAATATTTTATATAGAACTTAAATCTGTGCCACTAATCAATACTTTATCAGCAGAAGAAATAGCAATATCCATAAGCTCTTCATCTGACATTCCAATTTTTTTGAAATCCATTTTAAGTGACCTGTAAATACTCGCAATTAATGATTCTCTGGACATTGATTTGGAATTTGTTAATCCCTGTCTTATAGATGCAGCAACATCCTTTTCTGAAATGCCTTCATATTTAGATAGAGCTAATATTTTTTCTTCAGTTGTTCCAAGTTTTCCCTTTCCTTTAGCTTCTGTGTATTCTATTGCTCCTGTTTTTTTATTTATTTTAGCTATGACTGTACCACTTGGATTATTTGGATCTTGAACTTCAACTAATTGATAGTCAGATCCTTTTTCTTTCATTAGAGGTGCGACAAGTTTAAGTCCCTCCAAGGCACCTGCACCGACTCCTTGTAATCCCGGCTTGTCTGATGCCATCATGCCAAGTCCCATAGCTATCAGCAACATGTTCTTATCGGTTAAGCCTTTGGTCTTGACACCTTGATTATCCAATTCTATTTTTAGAGGATCTATTACTTCTTTTGGTAATCCTTCTTTTGTTTCTGCGTCCGCCATCAACTTATCTATTGCATCTTGCTCCAAATCACGTCTTTCATCAGCTTTAGGAGCTATTCTCTCTTCAGTTACTTCTTGAATTACGTCCTTATCTTTTTTCTTTACTTCCTTTGTGTCTTTTTCCGTTACGTCCTTGTCTTTTTTAAGCCAGCTTAAAT
>Ga0208315_1000890_pt1 | contig 17555 bp, 28 predicted proteins | sample MalvireepMed_215_FD_184239 | JGI IMG/M metagenome (GOLD analysis project Ga0208315, IMG submission 184239) | Marine viral communities from the Global Malaspina Expedition - Malaspina viral metaG DeepMed_215 (SPAdes) (version 2) | ecosystem: Environmental > Aquatic > Marine > Oceanic | place... | reverse complement strand
ATATAGTGGCAACGGTTCCATAATCTGCCACACGCCCAAAAGGTAACCCCGCAATATAGGTAGGTTACCTACATATGCAAATAAACCCCGCAGGGGGCCCCTTATCAAGGCCGCCGGCGATGGTGCGGGGGCCGTTTTGGTAATTTAAACACGGCGACTAGTCTCTAGGATTGAGATTGAACCCTAGAGTGTCCAAAAAAATTATCCCTCCGAGTGTGATTTCTCGGCGGCACGGATTAAAAAGTCCAAACATTGCAGTAGTAGATGACTATCGCGGATGGCAGAGTAATCCTCTGTAAAGGCGGAAAGGTTGAACCTGTAACCTATTGGTAACATCCGTGAAGGGACGCCTGAACGAAGGATACCTATTGAGGCCGCAGGCACCGCGGAATAGTAAACGCGACGGTGCACGGCGACGGAGTCCCGATATACGCCTGTGGTTTCCTGTGAGACAGGGCCAGAGAACCCCGCACCTTGGGCGGCGAAAAGGACTCGTGTGAGTGTTATGCCGCCAGGGATGAGGCGATGCCTCTTTGTGAAAGTCGGACCTTAAGACCCGACGAATAGACCTGTGTGGGGGATTCGATGACGGCCCTATTATGAGTATGCGGGGAAGGGTTGTGTGATGGCAACGGTCCCGCATTCTACCCTGAACAGGGTTCGAACGGATGCATTTGTGAACGCAACATACGCATACGCCCGAATGCCTGCCGACGGATTCGACCGCGTCCTCGCGGCATCCGGATTTTTGGGCCGCCCGCACGGTTCCCGTGTTGCAATGGGTTTGTCTCTGGTTTCACTCTCCAAGGGTGAGGCACACGAGGCTTTCTTCAAGGCACTCGGGGGCGAGATGCGGAAATTCCTGAAGTCTGGGATGTCTGTGGGGCAGAAGGCCGGAATCGTAGTCGCCAAGTCTGATGAGTCAGAACGCGAGGCTTTCATTGAGGCCATCCCCGAGGATGACCTTGCACTCCTCGCCGCACTGATTCAAAAGAAACTTGCGCCTGCGGAACCGGTTAAGGTCGCACCGTCGAAAGGCAAGGGCAAAAAGTAGGACTTCGGTCCTACGACCCGCCTGAACCACCCTTAAAAGGGACTCAAGTGACCCACCTTGGTGGGCACTGTCGCACTACTCGGGAATGGAGTAAGACTGAAAACCCGTGGGCCGTTCCTTCAGGGGGGCCGCCTGCGGAGTAGGATACCGCCTGAAAATTGTATTGGGCCGCACTTCGGATTGGAACGGACAACGAGGGACGGTGCAAGGGGTGGTTACTGAAACATATGCAGAGGGGCGACACATAGTGGCGACGGGCCGGCGCCCTGATTTCCGGCCCCACAGGATTAACTATGAACGAAGTAACAGACAGAGTCGTTGAATCGGCCAAAGGAAACTTCCTGACCCTTTCGGGATACGAGAGGGATTCGTTTGGATACTGGCACCGGATGCCGTCCACACACTACATCAGGGAGAAGAACCGCGTGTTCCAGACGAGGATTTTCGGAAGAAATGTCCTCTCTGAAGGGTTGTCGGAGTCGATGTGTGAAATCTTCGACACGACGCCCGAAAGGACTCACTCTGAAGTGGCCCGCGCCCTGCGGGACCGCACACGACCAAGTTGGAAGTGAACCGGAGTGTTTAGACTGACGACAGGGAACCACACGGACTGACGATTAAACGGACAGAACAACACACGCATAAGTGAAGGGCCGAGTTGGTAACTCACGAGGAGTTAAATCTATCCCAGACCCTTCAAGGAGGCAAATATGTGTGACCTGAATAGGTCGGATAAGCGAAACTGTTCCGAATAGACCTAGGCAAGTGTCTAGACCCCTGAAAAGGGATACAAAACTGCCTAACTACGTTTCTCACACACAACCGTGCACGGGACCGAGTGGGAAAGCAGGGGGCAACGTGTCCACTCGCCGACGAGTTGGAACTGCGGCAACGAGGTATACCCTAGGGACCCAACGACCGCACCAAAAACGACCGAGTCGACCTTGCCTTAAAACACCAACCCTGCACTAATGCTTCTCTGAACGCACACTGACGCCTGATAAACGTCGGAGAGAGGACCGTGTGTCAATCTCACACACGGTGCGCAATGAACAGCACTACACCTGGCGTGTGGCGAGGCTAACTGTGCTGGAGCGCAGGACCTGAGCAAGTCTGAAAACTGCTCACAACAGCTTGGGAGCTGCCTCTCCCCTGGGGCCACCCTGGAGTTTTGGCGCGTGCTGCAGCAGACGACCCCAGCATATGAGAATAATGCTTGATGAGAGCCAGCCAGCCAGCGCCAGCCACGCGTGCTGCAGCGGTCTGCTCCAGCGTTGTCCGCTAGAGAGAATGCTGCAGCCGTCTACCGCAGCGCCAGCGCGGATGCGCTGCAGCAGCCTGCTGTAGTGGTCTGCTGGGGTGAGAAAAATAATATATCAAAATGATATGCTGCAGCGGTTTGCTGCATCGGTGTGCTGGGGTGAGAATCTTCGTGCTGCAGCGGTCTACCGTGGTGTGAGAAGGTGCTGCAGCGCAGGGCCGCGCTGCAGCGCGGTGCTGCAGCGGTCTGCCGTAGTGAGAAACGAGTGCTGCAGCGCAATGCTGCAGCGGTTCACCTAGGTGAGAAACTGCCCGCGTATGCTGCAGCAGGCCATCGCGGTAAAATGGGGGCTCAAGCGCTGCAATCAATGCTCTTTTCACATACATATATGCTGGATTGAACCTAAACTGGTGCTGGTTCTAGTTTGCTGAACTGGTTTGGGTGTGTGTGCTCGAAGAAAGAGCTATATTATATGATATGGAGCGGGTATATTGAATACGCTAAGTAAATAGTATATGCTTAGTATATAGCATATGCTATGTTAAGAAGAAACCCTAAGCATTGATATGTATATAAGCACTTACTAAGCGCAGCTATAATATAGATATTAATATGCTTTACTTAACATATCTAAGCAGTGCCCGATTTTTGCTGCAGTAGCTTGAAATGCTTCCAGCTACCCAACCTTTATATATGATGCTGGTGTTCCAAAATTACCCTCCAGCAACAAAAAAACAAATGCTGGAGTGATACAAATGAGCAACCCAGAAATATCGCTAGAAGACATCCAGAAACTGCTGGAATGGCAACAAAAGCTGGAAGGTAAAACGCCGGTGCTCGGTCTAACCGACGCCGACAGCATCTTCCATCAATCGTTGCAGGACACAGCAGCATATTGGTTCCGTGATGAGCAGGCGACTCACCCTGCTGCCGTCGAATTATTCGTGCGGCAGTTGTTTGATTCGCTGCGAATGATGGACCCAACTAACCGAATTGACGTGCTCAATCGTATCCGCTCGCAAGGTGGATACCAGAGCACAGGGGCAAGTGGAGCACCATCCGGCCCCAACCGCTATCACTCCGATAGAAGCAGAGCAGATGGAAAGCTAATACGCAGGAAACGCTAGAATGAATACGAAAGATAAAGCGTCTTTATGTGCTCGGCACAATATCAGCGTTGCTTCCTATGAAGCAGGCTGTTGGATGTGTGCTATAGATGAACTGCTCGATAACTACAACTATCGCTACGATAATGTGCTGCACGATTGGATGTGCAAAAGCTGCGATAAACCAATCACAGCAAAATGGACTAACTTCCTCGAGCGGTCGCCCCCGACTTGCTGCGATGAGACGTATCATTTGAAAATGCTGGAAGAGGCAGACTTCTAATATGAAAACGCTACAAGTAGTTAATGCCAGCAAACCAACCTGTAACTGTGGAGCAGTTATGAAGTGGCGTTTCTCCGAAACGCTGGATATTGGTATTGGCTGGGTATGCCCTGCTTGCGACTGTGGCCCGCTGTTTAGTCGGTGCCAAGTATGCAGCGCAGATGTTGCTGGTGAAAATAGGAGATACGGTTTTTGTAACGAGCACAAACTATGAGCAAAATAGAGGAATGCTATCATATGCGGTATAAGCGCTGTTGTGTAAACTGCGAGCTTATGATAATCAAGCACAAATGGAAAATGATTGAGCGACAAAACAAACAAGAGCGTTTGGCGCGTAAGCTCGGAATTCATTGGAGCGAAGTGAAACTATGAAACAATACCGCTTTAATGAAAAAGAGCACGCCTGGATACTGCACCGCAAGGATGCTAGCAAAAGGTATCTCAAAGAATGCTCGACCTGCAATTGCTCGTATGAGAGTAATGTAAAAGCTGGAAGATTCGGGCCGTGCTGTAGACACGAGCCTTGCTTGAAATGTATGCTGGCTAATGATAACCCAATTTACGTGCTCAATCGTATCCGCTCGCAAGGTGGATATATAGCACCTTGCCTGTGTGTATTCGACACCTGCGAATATTGCGAAGGAGAGCAATGAAACAAGTGAAATGCTACCAATGTGAAAAGCACTTCTGGGTTTCCAGCAGCTTCCAACCGCTCAGGTCAACCTGCTATGATTGTTGGGATGCTGGTTCACAAGGAATATTTAGCAAGTAAATATGAGCGGAACTGACGATTATGCTCCCTGGTTCAGGGAAGTGCTACGGAAACTACACACATATGCTATAATCCAACAGGAACTAGCAGATGCGAAGGTTGAAGCATATAGATTTAAACGAGAAATTGAAAAACAGCAGTGGAAAGGGAAAGAGTGAACACAATTAAGCAGTCGTTGTCTAGCGGTTATGACTGCTGGTCTCACCACCAATTGTTTGCTCCTTTGTATAGTGCTTGCTCTTTCCCCCACAAATGCTCGGAGCGACCAAAACCTTATATGTTTCCAGCCCTTTCAGAGATTAACTATGCTCAAATGCGTTGAAGATAGCGATTTGCCTTATTCACAGCGACACGAATTCAAACCTGTGTTTGAATATCAAAGGCTGGATATAGGCCAAAGCCGCTGGTTTCCGACAAAAGCAATCAAGGGTAGCATTTATTGTGCTACGTGCAGTCTTTTATATGCTGATACCACTCACGGATGCCGGCCTGCCGGATTTATGCTCATTTCTAAAGAGCAAATAAATGAAGCACAGAACTCCACAGCAGGCACTACAGGGGGCTGGCTGTGGCGACTTGCTCGGGATGTAACAGATGAAGCTAAAGCAGATTAAAACCGCTTCCAGCTACCCAACCTTTATATATGTCGCTGCCCTTCTAAAATTACCCGAGAGCAGAACAATTTCAACTGCTGGGGTCGCCTAAAACAGCAATGCCCGACGACGAAGCAATCAAATGCGAATTCTGTGATGAAGCCATTGCTGCCGGTGCAGAAGTGCGCAGCACTTCAGATAATGACGTTATTTGCGGCACTTGCTACAGTAATATGTGGAAGTGCTCGTCCTGTAATGAATTGAAGCACGAAAACGACGATTGCCACAGCGATATCAATGGAAGTGGTTTTTGCGAGGATTGCTTAGAGAGCGGTTCTTATCATTGCTGCGATGGATGCGGTGAATACATCAATACCGACAGGCACGAATATTATGCCAGCGATGATGCGGTTGCCTGCAGCGGTTGTGCAGATGAATATGAGTTTGCTGACTGTTCAAATTGTGGAAATTCCATAATGCTCAATGAAGTTTACAGCGAACATTGGGAACACGAGCATCAATGCCACGATTGCTACCACCGTAGTGAACAGCATATCAGTGATGCGGTTAGGGCGACTAGTCCAGCACCCAATGTTACGATTACAAAGCACTACAAGTCATTAACAGCGTCTAAAAATAAAGATGCTGCGAAACACGACATAGGCTACTTTCTGGATTGGTATTACCGTGGAGATGCTGGACATTATAGCAGCACCGATTTGTATTTAATCAAATCAGATAAAGGATTTGGAGCAGGATTTGGATTTTACGACAGCGAAATGCAAATAGCATCTGGAACTTACCGCCAATTTGCAGATTATGTGAAAGATATGATGCAGCGAGACGTATTCATCGTCGAGCATAAGAAGTATGGGCTGTATCATCCTATCCGCGACATATTCAAAAGCTGTATTACCTATTATGATAAAGTGAAAGGCGGCATCCACCAGGGTGGCGAACTATCTGCTGCCGAAATAGGCAAAAATTGGCTGCGATGGCCGATAGAACGTATCAATATGAATGCTGTTATACAGATGTTGCAGTTAAATAAGACTGATGAGGGAGCAGACTTGAAGCGTGCTCTGACTAATGTGTTGAATCGCTCATATAAAAACAGGGTGCCAGCACATTTCCCAGAAGGCTCACAATATTACACGACGCTTGAAAAGTATAGAACAAATGCTACTTGCACGACGCTGCCTGTAAGGATTGGCTTTGACCCTGCGCTGCTCCAGGATGTAGCACAGTTTAACAGCGATGTGGGCAGTTGCCAATGTAAGGGAAACGCTGAAAGTTATGGCTTTGGTATGATAGATATGGCAGCGAATCCACATCTATGGTTGCTCATCTACGACAAAAAGGGTGAATACATTATAGGCCGCTCGGTTATTAAGTTTTTCAAAGAAGCAAATACGTGGGGAAAAGAGCAAGGAACCACATATGTAGCACCTTCTCGATTATACTTATCAGAACACACACAGGCTAAAGCAGAACTTTACACTACAATGTTTAGAGCAGTAGACAAGTGGTCAAAAGCTGTGTTTGACGATTACAAATTAGTGTGCCACACATATTCGCGGCACGACAACGAAGTGCTCAGTTACATAAAGGGAGCACCTAATTTTGTATTTAGCGAACCCGAAAAACGGCTGTATACACAATGGTGGATACCGTTTTGGTTGCAAAAACCCAGCGGAGGGGATGCAGAATTTACATATTATCAGGATGAAGATGCTAGAATTGAACTAGCAAGGACATCTGCTAAAAATAAAGTAGTAGATTACGCCGCTCGAGAAAGATTAAGGACGAGCGGTTTTAGAATAGTGGAGATAAACGACAATGAGCAATGAAGAAGAGCAAAAAACAGACGCCAACACAGCCCTGTTACCTGCTGCTTCTCCAACAACAGCACTACGCAAAGTTGCTATGGCAGTAAAAGAAAAGCTGTCCGGTAAGGATGCAGATGCTGTGAAGGAAAAGGAGGAAGCACCCGTGATACTCAAGCAAAGTCTATTGACCAGCGTTGAGAAGAAAACAGCAATAAATGATATAAAATTGCTGCGGGAAATGTTTTCCATCTACTCACCTTCAGGAGATGAGCACGCAATGGTAGCATATGTCAGTAATTATCTGACGAGTAATGATATCGAGCACAAAATTGATAGTGCTGGAAATATATATTTCAAAAATCGTGTGGAAGGCAGCGATAGGATTTTAGTAAACGCTCATATGGACACCGTGGCAAGTGCTGTGGCAGATGTGGGCGTCTACAAAACAGCAAGTGATGTTGTATTTAAGAGCAAAAACAATCAAGTGATTGGTGGCGACGATAAATGTGGAGTATTTGCTGTCCTTAAGTTAATCACAGACAGCGAAATAGATGTTCCGCTAACGGCACTACTAACTGTTGCTGAGGAAAGTGGCTGTAATGGCGTCCGACACGCTATGACCAATCATCTCGACGAATTTTTTGATTGCATATTCTGGATTACAATTGATAGACGCGGAAACAGCGATATTATCACCGAAAACTGTGATTATCAGTTATGTGCTGACAAAATTGAATCATTGCTGGCCGATTTGGGAGCAGATGGTGGTTGGTCAACAGCAGTCGGTTCAATCTCTGATGTGAGTGAAGGCGTTACATCACTTCAAATTAATGGAATTAATCTCGCAGCAGGATATTATGATGCGCACAGCGGTTCAGAAAATGTATCACTCAAAGATTTAAGACGCTCAGTAGACTTTTTGAAGCAAACTCTTATTCCAAAGATGTATAGTCATCTTAGCAATAATAGAGATGCCATCACTTGGGAACCAACCCGAGCGTGGACACCTGCTATCACTACTCACTACGGTGGCATCCGCTATACCGGAGTGGACCAATACACCAATTACAAACCAGCATCCCAGGTGGCTGCGGGTGTGGATTGGGATAAGCTGGGGGCTGCAGAGGATGCTCTGGAATTAGTAATGGCTGATATCGAAGCGATAGAAGGATGGACTATGCTGGATGATTTGTGTGATTGCTTCACAGAAATAACAGGCAGCGGGAAATCCATACGCTTTAAAGATGCGATACCTTTGCATCATCACTCGGTGGATGTGCTAGACAGGTATCTGGATATCCAGCAGCATAAGAATGACATAAGCATAACGCTTGCTTCAATTGACTCTTACGCCTTCAGGGTTACAGCACCAAAGGATAAAGACAGCCTTTACGATGATGATAGCGATTACGATGGAGCATATTATTAATGGCAGCAAACTTCATAAAAAAACAAAAGCATATCGGCAGAAAGAAGGGAGCAGAACCCTACGAAATATGCTGTCCTCATTGTAAAGAAGGTAGCGGAACTTTAACTCACTACGGTGATGATAAGCAGCAAAAAAAACTGAACGAAATAGCAGGCCTCGACGGAGATGAAGCAATGTTCTGGAAATGCAGCGTCTGCCACGGAGAATTTTTTGATGATGAAGTCGAGCGACATTATTTCAAAACGGGGATATTCACAAATGCTGACGGAGAAATAGTGTTTGTCCCATACACTAAAAATTATATAGCAAAACGCGCAGCCGCTGGAACTTCGAAAAAGAAGCGTCCAAAAGGGCTGTCGTGGAAGGACAAAAAAATGCTGCGGAGGTTAAAAAAGTAAGCGGAAAGGTGAAGGGTTGCGTTCCATTTTGATGCTGTATTATGGTTTTTACAGCATCACATTCGGGCGTGTGTTGTATGTTGCCGCAGCCCTTTGCCCCGTAAATTACAGCGGAAATCCTGTCGTGGTGTAGTCCGGCCCATCATCGAGCACACTTGTCGCTCGGACGCTGGTTCAAATCCAGCCGACAGGACCATCCGCTCTTTTGAGAATAATTATGGAAATTATAACAATAAATGCTGAATATATACGCTCTGGGGACGCATCGGTGGCAGCAACCGCGCACCGCAGGACTTTGATGGAGCAATCTAAACGCCAATGGTGCTCGAATACTGTATATGCTGAGCCCGACTTCAGCGCGGAGATGGATGCTGTTACATTAGGCCACAGCAATTATTGGGCTGCTCTTTATATGAGAGAGAGCAATCCGACATTATTTAAACTACGCACTAACGGCTGGGATATTGATACAAAAGAGCAATTGCAGAAAATGTTTGCTCGTATCGAAGTAATGATTCACTCGGGCCGAATTACCGGAGATGTAATCTTTTATCGCTCGCAGGCGCCTCGAATTACTACGTCCAAGTATCCGCTGTGTAATAATGGCGTATATGCTATCTTTACGGGCAATCCCGAGTGGATATTGGGCGATAACAGCAGGTGGCGCAGTCATACCGGCGAATTAGACGTAGAATATGAGCGTTTCCGGAATAATTTCACAGTATACGACAAAATATTCAATTTCAGTTTGAGCAATTTAAGCCAGCAGCCTCGACGCAACGGTGCTCCTGATGTAATTATCAGGGTGCGTGGCGCACAGGCAGAACAGGAGCACCTTAATATGCGGACTGCTTACTTATGGTGTATGCTGACTGATGAACGCCCCGTTTCGTGGAATGCTATATTAGAGAGCTGCACGGTGCCTCAGCGTGCCGGTTTAATGCTCTGGAAAGAAGGAAAAATCAGATTATGGTGGCATCACAGCCACGATGTAGTGGAACCACAGCATCAGATAACGGAGTGGGGCCACCTGCCGTGGCCGGCACCTCGGACTTTTGGAAGTTCTGGATTAGATATTGATGACAGCGGGAGGTTCATTGAAGCAAATGATTAAATATAGTCGCTGCATAAGGTTAATGGTGGAGCGGTTCAAACTGCGGGCCACCTATGAGGTAGCATATGGATAAAAGCAGAAAAGAGAAAATGATAGAGCGATTATGGGCCGAGATGCTGGCAGATATCTTTGATAACGACACGTTTTTTGATATGATGGAAGAGAAATTGCAGAGCAAACTAATGCCCAATGAGCGAAACATACCGCATCTCAAGCCTTTCGAAGGACAGGACGGCCACAGAGTAGTGGGTGAGGCAATTACTCCCGTCGGGCCGAGTAGTTTTAGTGTTGCGCCGATTATGTTTGATGAATCTGCTCTGGACCCCAAAAGTGATGAGGATGACAAAGAAACCGCTTTCCGGGAGGAAGCAGAAATGGATGAAATGAGCGAAAAGGAGATAAATGAGCACGAAAAAGAAAAAAACTAAAGCAGAAATGATAGACGATATCTGCGGTCCCGCAGATGAGGCAGCAAAAGAGAAAGATGCTGAAGATTGGTTTCACAGCGAAGTAGAACCAGCAAATCCTCCTTCGGTGAGAGAGCGTTTGGAGAAACACGAGAAGGAAAATTGTGGTTGCACAGCACACGACCCGTGCTCTTTTGACCACGCTGAATTGATTGACCAAATTGAATTCGGCCTATATGCTATTGCGTCGGATACAGAGATGTTAATGAGAATGCTCGACCGCCTTCGAGAAGAGCACCTATGAGACGACGGCATTTGTCCGACGAGAGCGAAAGGAAAACGCTGTGCGGCCACGTTATGACCAATCAGGAAAGACGGAGTGCTATTAATAATACAATCCAGAATATTAACTGCAAAAATTGCTTTAAACGCTGGGCCAAAAGAGAATTACCAGAATGAGCGAAACGATTTGGCATCCGACTTGTGAAAAGTGCGGTGAATACACTTGCATACGCTGTGGAGTTTGTGATTGCAAATGAGCGGATTTCTAACAGAGAAAGCAATTGCTCGAGAGGCAACGCTAAGGCGTCATTGCTTCCTTTGCCACAAAGAGCCGATTAGTCATTTGCAGATTTACTGCCGAGATTGCTTGTGGAAATACCACGAGCAGAATAATTGGTATAGCAAGGGGAGAAAGAATGAAATACGGATATAAAAATGGAGAGAAAAGCTGCATAGGCCCATCTTATAAAAGGGGTGGATATGCTAAGTATAATTGGTGCGGCAGTTGCACTGCTGTATGGGATAAGACAATTTGGCGATGTGAGTTTTGCCACCATAAATTGAGAGCATCGAGAAAACAAAGCAGCAGAACAACACGGAGAATAAATGAGCAATTGCAAAGATAAATGCACAGGAGAGAATTGGCGCACCTGCCGGACTTGCAAAATGCTGCGTAAGTATTTCAGTTTCTCGACGGGGAGCATTCACCGATGACTATTGAACAGATAGCAGAAATTATGTATGAATATGATATGCGTGAAGCATACCGTGCTGAGCGTGTAATTGGAGTAATATCAGGGGAGGGCCGAGCAGGATATGAAAGTAAATGCTTTTCTAAAAAAGAACTGCTACGAGAAAACGAATCGCAGATGGCGGGAGTAGCATTAGGTAAAATCCGCACAGTTTTAATAGATGCTGGATTGGTGGAATTACTATGAGCGGCTACTCTCAAAGAGGCAAAGGCTCAGTAGACTGCTGGAATTGTGATGACAAATCCTGGGTTGAGCATATCTCCGGACTGTGCGAGCAATGTAGAGAGGTGCTGACAAATGTATAAATCAAACAAATGTCCTTGCTGTAGTCATCAATTAATTGAGAATTGCTGTATCAAATGCGGTGAAGTGTATGGGGGATAGGAAATACTATGGCGCACTCGTTGACCAGCAATGGCATCCTGATTACGTTTATTTCCCTTATGCTGACTTAAAAGAAATTATCAAAGGAGTTAATTGTCCCAAATGTGAGAAACAATGGCTGGGACACCACTTTAACGGAGCACGGTGGTGTGCTGATTGTGGACACTCCTTTAACGGTAAACAATTCTGTTGTATTGAAACAGGAAGAGTAGCAGATGGCAGAGGGCGCGTGCGGAGGCCACCATTCTCCACCCAATGGGATGAGGTAAACAATGCAATATGATATAGAATGTAGCAAATGTGGATATTTAACACCATTATTATACGGTGAGCACGGTTTAAATGCTGTTAAGGAGGATTATCATAATCATATGAAAGCTGGACTTTGCGGAGACCCACTCAGAACTTTTGGCGTTCCTGTGCAATATGACAATCACTATATAAGGGAGAAAGACGAACGATTAACGGCCCTCCAGCGTGAACTATATAAGGAATGAATAAAGATGCTAGAAATAAACTTTAAATACCCACTAGGGTTGGGGAATTGATGTTCTGTAAATGTTGCGGCAAGGTGAGCGATAGGGGAAACCTCTGCTTTACCTGTTGGAATGATTACTGTAATACGGATAAACCGTGGGACGACGAAAAATGAAAATCAGACGAGAACTTAAGTTTGCCACTTTCGAGTGGGACGACGAAGAAAAAAGCATAACCATAGAAACGCGCAGCCAAGAACCGCTACTCGATTATGAGAGCGAAACACACCCCATCAACGGGAGAATTAAGTTAAACAAAGTCTATGCTTTTTCCCTGATGAGATTTGTAGTAAGGATAGCGCAGCGCAATTGGTTCAGGAAATTAGTGAAATGAACAAAGAGAAGCAACTTCACTCAATTCTGGAGCAGTTAAACTATCTCTCAGCACAGACAGGTTTAATGTGCTTGAGAGATTATAGTGATTGGGAAGGAACAGCGTGTCCCTGTCCGGAGTGTATCAAATGAGATGCTTACGATGCGGTGGAAATTACGTTGGAATGAAAAAGAGCAGAAAATATAATTGTCCTCATTGCACTGTGGAGAGCAAATGAGTGATTACTTACTACGCGGCATTAGTGAAATCCGCCGTGTCTTAACTCTCGATGCAAAAGAATTGTCTGCTACAGACCGACACTATTACATACAGATATTAAACGAGGTCCACGACCTGCTCTCAAAGAATGACCACATTTGGAGATTTCCAGCAACAGGAGGGAGAGATGATGAGGTTTAGTGATATAAAGAGTTTTTTTTGTAATCCCCACACAATCTTCACCCGCTGGAAAAAAACAAAAGACAGAAAAGACGAGGATATATTCTTATGAGTGAGTTTGTATTGCTAGGAATATTCTTCGTGTTCTATGGATTTTGGCAAGTGGTTTTGAGGTATTTATAAAATGGTAACTACTGTAGCGGAGAGTATGCAATTGATAAGAATATTGCTGAGATACATATCCAAGAAAACAGCATATAAAATATTGAATGATATGGAAATAGAAGTAGCAAAAACTACTGAAAATATATCGTTAAGAGATTCTATAAAAATGGCAAAAGAGTATTTACAATGAGCGAATATGACGGAAAAGACTTAGCATATCAAGAATTGCTTAAAGAAGCAGATGCTGCGGCATCCACTCTAAGCGATGCGGCCACCGAGATAGTAAGATTAAATGAAAAAATTGAACAGCTCGACTTCGAAATAGATACGCTCAAGGATTTTGCATCTAATATGTTTGAATTGAATTGTGGAAGTTACAGTGTGTGCGATATAGATAAAGCATTAGATTATTGGCAGCAGGCTTTTGAAACTGCCGGAATAACCAACGCGATAGACCGTGGAGAAATAGAAAATGAGTAAGAAAGACATAAAGAAAGACATAATGAAATGTGGTTGTGAAACCGTAGCAAACGTAATGACCATCCTGTATATGTGCGAGAAGCACGAATGGATGCTCTGTGATGATTGGGAACTCGAGCGTCGTGAAGGAGGCGGTCGCGTAGAACAACCGTGGGTGAAGAATGAGTAAGGACTTTGTCATAACTCTCGATGCAAAAGAGTTAGATAGTAAGGACAACGAAGCATACAAGAAATATTGGACTTGTAAGATATGCAAGCGAGATACTTCCCAAGTAGAATATGATTATCTCGCAGCACATAACTTGCATTTAGAGTGTGCTCTGAAAGAAGAATTGAAAGATATGAAATCTGATGAAAAGGAGTGTCCATACTGTGAGGCTGGATTATGAAAAGATACTGGTGGAATCTTGAAGAATTGCTTGTCTGGATGGGGATATCTCTCGTCGGGGGAGCAGGTATAGGAATGGTTGTAGCATCCTATTGGGGGAATTGCTAATGAAAGAATACGACGATGGCCGCTCGAGGCCACAGAAATCTGAATTTGGTAAACCCCCGAAGTGGATTAAGATTAAACACTATAATTCCCCATTGGGGCATATTTGGCCTGTATGCCCGCATTGTAATGACCATCTGAAGAAAGAAGACCCTGTGACTTATTACTGTGCTGAATGTGAGAATTATACATATTGTACGGAGTAAAAATGAAGCATTCCCCAACACTTACATCACTTCTTAATAGATTATTAGCATTACTTGCAAGGATTTGGTAAAATGAAAGAATGGATACTAAAGGAATATAAGAAACGCAAAAAACGAGATATGGGAGATGCTGATTGGTATATGCTCATAAGCCTCTTTATAATCATCTGGGTATTGATGTTATTGAGGTATTGGAATACTTGACCAATGTGGAAATACTTTTAGGGGATGCCCTCAGCCGAGTGAAAACACTCGACGAGAAAAGCATTCAAACCGTTATAACTTCTCCGCCGTATTGGGGATTAAGAGATTACGGAACCGCTACTTGGGAAGGTGGTGATAGCAAATGCGAACACACTATTTCGATGCCTTCGAAATGGACAGATAAGAAACGCAGAGCAGACCGCCCCGAAGTTGCTAACCGTGGCGGAGATAATAGCAAATGCCACAAGTGTGGAGCACTTCGCATTGATAATCAGGTTGGGTTAGAGCCATCACCTGAAGAATACATTAGCAATCTCGTCCTGTTATTTGATGAGATTAAAAGAGTTTTAGCAGACGATGGCACCGTATGGATTAACATAGGAGATAGTTATGTTGGTCAGTCGTGGTCGGGCAAAGGAAATGTAGGCAGCGATAAGAAAGGCCGACGGGGAGCAGGTCATAAGAAGCAGGGAAAGGGATTGAAACCCAAAGACCTGGTAGGTATCCCGTGGATGCTCGCGTTTGCGATGAGAAAAGCTGGATGGTATCTAAGAAGCGATATCATCTGGGCCAAGCCAAATCCTATCCCTGAACCTGTGAAAGACAGGCCGACAAGAGCACACGAATACATTTTTTTATTTTCAAAAAACCGCAAATACTACTACGATTACAGTGCCGTAAAAGAGAGAACTGTAGACGGTTTAGGGTGGAGAAACCCCCGAGATGTATGGTTTATAACACCTCGTCAACATCGTGGAGAGCATATTGCGGTGTTCCCGTATGAGATACCTGAGAGATGTATATTAGCTGCTACGCGCGTAGGAGATACAGTCCTTGACCCCTTCGTGGGCAGTGGAACTGTGTGTGAAATTGCTCGTAAATTAGGGAGGAACAGCATAGGGATAGAATTAAGTGAACGGTATTTTAATATAGCAGCAAAGTTAATGAGTATTACTGCGTTGGAGGACTTCGATGGCTAAAGTGGATACAGGTAAAAATTTTGAAAGTGAAATACGCAAATCATTAAAAAAAGTTAATTGTTTCTGGTTCAGGATACAGGACACCAATGATGTATCGCGGTTTGTTAAGCAGGCGATAGCGGAAAAACAGCCCGCCGATTTTATGGCTGTTTACAAAGGTGTTCCTATCCTGCTAGAATGTAAAACAAGTAAGAGGGAAACATCGTTTCCGTTGTATTATAGTCGCACGCGCGCCATTCCTAAGCATCAGGTCGAGGCAGCACAAAAAATAGAGAAAAACGGTGGTAAAGCTTTTTTCTTATTGAGAAAGGATAAGCCTCGGGCAAAGAGAGTTTTTGCTGTGAGTTACCAGACCATCCAGAAGTTTTATCGTGGTAAAAGAAAATCAGTGAAGTGGGAACAGATAGAGAAAGAAGGAATAGAATTGACGGCCTTTACTAATCCTGTGCGGTGGCATCTTAAGCCAATACTTTTATAAACCAGAAAGATATGGGGAAATAATGACAATTTTAAACGACTTCTGCCAAATGTTGAATGACCCCGACGAGGACATTCGATTAGATATACTTATTAGCACCGATAAAGAAAAATCAATTTACGAGAAATGGGTGCAAATATTCAACAGCGTAACCCCTTTCAACATACCCCAGGGAGTTGCTTTGATTAGCTCATCCTTTAAGATGGGTAAAAGAGATTGTATTATATTCTTAGCATATATGAAATTTTTTGAACAGCGTTTACAGACTTTAAAGAGAGAAGATGGTTCAATGCCATCGCCCAACGAAATGATGGCACATATGATAAATGCAGCGACGGAAGAAGGAGGAATTGATGACGAATCACCAGTATACATCGGATAAAGAACGTATCTTTGAAAACATCTGGGATAAGATGGGAATGAAAAGCAAAGACCGATTAATGCAAAAAGTAAAGGCGCGCGGAATGGATGCAACGCTTGAAAAATGTAAAGAATATTGGATGGGTAAAATTAGACCCTACAAAGACCCTAATACAGGAGATGTAATGCATCTCCACGTTGGAGAAATTAAAAGGAGGCGCAAATATGGAAGAACCCCACGGGTATTGGAAAACCAAAATCGACGAAAGAAACGCAGACCTCGACACTAATTGGTGGCCTTTTGTTGAAAACATCAACGATATACTTGCTCGAATGCAAGAGTTGGAGCAAGAAATAGACAATGTATCGAATACAGTGAACGAAGCGAGAGGACTTGGAAGAGGCTTATACAAACTTTTATATAAGTTGGGGTTCTTGGACAAAGAGTGGAAAATCAATTGGGTTGCGGCCCAAAATTTAAAGGAAGTGTTGGAAAATGACAGAAATGAAGGAAAAGACGACGGAAAAGACTGACCATAGAGCACTATTGGAAAGCTTTTATCAGCTAGACAAAGAAAACAGCGCCCTACGTGGAGGCAATAAGCATATCTTTAGTATTGGTATAGCATCATTAGAAATTGTACCAACCTCTAAGGATGAATCACTTGAAGATATATTCAAGCTATTCATTAAGTTTGCTAAAGAACTTAAAAAGCTCCACGGCAATGAACATCTTATTGCGAGAGTGCTAAATGGAGGGGAAGTACCGTCCCCCATTGACCAAATGATGATAGGATGATAGGATTGAAAGATGGGGCCTCTGTAGGCCGCTGTACGTGGTGTAAAACGCATATAAAAGATGGAGATATGATAACTGCATCTCGATGGGCTAGGATTATACACACTAAATGGTACTGCGGTGATTGCCTCCTATCTCTAAAAGATACAGTAGATGAAATTGATGTCCATACTTCGTTTATGAAAGATAAGATTGAAGCAAGGGATAAGAACGACTATACAGAATTCAACGACAAGTATTTTGTTAACGAATCAGGTAAATTATGTCGTAACCCAGGTTTTAAATAGCATCTTAGCATACTAAGCAATAGGTCGAAACTATGACTGACTACAAGAATAAGAAAAACAACGGATTGGAAGAGCTCTCCGGACTCTTCCGCAATGAAAGCAAAAAGGGCGACATCTACTACGGTGGCAAGCTCAGCGATGGAACTGAAGTGGTTATGTTCCGTAACTCCTACTGGGAGGAAGGAAAGAAC
>Ga0208315_1000889_pt1 | contig 17563 bp, 23 predicted proteins | sample MalvireepMed_215_FD_184239 | JGI IMG/M metagenome (GOLD analysis project Ga0208315, IMG submission 184239) | Marine viral communities from the Global Malaspina Expedition - Malaspina viral metaG DeepMed_215 (SPAdes) (version 2) | ecosystem: Environmental > Aquatic > Marine > Oceanic | place... | reverse complement strand
TAGAAGTACCAAAACCTGTTAAGGCAGGCGCTGTTACTACTAAAGGGATAGCACCAACTAGTGAAGGAAAAGCTTCTGGTGGCACACCTTTTAAAATTAGTAAAGGAAAAGTTTCAGGTACTATGCAAGCAATGGGAGCCGCTAAAAAAGGTGGCAAATACACTTGGATTTAATATATGGCATATGCTAGCGGAAAATTTGCATTAGCCATTTCTGATCGTAGTGGGTTACAATTTCCCTATACGGAAATGGTTAAAGAATGGACAGGCGCGTGGGTGCATACAAGTGAGTATACCCCTAAGGCGCCACAATTAATGCCTCATGAGCATTCTCCTGATCCCCAAGCTTTGAAACATGCTAGGCCAGCTAGAGTTGCTCCGGCAGCATTAATTTTGTTGCCTATTAATCCTTTTGAGACTTACGCTTCCGGATCACAAGTTATAAACGTTCATTCCCCGGATCATGGTAGATCTACGGGTGCTACAGTTAGGTTTAGAGGAACTCCTTTTGTATCCTCTGAAACAAATGTATTTGCAGATTGTCAAGCAGTAGATGGTATTACTGGAGCAGTTCTTTGTGCTGTTGCTGGGTATACAATTACAAAAGGAAAATATGTATCAGGATCCAGTGATGATTCTGATGACTGGTATTATTTTTCCACAGGTTTATTAACAGCTACGACTGGAGGAATTAAAGGAGGAGGTTACCCTATTTCAGCAGGTCCTGTAACCATAAGCGCATAATGGCAACTTACGCACAATTAACACAACAAATACTTGACTATTCAGAAGTCAGCACTGATGTTTTCACGTCCACCATTACGGATGGATTCATAGAACATACGGAAAATAGAATTTTACGGGACGCTGATCTTCCAGTTTTTCGTTCTTATCAATACACTAATTTTACGGCCTCTAATGGATTTTTAAGCTTACCGGGAGGAACCTCTCCTACCCCTGTTTTATTTAATGTTATTAGAAGTGTGATGATTTACCCAGCTGCTGGCAGTGGAGCTAGAACCTATCTGGAACGAAAAGATGTGACATGGATGAATGAATTTTGGCCTAACAGAGCCACAGAAGGAACTCCACAATATTATACACAATGGGATCAAGATAGTATATATGTAGTACCTACTCCAGATGAGGCATATTATGTGGAGGTTGGTTTAATAAAATTACCAACTAGACTTTCATCCACTAATACCACTACCTGGTTAGGAGACAACGCCTCACAGCTATTGCTGTATGGGTGCCTTGTCGAAGCTTTCAAATTCTTGAAGGGATCAGCGGAAATGCTGCAAATTTATGAGCAATCGTATCAACAGACTTTACAGGAAGTTGTTACGCAACAACAAGGCCGAGGAAGGCGTGATGAATATATGTCTGGTGTTCTTAGAGTACCGGAACCATCATTCCAGCCTGGACTTGGATCAATTAAACCAGGGCCAATAGGCCCACAAGGAGGACAATAAAATGGGAGTAGGAACATCCGGAGTTTGTACAAGCTTTAAGCAGGAATTGCTCGTTGGAACTCATAATTTTACCAATGGAGCGGATGCCTTTAAGATTGCGTTGTATACAAACTCTTCAACTATTAGTGTTGCTAGCACTGTTTATGTAACTAGCGGAGAAACCACTAATGATGCAGGAACAGCCTATACAGCTGGTGGAAATACACTCGTGAATGTAACGCCCACGACTTCAGGAACAACCGCTTACTGCGATTTTTCTGATACGTCATGGTCTACAGCTTCATTTACAGCTTACGGTGCGCTTATTTATAATAGCAGCGATTCCAATAAGGCTGTATGTGTGTTAAACTTTGGTGGAGACAAGACATCAAGTGCTGGAACATTCACTATACAATTCCCAGCTGATGATGCGTCAAATGCGATTTTAAGATTAGAAACACCGTAGGATTACTATGGCATTAGTCTTAAATGATCGCGTCAAGGAGACGTCAATAACCACGGGTACGGGCGATGTAACGTTTGGTGGAGCAGTCACTGGCTTCGACACTTTTTCAACTGGAGTTGGCAACAATAATACAACGTATTACGCTATTGCTAATAGAACAGTTGATGAATGGGAAGTAGGAGTAGGAACTCTTTCAGGTGATAGTTCTACTATGGAACGGACAACTGTTCTTACAAATTCCGACGGGAACACATCAGCAATAACTCTTTCAGCAGGAACGAAAGATATATTCTGTTCAATGCCTGCGAGCAAGACGATGGACATGACTTTAACCACGACAGGTGATACGTTGTATGCCTCCGCAGCAAATACACCAGCACGGTTAGCAGTAGGAACAGCACGATATACTTTACAAACTAATTCAGGAGGGACGCTACCCGAATGGGCGGCATCTCCTCAATCACTTTTAACCGGACAGGGGGATATATTATATACCTCTGCCGCAAACACGCTTGCTCGACTGGCGGCAGGAACGGGATCATATCTTCTTGCAATGAATTCAGGGGGAACGGCTCCTGAATGGGCGGAGAATACAAGCGCTACAAAAGGGTTCAGTGTTGCAATGGCAATTGCGCTCTGATATAAGGAAATAGGAGAAAAATGGCTCAGGATTTTAAAAAAGCATATAAATCGCAAATAACTACTGGTGATGCTACTCTATTAACAGCTGATAGTAATGATGCCATAATTGGCATTAGACTCACTAATATCACCACATCCGCTATTACGGTAGATGTATGGCTTGACGTGGCAGGAGCCGGCACTACGGCATCTGTGGTATACATAGCTGATGACCTTAGCATTGCACCAAAATCCAGTATAGAACTGATTCAAGGTGGCGCTAAAATGGTTATGCAGAGTACTGATGAACTTCATGCTCAAGCGAGTGCGGCGACATCATGTGCGGCATGGGTTAGTTACGTAGACGCGATTAGTTCATAAGGAGGAATAACATGGCTGAAACGAAAGATCAAAATGGAACTTTATATATTGGTCAGGAAAGTGCCAAGGACGGGTTTTTCACCCATCAGGTAACCATAGACGGAAATCATTACATTGAATCGGCTGTGCTGGCCGGACCAGTTTCCTATACGGGAACGGTGACAATAACAGGTAACGTGGTCATAGTATGAGTACATTAAACGTAGATAAGGTAGATCCCAGTACGGGAACGGCATTAGAAATTGGCAGCTCGGGCGATACCATAACAGTACCATCAGGTGCGACTTTCGCTGTTTCAGGAACAATGAACGCCTCATCCATCACAGCAGGAACTGTGGCAACAGCTCGTCTAGGTTCAGGAACAGCTTCTTCAAGCACGGTATTATACGGAGATCAGACTTATAAAGCAGAACCGACTGGAGTTGCTCTTACAGGATCAACAGATAATACAGTTGTAACTGTAACGGGAGCAGATGCAATACAAGGCGAAGCTTCCATGACTTATGATGGAACTACACTTGCATTAACTACATCAGGTGGTGGAATAAAATTAGATAATTTAGCATCTAGTAATGTTAATACTTTAGATTATTATGAGAGAGGTAGCTGGACACCAGCAGTTGTGGGAGGAACAAAGGGAATAGATACTACTTATGAAGCGTCTTATACAAGAATTGGAAACAGATGTTGCATAACTTTTTATGTAGATGTGAACTCCTCTGGGGACAGTACTCAAATGCAATTTTCTGGACTTCCTTTTACTGTATCTGGAAATGGTTCAGATTATGCAGTATGTAGATATATTGGCACTGCAAGAGTGGTTGCTTGGGGTGGAGCTATGGAAGCCTCAACATCATTGAAATTTTTCAAAGAAGACGATACTGCAATGCCTCAAAATGAAATGGGGAGTCAGCATATTCAACTTTCAGTTACATATGCTTGCTGAAGGATAATTAAAAGGAGGTAAAAAATGGCATTAACCAAAGAAAATGAAATAAACAGGATTGAAGTTGTAACTGAATATAAGCATATTCAAGTTAGAACGGATACCGTGATAAAGGAAGATGGGAAAGAACTTTCCCGTGCAGCCCACAGACACGTTATTCATTGTAATATTTCTGATGAAGATTTAGCGAAAGAACACGCTGATGTTCAAGCAGTAGCCAATAGTGGTATTTGGACGCAAGCAGTTAAAGATGCTTATACCGCTAAACTAGCAGAAAGTATATAGGATAATAAATGGCAGAAATTCGTCTAAAAAGTACCGGCACGATAAAGCTTTTCGAAAATGATAATACAAGCAATATTACCATAGCCTCACCGGCGAGTCTGGGTGCTGACAGGACAGTAACACTTCCTGATGCGGACGTGACTTTGGCCAGTGGAACAATGAATGATGCCACTAATCTTTCAGGAACGGTACCTATAGCAAACGGTGGAACAGGATCAACCTCAACCACCTATGCAAGTTTAACTGCTAATGTTTCAGGAACGCTGTTTAGGTTCAGCTGCTAATTTTGTTGTTGATGATATATTTACAACTACTTACAGAAACTATCTTGTACTCTTTCAGAATGTCAGAGCTTCAGCAGATGGCAATAATTTACATTTTAGATTTAGAACAGGCGGAGCTTCTGGCTCAACTGACTCGTCTGCTCAGTATAGATATGCAAGTAGATATTTTGATGATGATGGACACCAAGCTAGTAATACAGGTGTAGACCAAACACAGTTTCAAATAGCAGATGGTTCAGAATCGGCTGGTGATTGGAAAGGTTTTTGCGGCACATTCACATTTTATAATCCGTTTGGAGGAACTTCTACAAGATATACTGGCAACGGAAGTTTCATAAGGTCGGATGTAACAGATTGTGTTGCGAGTTATAATGCAGGACATTTTGATAGTAATACTTCTTTTACTGGTCTAGATGTATATTATTCAGCCACCACCGTAGCTGCTGGCTCAGAGATGACAATTTATGCGTGGAAGAGTAGTTAGGGAGTAGTTATGGCAGAAAATTATAAAGTTTGGGATAATATTGTTGGTTTAAGAGATATGACACCAGAAGAAAAATCACAAAGAATAAAAGATGTTGATGAATGGAATAGTGATGCTGAAAAATTAAAACGCATTAAACATATCAGACAACGAAAATTACAAGAAACAGACTGGTGGGTATTCAGAGGTCAAATGACGGAAGCAGAGGTGGCGTGGAGACAATCTTTAAGAGATATACCGACTACATATTCTGCTAGTGATTATGATGCTTTATTAGAAATAGAAGGCAAGGTGGAAAACAAATCACTTAAACATTCAATATGGAGTAAACCCTAATGGCCTCAGTCTTAAAAGTCGACAAACTAGATCCCCAAAGCGGAACGGCGTTGGAGATTGGTACGTCAGGTGATACGATTTCAGTGCCGTCAGGCGCAACACTGGACATCAGCGCATCCACCCTGACACCCCCAGCTACTATGCCCGCAAGTTCAGGTATTAATTTTACAGCTTTGAACGCAACGAATCTCGGATCCGGAACGGTTCCAACAGCTAGGCTGGGCAGTGGAACGGCTAGTTCAAGCACGGTATTATACGGAGATCAAACTTACAAGGCGGAACCTGGTGGTGGAAAAATTTTGCAAGTGCAATATACTTTAAATACCTCTCCAGGGTCTACTTCTACATCTAGCACCAGTTTTGTAACTTGTGGAACTACGGTGGACATAACCCCGTCAGCCACTTCAAGTAAAATCTTATTAAATTGGATGAGTAACAGTTTAAATAGTAATGCAACCAATGATGAGTGCATATTGACTTTTTATAGGGACAGTACGCAATTAGAACAAATTTATGACCTTCAAGCGTCAACCACGTCTGGTTGGTATGGAACTCCGATGATTTATGTGGACGCTCCAAGTTCAACAAGTGCGATAACATATGATGCCAGATTTAGGGCATATCAAGCAGGTCAAACTGTTTATGGGTCGCATGGTAGTTTTATTTCTCTCATCATAGCAATGGAAATAGACGGGAGTTAATGAACAGATGGAAAACCTAGAAAAATTTTGGAAAGCGTTATTTACTTTAAAACCTGATGTTGAGGCGACTGTTCACGGAGATGTAGATTCACAGGAAAGTTTTGATAAGATTGAATGGGTTACTGGAGTGGAGAATGGTGCCTCCATAACAACTAAAGTCAATCCTCATTCAGAACTTACTTGGGAAGCAGTCAACGCTGAAATGAATAAAGTTAAAACAGAATATGACGCACAGGAATACGCAAGAAAAAGAAAAGCAGAATATCCTTCAATAGAAGAACTCGTTGTCGCATTATATGACACGGAAGACAAGACGGCAGTAGACGAGAAACGTGCTGAGATAAAACTGAAATACCCTAAACCGGGGGCCTAGATGTCTTTCGGTGCGGGAGCCATTGCCTCATTAGCTTTTGCTGAGACGAGCGAAATACTGACCGTTGTGGAACCTACGGGAGTCTACGCGGAAGTTGCTCTGGGAACGGTGACGGTCACAGGGCACGCCACTGTGGTACCAACAGGAGTTACGGCTGACGCCGCCGTGGGATCACCTACAGTTACAGGAACGGCAACGGTAACTCCAACAGGAGTTACAGCCGATGCGGACGTAGGAACGCCTACGGTTACAGGAACGGCGGTGGTTACTCCAACAGGAGTTTACTCGACAGCTAACCTTGGAACTGTTACACTCGTATGGACAATTCATCCAACGGGAGTCTCGGCTGACGTCGCGCTGGGAACCGTTACGGTTTCAGGAACGGCGGTGGTCACCCCGACAGGAGTGGCGGCGAACGTTGCAGTGGGAACACCCATCCTGACCATCTGGAACAGGGTGGATGATGCGGGTGCGGCTACATGGATTGTGGTGCCAAAAACATAAGGAGATATAATGGCTGATTCGACGATACTAAATCTTGACCTTCAGACGACTGGCGCTAACGCCGGAACGTGGGGCACCATTACAAATGAAAACCTTCAGAAAGTAGAAAAAGGAATCAAGGGATACAAGGCTGTTGATGTCGCGGGAAGCGGCACTACGAGCTTGACGGTCTCGAGTGGAACATCTGGAACAAGTGATGAGCAAAGCAGAGCCTCACTTAAATTAACGGGAACACTCACGGGGGCGATGGCCGTTGAATGCGAGGCCGTGGAAACATGGTACTTCATTGATGACGCCACCAATCGCGGGGCTGGGCCGTATGCACTGACCTTCGGGCCGGCTGGCGGAACAGCTGTTACTCTTGTGGCAACTACAGGATCAAAATATATTATTTACACGGACGGAACCACGGCGTTTGACGTACTCGCCGACGCAGGAAACATAAAGGCAGGGGGAACACTGACTAGCGCCGGAAACGTCAGCCTCGATACAGGAACATTTACATTCAACACTTCGGAAGGGGACTATGACGTACGCTTTGCGGGCGATTCTGAAACTAACCTTCTTTATATTGATGCCAGCACTGACCGTGTGGGAATTAATACAAACGCTCCAGGCGTTGATTTGGACGTCGTAGGAACATTCAGGGCATCAGGGAACACCGACATTGACGGCGGAACTTTCACCTTTAATACAACGGAAGCGGATCTCGATGCGCGTTTTGCCGGAGCAACTGAAACTAATCTTCTCTACCTGGATGCAAGCACAGATCGTGTAGGCATTAATACAGCGACCCCTACGGCTGATTTCAATGTGGAAGGGGATATTATTTTCAATGATGATGCCGGAACAAAGGATTTCAGGGTGGAGACTGGTGGGTCTGATGCTCAAACCAACATGTTTTTGGTGGACGGTTCAGCGGATAAGATTGGAATGGGGACAAGTGCCCCTGCCAATGCACGCGTGGAGATTAAGCAAGCTGGCACGACCGCAGCCATTACATGCCTGAATTTGAACCAGTTGGATACGGATAAAGGATTTATCTATTATGAAGGAACTTCGGCAGCTGACAGTTCAGCCAGTCTATCTTCCTCAACCGATACAGGTGGTGGTAAGGTAGGGGCCATTAGAGTAAGTATTAACGGAACTGATCGTTGGATTAGATTTTACGATTCAGCAGTATAGGAGTTTAAATGCCACTTATCAAGATGCCATTTCAGCCCGGTGTTAATAAGCAAGTTACAGAATATGGCGCCGAGGGGACGTGGTTTGATTCAGACAACATGCGTTTTCGCTACAGTCTTCCTGAGAAGATTGGTGGATGGGACAAGGTAACGAGTGACGCGTTGCTAGGTGCCACGCGTGGAATCGTGACATGGTTCTCGCTGGACGGCGACCAGTACTCCATCATAGGAACAAACAAAAAACTTTATCTCTTCGCACAGGGGGCGTGGTATGACATAACCCCAACCCGTGCGACTGGGACAGGAAACATCACGGGATTTGAAACTGATTCAACAACTTCCGTAGAGATAACTGACGCCGCGCACGGCGCGATTGAAGGAGATTTTGTAACGATTGACACCGTGTCCGGTGCAGTCAATGGAATTCCCGCCGCTAATCTCGAAGGAGAATTTGAAATTCAATCAGTAACATCTACCAGCGTATACACCATCATTGCCAAATCTGCCGCTACAAGCACTGGTGCGGTGGTTGCTACTGCAAATGCCACTTATGAAATAAACACTACCCCAGCCACTTCCATTCTAGGATACGGCTTTGGTGCGGGCCCGTGGGGAGGCGCTTCAGGAGGCCCAGGATGGGGAACATCACGTTCAACATTAGCTGCTCCCAACAGCGTTCAACTGGATTCAGGTAAATGGTCATTTGATACTTGGGGCGAGGACGCCCTCTGCCAGTACCTCAACGGCAAGCTTTACTACTGGGACACGTCAGGAGGACTTGCGGATCCCATGACTAACATCGCGACCAACACGACGGTTTCAAACGCACCCACCAAAAGCCGTGGAATGCTTGTTTCAGGAACGGATCGTTTCATTGTCCTTTTCGGAACGGAAACGACCATAGGAGACACCTCCACGCAGGATGACATGTTCATTCGGTGGTGCGCGCAGGATGATGTCAATACATGGACGCCTACCGCAACGAACACGGCAGGCTCACAGCGACTGACGGACGGAAGCAAGATTATTTCCGCCAAGCGTTCGCGTGGCGCTGTTTTGATATGGTCAGACACGGCCATGTACCAAATGCAACTGATTGGTGCTCCGTTCATTTTCGGATTTTCACAATTAGGTTCCCATTGCGGAGCAGTAGGTTTGCACGCTGCCATTGACATTAACGGCGTGGCTTACTGGATGGGCCGTGATTCTTTCTTCAAGTTTGACGGCACCGTGCTTAAAATTCCATGCTCCGTGGAGGATTATGTATTCACGGACATTGACGAGGCGAATCAGAAGGATGTTTTTGCAGCGGCAAACAGTGAATTCAACGAGGTTACCTGGTTTTATCCCACAAACGGGGCATCACAAGTGGATCGCTGCGTGACTTACAACATCAAGGAAGACGTGTGGCAAGTGGGGACTCTCGCGCGAACAAGCTGGGCCGATAAGGGAGTCTACAATTTTCCTTACGCAACAACTTACGCGCCGACGGACACGGCAACTACGATTACAACAATAACAGGACTTACGGCGGGAAGAACTTACATGTACGCGCAGGAGAAAGGAAACAACGCGGACGGCGCGGCGATGACTTCATACGTGGAGTCAGGAGAATTTGTCATTCCGCAGGGAGGGGAGCACCTCATGTCGATCAAAAGATTCATTCCGGACTTTAAGAACCTTTCAGGAACGGTGAATGTTTCACTGAAGTTCCGCGACTATCCGGCGTCAACGCAAAGAACCAGTGGTCCTTTTCCTGTGACGTCAAGCACGACCAAGGTTGACACGCGTGCGAGAGGACGGCAGGGGGCGATACGAATAGAAAGTTCGACGCTTGACACGGCGTGGAGATTTGGAACCTACCGTGCTGAGATCAGGCCGGACGGAAGAAGATAATGGCGCAGATAACTCTGCCACGTCTGCCGCAGGCACCCCAGGAATATGACGCGGCTCAAATTAATTCTTTAATCAATACATTGGACTTGTTGATTCAACTTTTAAATTCATCGTACACTCCGGAACAGTTAAGATCGGAGGACGAAGCGTTGACTTGGTTCATGGCTGACTGATGGGACAGCTTTTTACAAATGCTGTACAGGTCTTAGGATCAGTTGGGGATAACACGGTATACACCGTGCCTGACACGAAGACGGCAATCGTGAACGGAGTGAGAAGGACTGAGCTGGCGGGGAACACCCCCACCTACATCATTAAGCTGGAGGATGAATCCTCCAACCTGTTTTATCTCACACCTCCGATAACCGTTGTGGCGTATTCAACCGCGACCGTGTTTGACAGGCCGTTTACGATGGGGGAAAAGGAAAAGATTGTCGTAAACACGACGGCGGCTAATGAGTTTGATTTCTTTTTCGCCATTTTGGAGAATGATAGGGGGTCGAGAAACCTGTACAGAAATGTCATGACTGACTTGACTACGACGGATTCCACGGCGCTCTACACGGTTCCGGACGGCAAGACCGCCATCTTGAATTCATGGAGGATAACGAACACCAACGCCTTGGCGGCGGCGGCAAGCTACGTCTATGTCACCAACGCCGCAGGCACTGATTTTGTCTGGAACTCAGGAACGATCGCCGGCTACACGACGGTGCAGACAGTGAGCAGGCCGCATGTCATGAGGGAAAAAGAGAAGATTAAAATTAAAGCGGGAACGGCCAACTATCTGCATTCCGTGGCTTCTTTGCTTGAAATAACAATAACGGAGGTATAGTATGGACAATGTAATGTCGGAACAGATAGACCAACCCAGCATCACGCCGGAGAGTTAAGGATTGATGATGAAGAAAATACTTGATATAAGGAGAAAATATGCCTATAAATGATGACGGAGTAGTGGAATACGTGACCATCAACGGGGAGAAGGTTCCCCAGATCGTGGTACCGGCGGAAGTCACTATTACAAACACACTGACAGGAAAGGAATACGGCTCCGACAAGGAAGCCGAAGACGACGTTTCTGACCCTGCGACTGCCACGGCTGTTCACCACATACGACGTGACGTGAAAGTTCAAGTGGCGATTCATAAAGTACTGAGTGCGATAGCGGGGAAAGTATAATGGCAAATCCACATTTCGATAGAGAAACAATCACAGAAGACATTGGGTTTAGAGGACCTCACGTTGATTTTAATAACTACGTAGCCCCATTTGATGATGAAGTTACTATTTCAGACATACCTAGTGCATATGATAATAGGTGGCAGCAAGGTTATTTTTCGGATCCTGATTTCGGACCGGCAGGAGGACCTCCAGAAATTACTGACGTACCTAGCGCATATGATAATAGGTGGCAACAAGGTTATTTTTCTAATCCTCATTTTGGACCGGCAGGAGGTCCGCAAGGAATAGAAACCCTGTCTCCACAAACATTTCCAGGACTTGGAAATCTTCCTGTATCTCAACCATGGGCAACGGAGTTCAAGACCGGCATGATGGATGATGACATGATGGATGACATTATGCTGGCAAAGATTTATCAAAGTGGCGATCCAGGAATGATTAACAAAGGATCGAAGTGGAATTTTATGCCGGGAGGAGATCCTCTTTGGGATGAAGTATCCCCACAAGGAGAGGCAATAAACACAGTACTTGAGATGCCAATAATACAACAGATGATAACAGAAGGTGGATTTAATTATGAAGATTTTATGAGAGTAATTCCTGAGTGGTTAAGAAGAGAGTTACCAAGGGATGCTTTTCAAAGCAAATCTGATTTCATGAATCAACAACCAATCACGGTGATATAAATGGGCTGGCTGGACAAGGGATTTAAAAACATATTAAAGGGCGGCAAGGACTTATTGTCAAGCCCGGCAGGAATCATGGCGCTCGGCGTCCTGGCTCCTTACGCGGCGCCGTGGATGACAAAAGTAGGAGGGATGAAAGGACTGGGGATGCTGAAATCCCCGATGATCTCGAACGCCCTCAAGAACGCGGCGATGAACTACGGGATCGCGACACTGACGGGATCGAAGCATCCTGGAAAGGCGGCGATGTGGGCCGGTGCGGCGTCACTGCCGTTCACCTATATGCAGGGAGCACAGGCCGCGAAACAATACAATCAACTGGGACTAGGAGGGGACAAGAAAAACTGGTATGATTTCGCCCGCGGAAATGTCGGCGATACGGTTACAATGCCAGGAGCTGTCACTCAATCATATAATATTCCTAAAGGAATGGAAGGAGTGTATCCCGGATATGGAGTGGGACCTTCAGGATATGCAGAAGGTGCTGAAATGTTGGGATCAGCCCCTAGAATATCTTCTAGTTTTGGACCATCAACAACCACAGACTTAGCCAGCAAAGGAATTAATATGGATTACTTCACACGTGACCCAAGTGCCGCTCAAATAGTGGCGACACAGTCAGGAGGAATAGGAAGACTTCCAGCGGCGCTAGGACTCGAGAACATCGACGTCATGGCGTCACTCGTTCCGCAGGTCGCAGGACTGTACGGCGGAAGGATGAGCGAAGAGGAGCTATGGCTCGCGTCCCAGGAGAAACAGATCAGGATGTGGGCGTTCCAATTCGGAATCCCTTACGAGGAAGCGAAGGAAATCTGGGCTGAAGGATGGAGGAATCCATACTACACTACCAATACGCCAGCGGGCTACGGAGGATTCCGTAACCGCGGCGGCTACATAGACGACTACACCGCAGGTGGAAAGGCCGTTGGTCCGGGGACCGGGAAATCCGATTCCATACAGCCAGTGGCGCTCTCCAATGGTGAGTTCGTCTTCACCGAAAAGGCAACAAACAGGTTTCCAGGGGGAGCGGACGGACTTTATTCATTGATGAACAGGCTCGACCCTGAATCAGAAACACCACAGGAGGCACGCGCATAATGGTAGTAGGAGCTTATCCATCCGGAACAACGATGGGAACACAAACCAGCGGAATGTCGCCAGAAATGGAGGCGAAATTCCTATGGCTCATGGACCAGGCGAGGGAACTCGCCAGACCGTCAGACGCAGGACCCCTTCCGGCGCAGCAGGTCGCTGAATTTACCGACAAGCAGAAACTCGCACTGGAGAACGCCTATAAAGGAATAGGGGCGTGGGAAGATTATCTAGGAAAGATGCCCACGTTTGATGAGCAGGGAAAACAGATTACACAGGGAACAGGGATGGTTCAGGACTTCGATCCTGAATCCTACAAAGATTATTTGGATCCGTATCAGGACTATGTAACGCAGGGGATAGAGAAACAATATGATACGGCGATCAATCAAGCCAACCTAGGCGCCGCAGGAAAGGGAGCCTTCGGTGGATCACGACAAGGAATCATGAACGCTGAATTACTCGGAGGAAAGGCGCTCGGCGTCGGCCAGTCCCTTTCACAGGGATTCGGCACGGCCATGGGATTAGCGAGGGGGGACTTCGAAAATAAAATGCAACGGTATGGCACAGCCGCAGGAATGACACAGCAACTCGGACAAGGGGACATCGCGTCCCTCATGGGGGCTGGATCAATCGAGCAGCAGCGCAACCAGCAGGTGCTGGATGCCGAGTACCAAGCAATGCTGACCAACAGGTATGACCCAATGCAAAGATTTGGATTTATGTCCGACATCTTCCGCGGCGTACCGTCCGGTCAAATGTCAACGACCATGGGAACCTCTCCACAAACAAATCCACTATCACAGGCGCTAGGCGCGGGAATTTTTGGAGCAGGAGTCGCACAGGGTTGGCAGAACGTATAGGGGGATAGATGGTAACTTATCTCAGACCTCTTTTCAAAGTCGGCTATGAAGCCATGCGTGCGGCGATCAAAAACAGATCAAAATGGCCCGGAGGAGCACGTGACCTTGCAGGGACGCGGCAGCTTCTAGGCACTTCAACAAAAGACGTTCAATCATTCGCAAAAAGAGGATGGCAGACTTATCTGGGACTGGAAGGTCTTGATGAATTAGCCGGCGATAAACTTGAAGCCGTGCAGGAGGACACAAGTCCCCAATTAATTCCGCTTCCTGGAAAGATGGGTCCTGTTGACAAGCCCGTGATTGAAGAAAAAGTAGAAGAAGCAGAAATAATAAACAAGAACAATCAGGACGACGTCGTCATCACGGACGGAAGCGAAGGAAACGCGGCGGCGACAGGAGTCGCGACGGTCGCGGCAACCAATAATCCGGACGCCAACAGCGTGGAGAATGACAGCGTGATCCGCGTCAACGCGTACAAGGACATCATAAGGCAGTTCATCGGAAGCGGAGATAAAGGGGAGCGAATGCAGAAGAGCGCCCTTCTCATGCAGATAGGCGGAATGCTCATGGCGGGAAAGTCAGATGATCCCGGCCTCCGCGGTTTCACTGAAATCGTAGGACAGGCCGGCATACAGGCGGCACCGATGCTTTTTGAGATGGGAGTCGAGAAAGGAAAATCAGAGAGAGAAATAGGACAGGCGGCGTTGCAGCTCTACATGTCCCAGATGGACGACGGAAAGCGAACAGGTGACTTCGTTGCGGTATGGGACAATGTTTATGACATGAAGGACGGAGCGTTGCAGTATGACAAGTTCAGCGGCGCACCAATAATCAAGAACAGGCACCTCGTGAGCCAGTTCCGCGCGAACAGCTCGGAGATGGACTTCTTCATGGACCAGAATAATGCACTAGGATATCCACGCTACACGTTCCAGCCGTCAAGCGGCACTGGCCCGGGTATGTTTGGGATCACTTCACCGGGTGGTGAACAGTCATCAGCTTATCTCTTGAGCAAGGCGCAGCGTGATCAGATGATCAAGTTCGCAGGCTACTTGAACAGGCCCATAACTGCAATGGCGTCAACCATTCTTCCAATGATGATTGAAGGAAGAAACACCCTCATTGGATACCCAGGAGCCCTCGGTCGTACCTTTGGTGGTACGGCATACATCGCGGCTGACATGGCTAAGATGGTCAGCGCCGGATTCGGCGAAGATGCGATGATGAAGACTGGCGATGACACCTACGCCGTAAACAGAAGCAGCTCATTAGGAAAATTTTATAATCAGATATTAGGAAACGGAGTCGAGGGAGCGGAGTACAATTCCATCAACGCCGATGGCGGCATGAACAGTCAAGGCATTACAGGAATGTCCATGGGAGTTTTGGAGGCGGCAACCCCTGACCAGTTTGTTGAAATCCCCGGCATGGGAAACATGCCTGTCTTCGTTGACAGAGCGGGAAAATACGGGGTGAAGGGCGCGGCATACCTCACTAAAAGTGATCTCGAAAAAGCCCTCTTCGATCCGAGAAAAACACAGCTTGAAATCTTCGAGACAACCCTTGGTCTGATGCTGGCAAGAAGCCGTCAGCCAACCGGTCGTATGTTGGCGGATGTTTTGAGACGATCCTTTAAGGAAACTCAAATGACTTCAATTCTCGACTACGCATCTAACAGCCCTGAGGCGGTCATAGGAAAGTACATGGGTCTCTACAATGAGATTTACACTAACATGACGGGCGCACTTGACATGGCAGGCTTCATACCAAGCGAGGATGCAAGAACAAGAGGAGATCAAATAGTTGCACCTAAATCATTCAACGTTCCTGGATCAAAAGAAATGGCGCAGCAGTATTACACCATGCGTGATTTTGAAATGAGACAGGGAAACAGCATGTACAACACCTTCGGGCACGACATTCGAGGAATTGACATTCCATCCTACGGGGACTGGGCAGGAGGCCTAGGCGCAGTCGTGGGAGTGGACAACGCGGAAACAAGTAAGAGTTATGAGGAAGTGGTAGACTATTATGATCAATTATTTAATCCAACTAATTAATTATGGCAAACGAAGAGATTATTAAACGATATCAGGAGAGCGTCTTCGGACAGGGTCCTACGGGAGCAGAGGACGAGACCTTTACAAGTGTCTCTGAACAGGGAATTCCTGTCACAGGAGCGCAGGACATCATCCAGAGGAACCAGCCGTATGCAACGGATGCTCCATTGGCACCATTCCAGGCATTAGGAAACGTTCTTCTTCCAGGACAGCCGTTCGGAAAGAAAAACAGATGGCTGATGAACGCGGAGCAAAAGAAGATTCACGAGGCAAGGCAGATAGAATCACAGGCCTACATGAAAAAGAAGGACGAGGTCCGTGACCGACTGGGGATCATCTTTGATAAGGCGCAGAAAAGAATTGACGAAACAGATGATCAAGCAAAGAAAGATGAATACAGAAAGATGGTCCTTAAGGCGAAGAATGACATTCTCGCGGCATCAGGACTGACGGAAGCGGACTTCGCGCCAGTGAGCGCGCAGACCTATTCCCTCTATGATGAGGCAGGACTGTTCACGACCGCTCCAAATCCCTATCCCGTTGCGGAAGCGGCTGGGTATATGGGACTTGGGACCTACGGAAGCATCAAGGGATTCAACAAGGGAGTCAATCTAGGACTTGTCAAGAAATTTATGCAGGGAGCGAGCAAGGGATTTGTCAAAGGAAAAGGCGGATTCTGGGGCCGTGCTGCAGGGGCGATCGTTGGAGGAGCTCTCGGCGTAGGCGCCGCGGACTTCGGATATGAAATAGCGCTTGACATCATGAACCGTGCCGGAAAGGCGAAGGCGTACATGAAGATGGATCCAAAGGAACGATCCGGACTAGTGAATTCAATCGTCAATCCAATTCTTGCACTCACACCGGAGGCGCTGACCTTTGGAGACGAGGGAATCAACAGGCCATCCTTACCGGAGAGAACTCAAAACGCAGTCGATGCGATGGTGTTTGACGCCGCAATCAGCACGGCATTTTTCGGATTGCGTCCAGCGTATTTAGGACTTAAATGGATTGGCGGAGCAGCTGGTGGATTGAAAAAGGCGCCACCGGCATCACAATTGTACAAAGGCGACGACCCATTATCAAGAGAGTTATGGAAGGACTTGGGTGCCCCTACACCGCATGAAATACTTGCGGCTGAACAGGCACTGGCAAAGTTTGATCCTGTGGACATTCTAAAAGTAGGAAAGAAACCAGGAGCTATCTGGGCGAGCGGAGAAAGAAATCTTCCAGTGACGGAAAAAATTCAGATGAACATTCCCTTCATCGGCGGTGCGGCGACGCGCCTGATGAAATCAAAGGCATTCAACTGGCTTGGGCCGGCATCAAATAAATCCGAGGAATGGCTACCACCTTTGGAAACAATTGCTGGTACTACACTGCCAAGATATTCAGTGGCAGGACGACCTTACATCGGCACATTTGTAAACGCCTTCCAGCGTGTTCCTGCGTTCGGCGGACCAATAAGAGCAGGAGTTCAACTTGCTGGTGAAGCGCAAAGAATTCGTGCGATCAACATGCTCGGACGATTCGCGCCATACATCACCACAATGGAAATGGGGGTTGATTACCTCAAACTTTCAGGAAAGTCGGCGGAAGGATTCAGGAAAGCGGCTGTCAATTACGACAAGCAGATTTACGAGGCGGCGAAGAGTGCAGGCGCGATCATCAGTGACGACGCACTCGTGGCAACCACGAAGGAAATTCTTCACCGTGCCTCCAAGCTGACAGGAGACGCGAGAAAAGCCTACGGACCATTCACCAAC
>Ga0208315_1000888_pt1 | contig 17578 bp, 17 predicted proteins | sample MalvireepMed_215_FD_184239 | JGI IMG/M metagenome (GOLD analysis project Ga0208315, IMG submission 184239) | Marine viral communities from the Global Malaspina Expedition - Malaspina viral metaG DeepMed_215 (SPAdes) (version 2) | ecosystem: Environmental > Aquatic > Marine > Oceanic | place... | reverse complement strand
CCGCCGTAGCGCGCTTTGTATGGACACTGGGCGTGTCGCTGCAACTTGGCGTATTGGCAGGGCAGGTGGGGCTACTTTCTGAATTTAGCAGTGACAGCGCCAACGCGTTAATAACTATAGAAGAAGCCGAAACAGTTAACCTTAATGAAGGCGAAGCACAACAACCTAACAAGGAAACGGAAGAGGTTTCTGAGTTAGAAAAAGATTTAACAACGATTTTAACCAACGCAAAGCAAAAAAGTATCAGCTACAAAGCCACACAACGCCAGGCGTTAGCCAGCTTTATCTATGAGTATGAAGCAGACTCACGTTCACGTTGCGCGCACCCTGCGGGGACGCGTGTGATTGAGTTAAATGACTATGAAATTTTGCAAATTGAAAAAACATCAGATAACGATGAGGGCTTTGTTTACTCGGTTGAGCCGTGCCGCTCCGCTGCGATTGGTTTAAGCAATACGTCTTCCGTAGTTCCAAATGGATATTGATAATTCAAGGTGCACCACCCAATACGCTTTTACGCCTGCCGCCGTTGTATTTAAAGCTGCCATGAAAATTCTGTTGCTTCTTCTGACACGGCCCAAAGCTTTGTTAGTACTTTTTTGTCTACAGCAAAGTCCTCTAACTTACATTCTCCTACTGGGCCGCCGAAGTTCATCAGTCCTGTTGGTCCATAGTAGGCAAGCTGCTTAAGGTTTTCTTCCGTCGCACAAATGACTTCGGGGGATGCGCCTTGTTCAGCAGACTGGGCTAAGCCAATTTTCACCATAAAGGTCCACGATATACGGGTTAAGAAGCTAGCACTTTCTCGTTTAAGGGTGGTGTTAGACGCTCCGGGGTAACACACAAACACCTTTACTTGCTTGTTATGTGCTTTTACTTTGTCTTGAAGCTCGTATGCAAACATCATCTTTGCTAACTTACTTTGGCTATATACCGTATGAGTTTCTGAATTAAAGCACATAAGCGATAGAGAAATAAAAAAGCTCGCGACAGTAGACTGTAGCGAGCTTTCATTTCATTAGTACAGCAACACTGCTTAGAAGCTAGCGTTACCTGGTGTACGTGGGAATGGGATAACGTCACGTACGTTTTGCATGCCGGTTACGTATGCAACAAGACGTTCGAAACCTAGACCGAAACCTGAGTGAGGTACAGTGCCGTAGCGGCGAAGGTCGCGATACCATGCGTAGTCTTCTTTCGATAGTCCCATTTCATCAAGACGAGCGTCGAATACATCTAAACGTTCTTCACGCTGTGAACCACCGATAATTTCGCCGATACCTGGCGCTAGCACGTCCATTGCTGCAACGGTTTTGCCGTCGTCGTTAATGCGCATGTAGAAGGCTTTAATATCCTTCGGATAGTTCTGCATGATGATTGGTGCACCAACATGCTCTTCGGCAAGGTAACGCTCATGCTCAGAAGACAAATCAATACCCCATTCAACAGGGAATTCGAATTTCTTGCCGCAATTTTGAAGAATTTCAATAGCGTCGGTGTAATTCATGCGAACGAAGTCAGAGCTAACGAGCTTTTCTAAACGCTCAACCGCATCTTTCTTAATGCGCTGGGCGAAGAATGCCATATCATCAGGTAACTCTTCTAGCACCGCTTTACACACATACTTCAACATGTCTTCAGCAAGCTGCGCGACATCTTTCAATTCAGCAAAAGCCAGTTCAGGCTCGATCATCCAGAATTCTGCAAGGTGGCGAGACGTATTTGAGTTTTCAGCGCGGAACGTTGGCCCAAAGGTATAAACCTTAGACATAGCCGTACAGTATGTTTCAACGTTAAGCTGACCTGATACTGTTAGGTAAGTTTCTTTACCGAAGAAATCTTCTGAGTAATCAACGTTGCCTTTGTCGTCTAGCGGAAGGTTCATCATATCAAGTGTTGATACGCGGAACATTTCACCCGCGCCTTCTGTATCGCTAGCCGTTAAAATTGGGGTAGAGATCCAGTAGTAGCCTTTTTCATGGAAAAAGCGGTGAATGGCCTGTGATAAACAGTTACGCACTCGTGTAACCGCACCGATAACATTAGTGCGAGGGCGCAAATGTGCGTATTCACGTAGATATTCTATGCTGTGGCGCTTTGCCGCCATTGGGTAGGTATCAGGGTTTTCAACCAAACCTACAATTTCTACCTCGGTAGCATCAATTTCTAGTGCTTGCCCTTGGCCTTGCGATTCTTTTACTGTACCGGTTACCGATAATGAACAACCTGCAGTAAGGCGCTGGATATCGGCATAATTTGACAGAGAATTTAGTGCAATAACTTGTACAGGATCGAAGCAACTACCATCGTGTAGTGCAATAAATGATAACCCCGCTTTAGAGTCACGGCGTGTTCTTACCCAACCCTTTACGGTTACCGATTCGCCTACGGCGTACTTACCTTTAAGTACGTCAACTACGGGCGCATGCGTCATGTTAATTTCTCCGTCTTACTGATCTTATGTTGTCGCTCGTTTAACATCGAGTTCGACCACACAGTGCATTAAACTATGATTGAAAATGTGCACTTGAATTTGCTTTATGGTCAATGTTTTGGATTGTTATGCCGATAAGTATTTACAATCGGTAAGCCGCTAGTTGAAGTTTATAAAAAACGCTTCAAGCGAATTACATGTCGCCAGCTATGTGAATGAAAGGATTTACCGATCGCTACCTGCTATGGCGATGTAATAATAAACAATAAAATACAATCCAATAGCACGCTAGTATACCCAACCTTATGCGGGATGCCAGAGAACAGAGTGACAAATGGGAAATAAAAATGATTTGGGCACGTCAGTGGACAGCCAGCAGCAAACTCAGAGCACTGCGCAACGCGCTTCGCCTTCCTCTGACAGTAGCAATGTCGAGAGGCGCGCTATGACTTACGAGCAACTAGCAGAGCGTCGTTCTACGCCGCGTTCTAAAACGCCTTTCTACAAGGTCATGCTGGGCCTTAATATCTTTGGTTGGGTTGGCATGGTTGTGGTGCTAATACTGTTTCATTACGCGAGGCCAGACTTTATTAGTGGCGTTCAGCAGTACTGGGGAATTGAGGGGGATGCATCTTGGTCTCAAAGCCATTTGTCGGCCATGACCATTATGTTGCAGGTATGCTTAATAGTTAGCTTAATCAGTATTGTCATGCGCGCAAGAAGAAACCGCCGACGCACTGATAGCTTTGGCGCTAATCTCATTATCTTGTTTGCCATTGCCGCGATAAGTTTAATTACCTTGGCCACAACATTAGGGCTATAGCTTCAAACTGTGTAAAGCATGCGTGGTGTGTGAGTTTGATAATCGAGGCTTGGCGGGTAAGGCAAGCCTCGACAGGCATTTCTTAAATACTGGGCTAATACGTGTCTTTGATAAAACGAATACGCCTAAATGAACGCGGCCTGCACTAGCCAGTAGGTATAGGCAACATAAGCGAGCACAAATGCGCCCCCTTCAAAGCGATTCAAGCGGCCTTGACGTTTAATTCCGATACAGAAAATAAACAGCGCCACCGTTGATGCAAACATCACCATAGCATCGCGATAAAGAAATTCCGCGCTCACTGTCATAGGCTGAATAGTACCTGCAATACCTACAACGGTAAGAGTATTAAACATATTAGAGCCAATAACATTACCGATGGCTAAATCGTGTTCGCCTTTTTTAACTGCCATGAGGGAAGACGCTAGTTCTGGTAGCGAGGTACCGATAGCAATAACGGTAAGCCCGATAATGGTGTCACTTACGCCGAAAAAGGTGGCGACTTCAACTGCACCCCATACCAGCATACGAGAACTGGCCACAAGCAAAAGTAAGCCTGCTATTAACCACATTACGTGTGTCTTGACCGTACCTTCATTGCTGTTAATTTCTTCATCGTACTCGTCGGCGAGCGCATCTTTACCACCCTTCATGCCGTGGTAAATGCTCCACGACAGCAACAAAACGAACAGGCCTAAAAGAGAAAATGCATCATCTTTAGAAACCTGTAAATCCCACACTTGCCATACGGCGAAAAACGTAATGCCTAACAATACGGGCAGTTCTTTTTTAATAATCTCTGATTTCACCGCAATAGGACTTATAACGGCAGTTAAGCCGAGTATTAGGAGAATATTGGCAATATTCGAACCATAGGCATTACCTAAGGCAATACCTGAATTACCTTGAATGGCAGCAAAAATTGAAACAATGATTTCAGGGGCAGACGTACCAAAACCAATAATGAGCATACCGATTAAAAGGGGAGAAACGCCGAAATGGTTAGCAACAGATGCGGCACCACCTACAAATTTTCCTGCACTCCAAAGTAGAACCGGTAATCCGATCAAAATAGCCAGGCTGGCTAATAACATACGTACTCCTCAAACCATTTGTGTCTTCTTGCCTACCTTTATGTATAGGCAAAATTAATAAACAAAAGCCTTATCAATAGATTTAATTGTACATCAATTTTTGTTGTCTTAACGACGAAAAAAAGCCGTGCTGAATATGCTATGCAAAACAGAAGTTAAGCGTAAACTCAGCGCCACGTAAACGGTGTATGTTAATTGAACAAACACACATCTAATTGTAACTAACCCTACTCTATTTAGAAGCGATATAAATGCACAATACATTGATTGTTACCGATGATGTTACGCCTTTTGGTAACACCGCTTTAACCGTGCTGACTTTCCAAGATTACCTTGCTGAGTTTCCAAAGCTAAACGAACCGAAAATCCGTGTCATCAATATTTGCGACACCACTCGCTATTTAAGCGAGGGCTACTACTGCTCACTTTTAGCACAGGCTCGTAATCACTCTGTGCTGCCGTCGGTAAATACCATTAACGATTTGCGCATGGCCGAAGAGAACAGCATTGATAGGATCGTTTTTTCACTGTCGGTACAGCAAGATGCGGCTGAAATTACCCACGACCCCTTGTTTGTACTATTTGGTGAAGTGGAGGATCAGCGTTTTAAACGTTTAGCTCGTCAAGCGTTTGAAAAGTATCCGTACCCAGCTTTGGTTTTAACTCCGACGGTTACTGATATCAAAGTATCGCCTAAAGCGACGGGTAAAGTGCAAATTGAAGGTTTTGCAAGCGTCCAAGCTAAAGCGTTTAAAGACTTAAGCATAACGCAACAGACCCGCTTCATTACACAATTAAAAGCGCACACCCAAATTCAGTGGAGAACGGGTAAAACAAGTAAACGAACCCGTTGGGACATGGCCATTCTTGTCAACCCTGAAGAAACCACACCTCCTAGTGATGAACGTGCCATAAAAAACTTCGTAAAAGCCGCTGAAAAAGCAGGGTTTCACGCTGATGTGGTAAGTCGGTTATCGCAGGAGGAGTTAGGCCACTACGATGCACTTTTTATCCGCGAAACGACAGCGATTGACCATCACACATATCGTCTAGCGCGGGCCGCTGAACGCGAAGGCATTGTAGTAATGGATGACACGCAATCTATTTTGCGCTGCTGTAACAAAGTATATTTACAAGATGCCTTTGCGTACCAAAAGGTACCGGCACCAAAAGCAACCTTTGTAGCAAGCGCCAACGATGACGTATGTGACGAGCTCATTGCTGACTTTGGTTTGCCTTTGGTATTAAAGCTACCGGAAAGCTCGTTTTCACGAGGCGTTCATAAGGCAGAAACTAAAGACGCGTTAAAAACACGGCTTAAGCAAATGTTGGCTGAGTCTGCATTGGTTTTGGTTCAGGAATACATTTTTACAGAGTTTGATTGGCGAATAGGCGTGTTGGGTGGAAAGCCTATTTATGCCTGCCAGTATTTTATGGTACGCAATCATTGGCAAATTTATAACCACCACGGGGATAGATTTTCTTCTGGCGGTTTTACCACTATGCCTACTTTCGAAGTGCCTAAACCTGTATTGCAAGCCGCGATAAAAGCAGCGAAAGCAGTAGGTGACGGCTTGTATGGCGTAGACATAAAACAGGTAGGTAATGCCGTTTACGTTATTGAAGTGAATGATAACCCCAGCATTGACGCAGGCGTTGAAGATAAATATTTAGGCAAAGCGCTGTATGAACTTATTATGCAGGAATTTGCAAACAGGTTGGAGCAAAGAGGGCGATGAGTACACCGGCTGAGCGGGTGAATGAGACGAAAAAGGACAATGCGTTTAGTCGTGAGGGTGGGGTGTTGGTAACACAATCAGTTCATGAGCTTATAGCGGGGCACGAAAATACAAACTTGCTTGATTTGCAGGCCGACATAACGCTGCGAATAGCCACGGTACAGGATATCGACTGCTTACAATATATTGAGAAAACGTGCTTCACGACCGATAGGTTAAGCAAAAGTCGCTTTAAATTTTATATTAATGCACCGCATGCTGAGCTTATCGTGGCGCAGCGGTCAACTGAAGAAAAGGCCAATAATAAGCGAAACGAAGGTGAACGGGGAAGCAGTTTGCCTATTTCCAGCATCTTAGGGTACGGGTTATTGCTGCTACGCAGAGGAACACAGCTTACGCGTTTGTACTCTGTAGCAGTGCTTCCACAAGCAAGAGGGTTGGGCATTGCTGAAAAGTTAATAAATGGCTTGGGGGAGCGGGCGCTACAGCGGGGAAAGCGATTTATGCGTCTGGAAGTGGCAGTGAGTAATACTGGCGCTATTGCTCTTTATAACAAATTAGGGTTTAGCCAGTTCGGTATGTATACCGATTACTACCAAGATCACAGCGATGCGATACGTATGCAAAAACTATTGGCGTCGAGTAAATCAACACAAACGGATATTTACCCTTGGTATCAGCAAACCACTGATTTTACTTGCGGCCCGTCGGCGCTAATGATGGCAATGTGTGCGTTAGATAATCGCTTCAACATGACGCAGGAGAAAGAACTGTCGCTGTGGCGCACTGCGACTACCATTTTTATGATGGCAGGTCATGGCGGTTGCCACCCCATTGGTTTGGCGTTAGCCGCTGTTAGCGAGGGGTTCACTGCTCAAGTAATCATTAATCAAAATATACCGTTATTCGTTGACGGTGTTCGCGATACAAATAAAAAAGCCATTGTCGAAAAAGTGGAGTCTCAATTCCTAACGCAAGCGCAGGAAAAGGGTATTCCTGTTGAGATATCAGACTGGCATACAGATATTGTTGACCAAGCATTGCAAGCTGGCGGCGCAGTGTTGTGTTTAATCAGTACCTATGCGTTTGATAAAAAGAAGGTCCCTCACTGGGTCGCGATCACGAGTTGTGATGGGCACTGCTATTATCTGCACGACCCTGATGCAAGTGAGGGCCAGCCAATTGAGTATCAGCACATTCCGGTTGCTCGCGAAGATTTTCTAAGGCTTTCCAGCTATGGCACGCGTAAAGTAAGAACATTAGTACTCCTTAATAATAAAAAATAATTTGTTTCCAGTAAGGCTGCTAGGTGGTTGTCACTAGCTAGCCTTAGTGTTGAATTTGTGTGACATTGACTTTTTTGTTCAGCGCCTTTAGCTTAGTGACCAGCTGCGACAATTCTTTTACAGAGCCTGAATAATCAATGCGCTTATTCATTTCCTTTCCTTTAATTGCGCTTTGATACAGTGCCTCGCTTTCAAAACAGGCTGTCTGTGCGTCTAGTTCATTCCATTCAGCTTTCAGGTCACTCGGTATACAGTGGCGTTTTGCGGTAATTTTGTCTTTTATTTGCAACACTTTCCCGATTAATAATTGAGCATCTGTTGGCATGATAACTTCTCCTAAATAACAGTTTTTCTGTAAGTATCTGTTATAGTTTAAGTAATTAGTAATTCGCTATATAAGAAATTAAACTTAACCACTTACAAATCTTTCTCTTGTGTTTAGTGTTGCAGCAACAGTGCCAACTCTTAGGTATTTCGCTTATTCGTAGGGTATAAGAAGTTAGCTGTGACGTTGAAATTGGACTTTAAAAAAGAGGGAAGGCCGCAAGCGCAGAGTTGTAGCAACGCTCACTCATTGGCTTATATAAAGTAAAGGTGCGATATCAAGCCAGTAGGTAAAAAAGTGATACTAGAACGCAGGTTTTTAAGCGCTTGGGGGGAGATAGTTAAACGTATCTAGAGTAAGTGTTATAGGCTTATTTATAAGCGTAACGTTTTGGCTTGTTTTTAACTTTCTTAACTTGGCAATAGCAAAAGTGCGGTGTCCAAATCAATAAATTTAAAAAAATAGCAGTGACCAAGCTAAACACAATAGATGAAGGGGTTAACGGTACCGAGGGTCTAAAGTTATCTAAAACGCGGTTAAGAGTGCCATACTGAGAAGGCGAGGCCATAAACACAAGCTGTTCAAAGTAGTGACCGTGTTCTAACTTTCTCATGCCCTGTTCAAGGGTGGTGATTTGCGCAAAGCGCGAGGCTTTCATTGAGGCGTTTTCACGCACTACGGGTTCGCTGTTTTTCTGAAGGCTATCAAGCATAGCTTCTACTGAAGAGAAGCCATGCTGCTTTGCAAGCTCAGAAGAGCTTGCAACTTCGTCTCTCAATGCGTCGTAATAACCGTTTAAGTACTGGCGGTAGTGGTCTGCTAATATGGGCACTTGCAGCGTAATAATAAATAAAACTGCAAAAACTACCTTATCAAGAACACGTACTACCATTAAAAACTCGCTATGTTATCTAAATTAACCCACTCGTTTCGCCTAATATAAAAACAAGTGCTACCAGAGCCGCCTCTTAGCTACGATAAGCACGTGCCTAGCCTAGCAAACTGTTTCACTATTTCAAGGCAGTGTAGATAGCATGCGTTAACTTGCTTAACTGCTCCGCGGATATAACATAGGGAGGCATAATGTATACCAATTTACCAAACGGCCTAATCCAAACACCCTGCTTCACGAAGTGACGTTGAATTTCGGCAACGTTAACGGGATTTACCGTTTCAACAACGCCAATGGCACCCAATACTCTTACATCAGCAACTCGCGGCAAGTCTGCACATTTTTCCAACTCGGTTTGTAATTGTTTCTCAATAGCGGGAATTTGTTGCTGCCAATGGTTTTCATTAATAAGTGAAAGACTAGCATTGGCTACTGCACAGGCTAGTGGGTTACCCATATATGTAGGACCGTGCATAAATACGCCAGGCTCGCCTTGGCAAACGCCTAACGCAACATCTTCTGTGCACAAGGTCGCGGCTAACGTCATATACCCGCCGGTAATTGCTTTACCTAAACACAAAATATCCGGCGAGATACCGGCATGCTCACAAGCGAAGAGCTTGCCGGTACGGCCGAAGCCGGTAGCAATTTCATCACAAATTAACAGTACATCATACGTATCGCAAAGCTGCCTACAGCGCTTTAAATACTCAGGGTGGTAAATACGCATGCCGCCTGCACCTTGCACAACAGGTTCTAGTATCAAGGCTGCCATGGTGTGATGATGCTTTTCAAAAATATCCTCTAAAGGCAAAATGTCATCTTCGCTAAAGGTTTGCCCGAAACGCGTTTGTGGGGCAGGCGCAAATATTTGTTTATTCAGCACGCCTTCAAACAAGCTGTGCATGCCATTCACGGGGTCGCAAACGCTCATGGCGGCAAAGGTATCGCCGTGATAGCCATTGCGCGGCGATACAATGCGCGATTTTTCAGGTCGCCCTTGGCATGCCCAATACTGAATAGCCATTTTAATGGCAACTTCTACCGACACTGAGCCCGAGTCGGCTAAGAACACGCGCTCTAGGCCAGCTGGCACCATGTTAAGTAAGGTTTTACAGAGATCTACCGCCGGCTGGTGGGTAATGCCGCCGAACATAACGTGAGAAAATGCCTCTATTTGTTTATGCGCCGCGTCGTTTAATACGGGGTGATTGTAACCGTGAATAGCCGCCCACCAGCTAGACATGCCGTCAATCAGTACTTCAGAGCTCGCTAAAGTAAGTTCAACGCCTTCTGCACCAACCACTTCATAGCAGGGAAGGGGGTTAACTGCACTGGTGTAAGGGTGCCAAATGTGTTGTTTATCAAATTCTATATTGTTCACAAAATAACCATTGGTAAAGGTTTACAGTTGGTCAGAGTTGACAACTCGATATTGGGGCATAGACTAAGCCAGCAATAATCATTAGTAAAGGACAGTCAATGACACTGGCTTATGCGCCTACAGCGCAAACGACAACTATTCGAAACGATTGGACCAAAGCCGAAGTAGAGGCTTTGTTTGCTATGCCATTTAATGACTTGCTGTTTAATGCCCAAGTGGTACATAGACAACATTTTAACCCGAATGAAGTTCAGGTAAGCACGCTTTTATCGATTAAGACAGGCGCATGCCCAGAAGACTGTAAATATTGCCCGCAAAGTGCGCGGTACGATACGGGCCTTGAAAAAGAGCGCTTGCTGGAAATTGAAAAAGTTATTCAGCGCGCAAAAGAAGCAAAGCAAGTTGGCTCAACCCGCTTTTGCATGGGCGCGGCGTGGCGAAACCCTCGCGATAGAGACATGCCTTATATTTTAAAAATGGTGGAAGAGGTGAAAAGCTTAGGCCTAGAAACCTGTATGACGCTAGGTATGTTAACCCGAGATCAAGCCGTGGCACTAAAGCAGGCAGGGCTTGATTATTATAATCATAACCTTGATACCTCGCCTGAATACTATGGCGACATTATCACAACCCGCACCTACGAAGACCGCTTAAATACCTTAGAAAACGTGCGCGCCGCTGGCATGAATGTATGTTCAGGGGGCATTGTGGGTATGGGGGAAACGGTCAGTGATCGCGCCAGTATGTTAGTACAGCTAGGAAACCTTCCCGAGCAGCCACAAAGCGTACCCATTAATATGCTGGTGAAGGTAAAAGGGACACCGTTAGACAGCGTTGAAGACCTCGATTATTTTGAGTTTATTCGCACGATTGCGGTTGCCCGCATAATGATGCCTAAGTCCCATGTTCGATTATCAGCAGGGCGCGAGGCGATGAATGAGCAAATGCAGGCAATGTGTTTTATGGCGGGGGCAAACTCGATTTTCTATGGTTGTAAGCTGTTAACCACCTCTAACCCCGACACCCATGAAGATGTAATGTTGTTTAAAAAACTTGGTATCAACACAGAGCGCACCCGCGATTACTCTGATGAAGCGCACCAGCAAGTACTTGAGGAAGAAATTGCTCAACAACAAGAGCAGGCCGAAGGCAGTAACGACTTGTTTATTGATGCAACCAAGCCTAAGGTAGCGGCAAAGCAACAACACGCTACGGAGGCTTAATGGCCTTTAATTGGTTAGAAGATTCACTGAGCGCGCGGGCCCAACAAGGCTTGCTGCGCCAGCGCCATTGCCAGCAATACGAAAAAGACAGCATCATTTGTATTAACAATGAGCACTATCTGAATTTTTCCAGCAACGACTACTTGGGCATGCGCCAGCACGAAGGCGTATTGCAAAGTTGGGTTGAGGGTTTGGCGCAGTTTGGCGGCGGAAGCGGTGCCTCGCCTCTAGTTACGGGGCACACGCAGGCCCATTTAGCGCTCGAAGCTTATATTGCCGATGGTTTGAAGCGGGAAGCGGCGTTGTTGTTCAACTCTGGATTTGCAGCAAACCAAGCTTTGTGTATGGCACTTTTTCCACACCTCTCACCTTCACCTAAGGCCGTAATAAATGGGCATATCGTTGCTGATAAGCTAATGCATGCGTCGTTTTTAGAAGGGGCGCAGTGTGTATCTGAAAGGGCTAAGCTTCGCCGTTTTAAGCATAATGATCTTAGTCATTTAGAGAGTGTGCTATCGACAGTTTGCCATAAACCAGGCCCCATTGAGAGTAAGAACGAAGGGGCTGATTCTGCTGCGAGTGCCAATATCTTATCAACTCAGCAAGATATTCTTATCGCTAGCGAAGGTGTGTTTAGCATGGACGGTGACGTTGCGCCTTGCAAAGACATGGCTGAAATCGCCGCTAAATATAACGCGTGGTTTATGCTAGATGATGCACACGGTATGGGTGTATTGGGCGATAACGGTTTTGGTACTGTGGAAGCACTTAACTTAAGCCAACAACAGGTTCCTGTCGTTATGGGAACATTCGGTAAAGCGGTGGGTACGGCTGGTGCATTTATTGCGGGAAGCCAAACCTTGATTGATTATCTGGTAAACTTTTCCAAGCACTATGTGTATTCCACTGCAATGCCGCCAGCACAAGCTGTGGCAACCTTATATTCACTCACTCATATTGCCAGCGATACCGCTCGTCGCCAGACGCTAAATAATAATATTGCCTACTTCAGAGAATCGTTCCACAAACGTTTTGGACAGACACTTAAAGTAGGCGCGAAAAACGCCTCATCAAGTGACATTGCTTTGGGCTCGTCGCAAAGCGCAATTCAGCCAATCATGGTAAGCAGCTCACAACGCGCAGTTGCGCTAAGTGAAGGGTTAAAACAACGGGGTATTTGGGCGACGGCTATCAGGCAGCCTACCGTACCGAAAAACCAAGACAGACTGCGGATTACCTTAACGGCCAATCACACGACCCAAGATATTGATGTATTACTTGATGCCTTTGAACTTTCACTGAATAGTCTGGCGTTAAGTGGGCTAGCTGCAAAGAGAACAGAGGAAAGCACAGTGAGTACCGTAAGCGACCCAGATTCCGTCAACAAGAACGAGATGTAATGATGCCAGCAATTCCCGCTGAAAAATCGCCTGTGTTGGCAGAGCCATTAAAAGCACCTGAAGGTAAAGCATTAAGTACTACAGCAGGAGTACATTTTAATAATGAAGGCGCTTTTGTAGCTGACAGGACTTCCGACGCTGGCGTTGCAGTTCAAGCTGAGGGTTCTGTTAACGCTAAAGGCACTTTCAAAGCCGAAGAGGCTAGTACTACTCCCGCAATTAATGAGCAGAATGTTGCACATCGCTTCTCAAAAGCAGCAGCCAAGTACAACAGTATTGCATCTATTCAGCGTGTTATTGCCGAGCAGGCGTTGGCAAACTTGCCAAAGGCCTTGCAGGGCGAGGCCCTCGATATAGGCTGTGGGACGGGTATTCATACACAGGCGTTGGTGAAAAAAGGTGCAACGGCAACCGGCGTAGACATCGCCAAAGGCATGTTGGCGCAGGCTCGAAAAATGTACTCTGACCCCATTTTTGTTCAGGGGAGTGCCGTTGATTTACCGTTTGTTGATAGTGCGTTCTCAACGGTGTTTTCGTCTATGGCGCTTCAGTGGGTGAGCGATACACGTCTTGTAGGCAACGAGATCGCGCGGGTGCTTAAAAGAGGCGGTGTTGCCGAGCTTGCCATTATGGTGGCTGGCTCGTTTAATGAACTGAGAACCGCGCGTAAAGTGGGGCAACTCCCGCAAGCGGACACCTTTATGCCAACAACATCCCATTGGTTAACCGGGTTCAAGCAGTCAGGCCTTGATTTGCAGCTGGTAATTACCAAGGATTATATCGATAGTCATAGCGACATAATGGCTTTACTGCATTCGGTAAAAGGCGTAGGCGCGGGTGAAACCGGGCAAAAGCAGCCCCCGTTAACTCGCCGAGACATTAAGAAGCTGGCCATGGCCTATAGCAATATTACTGGGGTAGGCAGTAAGTTACCGCTTACCTACCGCGTTAGTCATTTCAGATTGGAAAAACGATGAAGCAATATTTCGTTACCGGGACAGACACTGAAGTGGGAAAAACCTACGTTACCTGTCAATTACTACGCGCTGCAAATAACGCGTCGCTTACCGCCATAGGGTACAAGCCCATTGCCGCAGGCTGCGAGTTGGTGAATGGCGAGTGGGTAAATGAAGACGCGCTCAATATTCAACAGGCGAGTGCATGCGCTAATGGACAGACACTTCCAATTAATGAAATAAACCCTATTGCATTAACACCGCCTATTGCACCGCATATCGCAGCTCATGAAGAAGGGGTTGCTTTAACCCATGAAAAGATAGCTGAAGGGCTTAACGCATTGGCAGCATACCGGCCTGACATTCTTCTGATGGAAGGCGCAGGAGGCTGGCGATTGCCACTTACAATAGGAGGCGATAACACGCCAACGCATTACCTTTCTGATGTAGTAAAAGCCCTAAAAATGGACGTGATACTGGTAGTAGGTATGCGTTTAGGGTGTTTGAACCACGCGCTTTTGACTGCCGAGGCCATTCGTGCCGACGGCTTAATCATTAAAGGCTGGGTAGCAAACGATATCACAGGCAACATGACACGATACCAAGAAAACTTGCGTTCACTTAAAGTCATGTTACCTGAACCGCTATTGGCGGAAATTCCCTATCAAACTGGCATTGAAGCCGGTACTTTACTCAGCGCTATTGAGCAGCTTGGTTAAGTCATCGCCCGCGTGAATAGGCTTTTTCTCTTTGCCAACAAAGACAAAGCCGTCTTTTTCGCCAACTAAGGTAAGTTGGTTGTCGGTAAGACGTAACGCTGTCCCTTCGCGAATGGCAACAACCGGGGTCGTTGGGTTTAGCGTGGTATATTCAGCTAAGCGCTGATCGCGAGTTTCACCGTTGTGGCCCGGAGGTTGATAATCAGTGTAGTGAGGGTTTAATTGAAACGGCACAATATCCAGTGCATCAAAACTCGGTGGTTCGATAATCGGCATATCGTTGGTGGTTCTAATTGATTGGCCACAAATATTAGAGCCTGCGCTCCAACCAATATAAGGCGTGCAGTCTGCTATGGCGTGCTTTAACGGCACTATCAGGGCGTTGGCGTAAAGCGTCGACAACAGATGAAAGGTATTGCCCCCACCCACAACAATGGCCTGGCCGTTTTTCTTCGCATTATTAACAGCCGTGGCAGGGTCTTCTACTGTGTGCAACCCAGTAACATTGCATTCTGGCAGCGCTTTTGACACAGCATCTACATATTCATCGTAAGATTGTGTTACAGCGGCATAAGGAACAAATAGAAGGTCGCGTACGTCGCCTAAGTGTGCCAAAATAAGCGCTCTAGCGTGTTCTAGATAGGCCTCGTCACCTTGACGAGAACTACTTAACATAAGTACATGTGCGGTCATACTAACTCCACAATTTTTCTGACGGCGTATCATACGTGAAACTAACCATAAAGTTTAGTCGCGCCCCGTCACTGCGTTAAAATAGGACATTGAATGAAACAAACTACATCGGTGTTATTCGTATGCTTAGGGAATATATGCCGTTCACCCTCAGCTGAAGCGGTGTTTAGAAAAAAAGCTGCCGAGTCGGGTTTAAATATTCACATCGACTCAGCGGGGACCCACGGATATCATATCGGTAAGCCAGCAGATAAACGCTCTCAAGCTGCGGGTGTTGAGCGGGGCTACAGCTTTAAAGGTTTAAAATGCCGCCGCGTGGACGAAATCGATTTCGAACGGTTCGACTATATTTTAGCGATGGACAACAGCAATCTTTCCAATTTACACGGTATGTCGCCAAGCCAGTATCACCATAAAATAAAACTCTTTCTAGACTTTGCCGATGTAGAAGAGCAAGAAGTTCCTGACCCTTATTACGGCGGGAAAAGGGGCTTTGAATTGGTGCTAGATCTTATTGAAGAAGCGTCGGACGGGTTAATTGCCCATTTAAAACAAACGCAATCTTAACGGGCGGGAAATACGTTGAATAGACGCACCGCCGTCACATTAGTACTGAGCACGGTACTTATTGCCCTCGTGATTAGTGTAGCGGGTATTATTGGCGTGCCGGGCTTGTCTGATACTACTGTTGAACTTAAACGTCATATCATCATACAGCTGCAAATACCGCTTATCTTAACTGCGGGCTTAGTTGGGGCGGCGCTTTCAGTAAGTGGCGCCACGCTACAAGTCGTGCTTCGAAACCCTCTTGCCGATCCAGGCATCATTGGTATCACAAGCGGTGCCAGTTTAGTCGCGGCACTTTTGCTGTTGTTAACACCCGCGTGGGCAGCATCCTACCTACACTACCTTTTACCTTTGGGGTGTTTTGTTGGTGCGCTGTTCACTACCTTTATCATCTATCGGTTAGCCAGAAAACTACTAGGGTCTTCCACAGCAGTTATTCTGGCTGGTATCGCTATATCTACCTTAAGCGGCGCTATTATTGCCTGGCTCTACATGTTTAGCGATGCGAATGCGCTGCGCAATTTGACCTTTTGGCTGATGGGCAGTTTGTATCAAACCAATTGGCTAATACTCTGCGTAGGCGGCCCGTTAATTGTTGTTTCCGTTGGGCTACAGCTTTATTTCGCGGGCGACCTTAATAAACTCTACGCAGGTGAGCTTGCGGCGAAAAGCAGTGGCGTAGATGTAGCAAAGCTTACCGAGCGCGCCCTAATAGCGTGCGCTATTGCAGTGGGCAGTGCTGTTTCAATGGCAGGTTCGATAGCGTTTGTTGGCTTACTAATACCTCATATTCTGCGCTTAGTTATAGGGCACAATAATCGTTACCTCCTTCCACTTAGTGCACTAAGTGGCGCAAGTCTTCTTATGCTGGTTGCATTTAGCTCTGAAATGACACGGGCGATAACCTTACCAGTGTCGATGGTAACTGCGTCACTGGGCGGCCCTTTACTCATTTGGGCGTTGGCAAAAGGTCAAATTAAAGGGTGAGAGGATGACTACACGAAATACGCCATCAAAAAACCTGCTGCCCAAAGGCCAACATGATCGAAACAGCGCGCAAGTCAGCGCTTACGACGATAACGCTAGTGAAGCTGGTGGCCCTAATTCTAGTGGCTTTAGTTACCTTTCAGAAAATGGGTTGAAAAATAGCACCGAAGAACGATGTGAACACGTGTTAAGTGTTACCAATGTAAATGTGGCTGCACGTCTTTTCGTCAAGAAACTTGAAGCCCGTAAAGGCGAATGCATTCATATTATTGGTCCAAACGGGGCGGGTAAGTCTACGCTTCTGCTTACACTGGCAGGTTTAATCAACCCCGATGCTGGTGAGGTTTCCCTTTACAACAAGCCAATGAGCCATTGGACGCTAGCGAGCCTTTCTAGTGTGCGCACGGTATTGGCACAGCACAGTGAAAGCAGCTTTCATTTAACGGTAAAAGAGTATTTGAGCTTTTATACTGTTATTCAGCAACGCCCATTCGTTCCTACGCTTTTAGAGAAAGCGCTAGAGGTATCAGGGTTTCTCGATAAGATACTCACCCAGCTATCTGGGGGCGAGCGTCAGCGCGTAGAGATTTGTCGTGCATTACTACAAATTTGGCCGCAGCTAGAGCGCGGTGAGGGAATAGTACTGCTAGATGAGCCCTTACAAGGGCTTGATATTCGACACCAGTACGCACTTGCTAGCCTTGTAAAAGCACTGTGCGTTAAAGGAAACACAATATTAATGACATCCCATGATATCGCATTGAGTGCTAATTATAGCGATAGCTTATGGATTATGCGCAAAGGTGAGGTGTTCGCTGCAGGTGAGCCCCGAGCGGTAGCCACACAAAACAATCTGGAAAAAGTCTTTGAATGTCATTTTGCTATAAGCAAGCACGATAACTTTCTAGAAATTCAAGTTTGCGCACCTATTTCCCTTTAGTAAATGTGATAAAGTGCTGTCAGCATTTATTTAGCTCCATTTTTTCATTAGGCTGAAGAATAAAGCGCGCTGTAGAACTTTTAGTTCAGTGCGTTACAGTCTATTTTTATACAGAT
>Ga0208315_1000886_pt1 | contig 17589 bp, 12 predicted proteins | sample MalvireepMed_215_FD_184239 | JGI IMG/M metagenome (GOLD analysis project Ga0208315, IMG submission 184239) | Marine viral communities from the Global Malaspina Expedition - Malaspina viral metaG DeepMed_215 (SPAdes) (version 2) | ecosystem: Environmental > Aquatic > Marine > Oceanic | place... | reverse complement strand
CCTTGGTATAGCGGATCGAGAAATCTCCCAGTGCCGCCTGCAATTCATCCAACCTCTGGAAATCCACGATCTCCTGGAACGACCGATGGCGTCCGAGGTTCCGCTGACGCACCACTGCGTACCTTGCACGGAACGCATAATAACTGCTGAACCCCAGTAATCTGGGGCTCAGGAAAGCGCATTGACTGTACAGGTCCAGTGGGGCCTTGGTCACTGGAAAACCTGTCAGAATGCGCTTGTATCGCGGTAGAACGGACATTTTAAGGAGGTTCTTGGTCCGCTGTGCTTTGGGATTTTTAATCAGCGTACTTTCATCAACCGCCATCATTGTATGGTGCACATTGAGAAAATTTTCCACGAACACACAGCCTTTCTTCGTGGAAAATGCCTCGACATTCACGGTCAGGATGTTCAGGATTCCCTCACTGTCTTCCTTGACCATCTTATTATAGGCCTGACGCCACTGTTTCGTATGGTTCGGTTGCCACACCAGTACGTTCCGGTTCACATGGTTCGGTAAATGCTTGGGTATCTCCAATTTATCCCAATTTCGGAGATTTCCTTTAGGGGTAACGATCACCAACGCATCGATCTTGCCCTCATCAAATAAAATCGCGGCATTGTCCAACAGCACTTTTGACTTGCCCAGTCCCATTTCCAGAAAGTAGGCGTATTCGTGTCGGTGCAGGGATCGTCTAAGGGAGCTCAGTTGGTGTGCGTACGGTAGCGTTTTGAACGGATAGTCAGCTAAATTGCTATAATTTTTCATTCGTTGTTCTCTGTCCTATAAATAATGTAGTGAATCGCCAAATTCACGCAACCTGTACTTTCATTTATGTTATGGTTGCAAACAAATTCTACATGAGTTAAACTTCATTTACAACCATTTAATGCAGCCTGAAGAGGCTACGAACAAGAAGGAAAAGACCAATGGAAAAAGCGAATAATATCGTGGACCTGTTCGAGGAGACCACGGAAAAGAAAGTTACCAAACTCGACGATAACGAACTTAAAACCCTCAGTGAAAACATAACCCGGTTCCTCCGCATCGGCGGCATGATCGGCAACACCGAGGAGCGTTTGCGTAAACTCAAGGAACAATACCGGCGCCTGTCGGAGGAAGACCTGCCGCAGAAAATGGCAGAGTTGGGGATGCAGGACCTGCGTCTCGAAGACGGGTCGCGGATTACCATTGACATGTTCTACGCAACAAGAATCAACAAGAACAACCGTGATGCCGCCCACGCATGGCTCCGTCAACAGGGCCACGGCGACATCATCAAGAATCAAGTGAGCGTTTCCTTCGGCAAAGGCGAAGATGAAACGGCACTCGAAACCATGACGCTTCTGGAACAGGAGGGATTGTTCCCTGCCCAGAAGGAAAGCGTCCACCCATCCACCCTCAAGGCGTTTGTCAAAGAACGCATTGAAAGTGGCGACAGCGCGTTCACCGTGGATACACAGAAACTTTTTTCCGTGTACCAGGGAAAACGAACGAAAATTACCAAATGACAAAATTAAGAGGTTAAAAGAGCATTATGGCAACGAAAAAGCAGAGCAACGAAATAGTATCGCTATTTGAAGAGAAGGCAGGTGCAGGCATCGGTGAAATTACCGCTGATGATCTGGCGACGCCACGTATTATAATCATTCAGCCCGGCAGTCCGCAGATCAAGAAGAAAGCGGTCAAGTATCTGGCAGACGCCAGTGTCGGCGACTTGCTGTTCACAGCAACCAACACGATCATTGACGGTGAGGAAGGCGTCCGCTTTCTTCCCGTGTATTTCGATCGCAACTATATTGAGTGGAACCTGCGGGAGAACGGCGGCGGCTTTGTCGCGGCCCACCCCAAGGACACCCAGTTACTGGGAGAAACGCAGAGGGATGCCCAGTTCCGTGACATCAGGACATACTCCGATGGGCGCCAGACAGAATTGCAGAACACAGCCAACCACTACGGCTATGCAATGATTGACGGTACCTCCCAACGCTGTGTGCTCAACATGACCCGTTCGCAACTGAAAATATCGCGTAACTGGCTCACCATGATCAACGGCACCCGCCTCAATGGCAAAAACGGGGAATACACCCCACCGGCACATTCCCACTTCTACCTGATCCAAACGGAAGAAGTAAGTGCTGTTGGAAAAGGATCCTATTACAACTACCGCATTACCCAAGAACGCATACTGGGTAACAAGGAAGTTAGCCTGTTCCGCGAAGCAGACGATTTTTCCAAGTTCTGCGAAGGCGGGGGAATGCAGGCCATGCTTTCTTCTTCTGAAGCTACAGAGGCTAAAGCAGCCCTAGAAAATCAATCCTCCAAGGATTGGGAATAAAGCTGTAGCTAGGGTCTCCGACTTCTCCTTGTTTACATGAGCCGGAGGCCCGCTTTAGGGGCCTCCATGAGTACATTAGCAGCCAAATTTATGTCGGTTTTTTCCGGCTTGGAAAGAGCCTATGGCATCTATGAAATAGTAGGCACCAAACACACAGCAAAAGGACTCAAGAAAGACGGCAGGGGACGTACCTTGCAGGAGCCTTTGTCCTTGGTCCGCTGGCAACAGCACTTGGATGGTGAAGTTTCCTTAGGAGTAATACCACTCAAGGACGACGAGACCTGCCAGTGGGGGTGCATCGACGTTGACGAATATCCGGTGGACATGAAAAGCCTGCAAAAACTTATCAAACAAATGCAGTTGCCCTTGGTTCCCTGCATGACCAAATCCGGCGGCGTGCATCTGTTCCTGTTCACCGAAGAGCCTATCGAGGCCATCAAATTCAGGGACAAACTGGAAGAAATAGCTGCCGCCATGGGACGCACCAAGGACGAGATTTTTCCCAAGCAATACCAATGGTCGAAACAGATAGAACAACACAAACAAACAGGGAATTGGCTCAACATGCCTTATTTTGGCGGACGTGACACCACCCGCTATGCCTTGAACGGCAACGGGGAAGCGCTGACCCCGAGCCAATTTATTAAACTGGTGAATGAACGAGCCATCAGCGAGCAGCAATTGGACCGGCTGAAACCGGTCAAGAAAAACAAACACGGGGAGGTTCCGAAAGACTCCTTTTGGGACCAAGCACCGCCTTGCTTAGTACACATGAAGCTGAACGGGATACCTGAAGGTACCCGCAACAACGCGCTTTTTTCCTACGGCGTATTCTTTAAAAAAGTTTACCCGGAAAGTGAAAAGTGGCGAGAGAAACTTCAGGAGGTAAACAAGACAGCATGTAAAAAGCCCCTTTCACATGCCGAACTGAATACCTTGATGAATAGTCTGGAAAAATCCGACTATCGTTACAAGTGTACCACACCCCCTCTGGTGAACCATTGCCAGAGCGGGGTGTGCGTGACAAGGCGCTACGGCATTGACGCCTCTGAACGGGAAGTCAAGCTGTCCGGTCTCAGGAAATACCTGACGGATCCTCCCTTATGGCATTTGGACATTGAAGGGCAGACATTGGTTCTGGAAACAAGGCAACTGCATAATTTTTCCCTGTATCAGCAACGCTGCATGGAAGTATTGAACCAATGCCCTCCGGACATTAAAAAAAGGGACTGGGTAGTCAGGCTCAATGTATTGTTGCAGGACGTACAGGAAATTGAAGTGCCCCCCGACATGACCAAGGCGGGACTGCTCAAGGAAGCGATCATGGAATTTTGCAAGAACACCGAATCCTCGGCACGGGTTGCCGTGCTCGCCGGTGCAGTATACCGGAGCGAAGAGACAAAGCCCCATGAGTGGTGGTTCAGGGGACGCGATCTGGTAAAATACATCCGTGAATACAAAGGCATGAAAGCCATAAGGGAAGCCGAAATTTTTAGCCAACTCAAAGACATGGGCGCAGTGACGTCATCAAAATATATTGACAAGGGCAGTGGCGCTACTTCCCTTTGGATCATGGAAACCCCGAACCTTGCCGCACTCAAGGTAACGGCAAAAGACTTCAAGATCAACAGACCAAAAAAGGATTGGGAGGATGATTGATAAAGACCTGATAGAGGGCATGATGATAGCCGACGGTTTTGACGAAGCCATCATTGGCTATTGTTACGACATGGTGGCAGCGGAAGACCGGGTAATCTACAGTTTTGATAAATGCATTGATATTTTAAAACACGACATGAGCGAAGAGGAAGCGATAGAGTACATGGATTTTAATGTTGTTGGTGCTTACATGGGAAAAAAGACCCCATTGTTTATGAGAGAGGATGACTAAAAGAACACTAAAGCAAATGTGGCACAACAAGTATGGCGCTAGAACAATAAACGTCAAAGGATATGTAGTGGCTAAACGAACACAAAAAACAAAGACATATTCGCAATTAAAAGATTTAGACAAGGATGATCTGAAACTATGGGCAGAGGATGAAATTCATTAAATACTTTGGCCCTCCCGGCACCGGCAAGACCACCACTTTACTCCGCCACATCGAACGTCACCTTGACGAGGGAGTCCCTCCCGACAAAATTGCTTTCATTTCCTTTTCTGTTAAAGCAGCAGACGAGGGCAAGAACCGTGCCCGTACCCGTTTTGGTTTGGACAAGGATGAATTGGTTTATTTTTGCACCAGCCATGCTTTTTGCAAACGGGTCATGGGGATCACGCGTGTACTGGAAGGCGTTGATATTAAAGAGTTTTTAGAAGTGTACCGGTTTCCATTGACGCAAAGCTATCAGGGCAACACCAAAAAATCCTTGGAGGCAATGCTGGAAGACCCGTATTTCCAGATCATTGAAAACGCCAAAGCCAGTTGCCGCAGTGTTTCTGCCGAGAGATTGAAAACCGGGGTCAAGGAAAGGCGCCGTGTTATTCCTGCGTTATTGGAGCCCATGGCAAAAGCATGGGCCGAGTACCGTGAGGAACAGGGCATCTATTCTTTTGCCGACATGATCGTGGAGTTTCTGGAAAAAGGCAAGGTACCACCCCTGGAAGTGTTGATCGTTGATGAAGCACAGGACTTGGCGGAACTGAATTGGCGCCTGATCGAGAAACTCATGGCAGAAACCCCCATTACTTATATTGCTGGTGATGACGACCAAGCCATTTACGAATGGAACGGTGCCCGTCCCGATCGGTTTATCAACATGAAAGGAAAGACAATAGTGCTTGAGCAGTCATACCGGATTCCGGAGCAGGTACACAGAAAAGCAGAGCGTATTGTCAGGCGCATCCAGAAACGGCAGCCAAAAAGTTATTTACCAAGAGCCTATGAAGGGGAACTGATTTACCTGCATGCCGTAGAATTTTTGCCTTTGAAAGAAGGGCAATGGCTGATCTTGGCTTCTTGTGATTACATGCTGAACGGCGATGCAGAAGGCTACAGCACCCGCAGAACCTTGATTGAACAAGGCTACCCCTTTTCCCATAACGGTTTTCGTTACATACGTTTTTCCATGGTGGAGGCCATTGACAACTGGAAGAAGCTAAACAAAAAGAAAAAGATAAACATAGGGGAACTGGAAAGTATTTATAATTATTTAAGCAAGAACGAAGTCAAGCGTGGTTTTTTGGGCAAACCGGGAAAGGAAGAAAACAAGGAACGAGAACTGACCAAAAAACAAATAGTTGATGAGTTCGGACTGAAAAAAGAATTTTTGGGGAAAACATGGCAGGAAGTTTTTGTTCGTAAGATCAGCGAAGAACGTCGGGCCTTCATTGAAAAGGCAGAAAACAACGGTGAGGATTTGAAAAGCGAACCGCGTATTGCCCTGTCCACTATCCATAAAGCCAAGGGCGGTGAAGCCGACAATGTTGCCGTTCTTTTGGACCTGTCCCCTGCCCAAAAAATGAATGCCATGCTCAATGCAGACAGCTTGCACCGGCAATTTTATGTAGCTGTAACCCGAACCCGGGAAAATCTTTACCTTATTAATGCACAAAACGAAGGATTGAAATATGCCGTATAAAGTTTTCCAACCCCCCACCGAATGGATACCACCCGACACTTTTCCAACGCAACGGCTCAAGGAAGCCAAGGAAATTGCCATCGATCTTGAAACCCGTGACCCCAACCTGAAGTCCTTGGGCCCCGGTTATATAAGAGGTGATGGAGAGATCGTTGGCATATCCGTAGCTTGCGAAGGCTATGCAGAATATTTCCCGTTTGCCCATGAAGCCGGCTACAACTTGGCCAAGAACAGGGTAATGGATTTCATCAAGGAAGTTTGTGAGTTGCCCTGTGACAAGATTTTTCACAACGCCATGTACGATGTCGGCTGGCTGAGAACAGAAGACATCAAACCGAAAGGCAAGATCATCGATACCCTGATTACCGCACCGCTCATCAATGAAAACATGTATTGGTATACCCTTAATTCACTGGGACAGGAGTATTTGCAGGAAGGAAAATCCGAAGCAGAACTTAAACAGGCAGCAGAAGAGTGGGGATTGGACCCGAAAGCGGAAATGTGGCGCCTGCCCTCGGCTTATGTAGGCACCTATGCCAAGCAGGACGCTGCCTTGACCCTGAAACTGTGGAACCATTTCAAGATTTTATTGGAAGACCAGAACCTGTGGAACATTTTTGAACTGGAAACCAGTTTGTTTCCGGTATTGTTCAACATGAAATGCAAGGGAGTCAGGGTTAATCTTGAGCAGGCAGACTTATTGAAACAGCAATTGGTCAAGGAAGAACTGAAGATTATCAAAGGCATTGAGAAAGAATCCGGGATCGAGGAGGTCAGGATTTGGGCAGCAAACTCGGTAGCCAAGGTTTTTGATGCCTGCAAGATTTCCTACAACCATACTGCTAAAGGCTCTCCCAGCTTTACCAAAGCCTTCCTTGCCAATCACGGACACCCCGTTGCCAAGATGGTCATGGATGCACGGGAACTTAACAAAGCCCATAGCACCTTTATCGATACCATTATTAAACACGAACACAAGGGCAGGATCCATGCTGACATCAGGCAATTGAAAGGTGAAATAGGGGGAACTGTCACTGGAAGACTGTCCATGTCCAATCCAAATTTACAACAAGTGCCCGCACGCAACAAAAAACTAGGTCCCATGATCCGTTCCCTGTTTCTCCCCGAGGAAGGACAGCAATGGTGCTCTGCTGATTTTAACCAACAGGAGCCAAGGATCCTTACCCATTTTGCCTACCGCCAGAAACTGGAGGGTACGGACATCATTGCCGACGCCTATATTTCAGGAGAAGCCGACTTCCATGCAGAGGTTGCCGAGCTGGTAGGTATTGACCGCAAAACAGCAAAAACCATTGGCTTGGGAATTATGTACGGCATGGGCAAAGGCAAATTGGCAGACCAATTGGGCGTGGACGTGGAAGAAGCTAGAGATATTCTGGTCCGGTTCAATACGTATGCCCCTTTTGTCCGGCAAATGGCGGACTCGGTAATGCGCAGTGCAAGCACCAAAGGTTATATTAAAACCCTGTTGGGAAGGCGCTGTCACTTTGACATGTGGGAACCACTCCAGTACGGTACCGGCAGACCTTTGAAAAAGAAAGAAGCCATGCACGAATACAACGGTGAGATCAAACGAGCTTTCGTTTACAAGGCACTAAATAAGCTCATACAAGGCTCTGCTGCCGACATGACAAAGAAAGCCATGCTGGACTGCTTCAACGCCTCATACGAACCTTTGTTGCAAGTGCATGATGAACTGATTTTTTCCGTATCAGATGAAAGAGAAGTCAAAGCGATCACAAAAATCATGGAAGAATCTGTCTCCCTGGAAGTTCCCAACAAAGTGGATGCGGAACTTGGAAAAAATTGGGGCGACTCGATGATACAGTAATATATTGTATATATTACAATATTTATAATATAATGTATCAGACCATTGACTTAACAAACGGAGTAATCGTATCATGAATACAGACAAATGGAAAAGTGTGGCCATCCGCAGAAAAATTGTAGAACTCGCAAGAAAAATAGGGACTAAAACTGAACGGCCCACCAGCAATGTTTTTGCCCATGCAATCAAAGAATTGGCAAAAAAAGAAAAGGTTAAATTCAAAGAATAAATGAAGCACGATATTTTATTTAAGTCTCCGTACAAATACGAGGAGCTCAGTCGGGAGACAGGAGATAAAGGTCGTGTTTACATAAATGGAGAGGAACGGCTGTCTTCAGTGACAACCGTTCTCTCCCGCACCCGGCGGGGAGACAGCTTTAAAAAGTGGCGCGAGAAGGTAGGCGAAGAAGAAGCGGAGCGTATCCGCACGGAAGCCGCTGCCCGGGGTACGGAAATGCACAGCATATTGGAACGGCAACTGGTAGAAGGCAGCATCTGGGACTATTACCCTGATACGCCGGAGAAAAAGAGAGCCTATAAAATGGCCTGTGTGATCATGGATCAGGGGTTCCCGTCCATTGACCAAATATACGGCTGTGAAGTTTCCCTTTATTATCCAGGGAAGTACGCTGGAACCGCTGATGTTATCGGCAAACACTTGGGCGAAGAAGCCATCATGGATTTCAAACAAACCAATACTCCCAAACGGCGACGAAAATATCTTTGGGATTATTTCCAGCAATTGGCAGCCTATGCCTTGGCCCACAACGAATTGTTCGGCACCAAAATCAAAAAAGGCGTCATCATGATGTGCTCGGTGGATTGCTTTTATCAGGAGTTTGTCCTTGAAGGTTATGAATTTGAGAGAGCCGTGGACGCTTGGAATGAACGCCTAGAACGGTTTAATCGTCCAGACGAGGACGTTCCCGCACAGTCACAGGACCCCAAGTAGTTCCTGTGTAGTCGGGGTCGAGATTAAAAAAAGAGGGAGGCTTCCACCCTTTGGGAGGATCCAATGATTTCGTTGAAAACTGTTCATAGACAAGACCCAATTGTTCAAAGGGGTAAAGGTCCTTGAGTTCTTGGTCCGCTAGTTCTTTTGCATCTTCTTTAGACATTCCTCTTTCCTTCACATATTTTCGCGCAACTTTTTCTCTCGTTTCCTCTAAGTTATCGAGATAATTTAGGTAGAGTTTGCTTTTTCTAGTACCGTAATTAAGAGGTATATAAAGAGCGTCTTCTCCGGGATGCATTGTTATATTCAAATAAGCATCAGTTGTCATTCCTCCTTTTCTTTCCTCAAGAGCATCCAGAAATGGCTGGGGAGTCATGCCAAAAGTCATGGGAGCGACCCAAGGATAAAGCCGGTGTATGCGGGTTGTTTCTAAAATTTTTATGTTTGCGTCCCTATAAGCATCTACAATATCAGCAGACGTCAGCATTTCACGGCCTTTTTCATAAACCGTATTTCTAAAGCCTTTTGTTGCAGCGTCCACTTCTCTATTATATTTAGGAATGATGTATTCTTTCCAGACTTGCACAGTGCCGGTAGTGGTTTCAGATCCTCCTAACACACGTGCTACCTGTTTATCAGCACTTCTGTCCACGTTTCGTCTGTCCAATGTGCTGGCGCCAGTCCCATCATCTTTAGCTATGTTTGATGTTTGCTGGACAATTTTAGGCGCAGCCCGATTCCACATCCAGGTGAATGTATCCACCACTTGTGTGCCCAAATTATCAGCTTTATCACGAATTGTTTTCCCTGTTTCAGAATCAAAATTTCTTGTTGCATCTCGCAAAACCCTCGGTGCAATCGACACAGCTAAAAATGGCTCCATTAAATAATTAAAGGAACGGGTAAGAAATTCCCATGTGTATTCTGCTGGTCTGCCAAGGTAAAATCCTTCGGCAGCAGCTTGCCAAAAAATCCTTGGAAGGGCGCTCCAAATATCCCAAAAATCATTGTAGGTTGCATTTACCCAAGTTATTTCACCGGTTTCGGTATCCACTGATTTAATGTATTTGTTATCGTCTTTGGCCCAATCTGCTACAAACATGCTAAGTCCCCACATTGCCGTCATCGGCAGCTTGTGGCGCCAAGCCATGAAGAAAGGCAACATTGTTCCCATGAACCCGGTATATGTCATAAAGGAACCAATCCGCACAATACCCCGGGTCCACAATCTATTGCCCATTTCTATAAGATAAGGGTTCCCTGTCGCTTTTCCCTCTTTTACCATATCATTCCCTATCTTGCCTTCTTTTACCCCGGAAGCCAGTGTATTGAAGCCCCCTCTTATTGTCTCTATCCTGAACAAGGGAAAATTGGCTAAAGGAGATAGTCTAAGGGTTTTTGAAAGATTGGGAGCGTAATCATAATTAGGTATGTTCTGTCGAGTGCGTGCTGCCGCAATTTCCTCAAGAGCCTGTATGAAATCTTCCGCTACCGTACTGCCATTCAATCGTATGTTACCGGGCCGTGCAAGCGCATCACTGTTCCATTCTTCTTGACCCAATCTTTTTATATAATGAATAACTCGTTCCTGTAAATATTCACGGCTTTTTCCCGGCACGTTTTCATCAAAAAATCCTCTGGGATCATTCTCTAAAAAATCCTGACCAAATATTCTTCCAAACTTTCGTTTTTCAATAACGTAATTGATAACTTTTGGCCAGTTGTCCCCTGACTGATAAGCCACGGTGAGTTTTTCATGGATTTTTCGTCTTGCTTTGCTGAACCAAGAAGCCTGTTGCAGGGAATCCATGAGTTCTCCCATGCTTGACATTCCTTGCGCATCTTCCGTCAAAGAAAGAAGTTCACCTAAATTTGGCGAAGTAAAAACAACACCAAGGTCAACCAGACGCTGGCCGTCAGCTTTTGTCATTTTCCTGAAATCATTGGCAATGAATGCGAACCCTTCCCTGACGGCCGAGGGCCAGAACAAAGGGACGTTTCCCTGCCCTAAAAGACCAAGCATTGCGCTCCTTAAATTTCGGAACTGAGTGCTGGGATTGTAAAGCAAAAGCGCTGCCTGAACGCTTTGTTTTGCTGTAAGAACCGGACCGTATACAGACCGTATTATTCCAATTTGTGAAGGATCTGTAAAAAATCGTTGCATAGGTCCAGCACCCATTATTTCTCTCAAGGCACGGGCAACGGTTGGGCGCACAAAAAATCCACTGAAAGGATTAATGATGGAAGCTGTATCAATGTCTTCTTCGGTTTTGGCATCCGCAGACTCAACAGGTTCTAGGAGGTCCGCTGCTTCTGATTTTTCTTTTTGTTTAAAATTTAATGACTGTGGAACAATTTCAGTATCGTATGCTCCCTGCGCAAAAGGCATCACTTGCCTGTTTCCGGGGGAATTCATAATGTCAAAAAGCTGGTGCAACATAGCAACACCATGGATAAACTGTGCCTGTCGCATCGCTGTCATTTGCATACGCATGGCCGGTTCAGTAATTTCTCCCAAAGCAATTCTGACTGCTTTCGGCATTTTGCCAAATTTTTTCTTTTTAAGATAAGGAATTCCTATTGCACCTTCCCGGGTCATTTCCGGAACAGGAAAAACTCCCATACTGGACAAGACTTCCATTCTTTCCACAGGGGTTCCGGTATAAAGTTTTTGTAAAATATTTTCTGCTTTTGCTCTTCTATCAGCGTCGCTTTTAAAGGGGGGAGTTCCTTCTTTTCTTTTAATATAAGGAACAAGGGCATCGACGGCTTCAAAATACTGTTGTTTAGAGGTTCCTTTTGTGCCTCCATCCTGTCCCCAAAAACCACGGTACCACCAGAAACCCACTCTTTTATTTGGCCCTAAGCCAATTCTTCTCTTCAGGGGCTTGAACAGGGGATCATTAAAGGCGGCAAAAGTATCGGTTAAGTATGAGGAAAAATGCTTCATTATTGTATTCCTCATGGCTTCATTATAAACCTTGCTTTCCGGATCAATGATATTCAACAGCTTGATAATCTTGGCGGAATTTTTATTAATCCGGGTTCGGGCTTCTTTCGTCAGTTTATAAAGATCCTTTGCGTTTTCTTTTAAATATTCCTCTCCGTTTTTTCGTATGTCCTTATTGGGAGAAAACATGTTATTCATTGCAATTTGCAAGCGTTTGGTTTCTCCTCTCCAATAGGACGGAATACTTCGTTTTACCCAACCAAGATCGGAATATTTCTTGAGTAAGTGATTCATGTTTATATACATATCTTGGGAAACACGCAGTTCCCGATTCAGTTGCCATTGTGTTCTTTTTGCCGTGTACCAAGCAGGATAGGACAAAGCACCTCTTGGCCTGTGAAACGCTTTTATCGAGTCATAAACACTTTTAAGTTCTTTGGGAAAAACGGTAGTTTCTCCTACTTTAATGGCTCTAATTTCCAAGGGCTCTATTAGCGAAGAACCTTCTGTCACTAAAGGAATCTCCGCATAGGATTGTCCTCCTTCCCAACGTCCTCTGTACTGTTTACCTCCCAGCATTTTGACAGGCATCATATTTTCATGAGGTGAAGCGTTTCCTGTGAGAGGATCAATAAAATCAGCGGCCAAATATTGTTCACTGTACAAGGGATATTCCAAACCTCCGTCTTCTTTTATTATCGGTTCTGCGGTGGTGTCCCTTAATGGTTCATTATTTTCGTCGTAAAAATAAAGAATGACACGGGCGTCAGGAGGTAAATTTTCAAATTGATATGTGGAAATAACGCCGGTTTTATTGTTTTTAACTTCGATTTCGCTAGTTACTACATAAGCATTGCTGTAATCCGGAGTGAAGAAAACAGGAATAATTGGCATTCCGTCTCCACGAATCCTTCCGATTAATGTATAAAGTTGTTTTTCCAGTTTACTTATGTGTTCATCGATTTTATCAGGATCAGATGCATACAATTTACTACCACTTGTCCTTACCGCAATATTGTCAACCAATTTGCGGGAGGCGTCTTTTAGTTGCAGAATGTCTCTTTTAATATCGTGGACAATTTTGGAGTCCGCAGCCGTTACTTCCTTCCAGTTGCTCAGACCAAGACTGGCAAGCTGTTGGTTTAATTTATTGTACGTGTCTAAAATGTCCGCAGCCAATTCCCAATCCACCATTGCTTTTCTATATTTGGCAGGTACTTTTTTTCCTTTGAAGTCTTTTTCTTCAAAAAGAGGTGCCAGTGAAGGATCATCCGGAATTGGAATCGGCGTGTAAGGAACCGGTGGTTTTCGTTCTATTCGTTCGGGCAACGGTGTTTTTGGAAGGCTTGACTTAGCTATTTCTTTTACACCCTCTTCAAGAAAAGCAATTTTTTCTTCTGTGGAAGCAAGGGCTTCTTTGTTCTTGGTCCACTGTTCGACTTCATCTTCTGTTTTGGAAAGGGCAGGTATAGCGGCCAATCTTTCCTGTTCTTTTTGCAGTGTCTCCAATTCTTTTCTGGTTTTATTCAGAAGAATCCGGTCTCCCTGAAGTATGAACAAATCGTCCAGTCTTGTTCTAATGCCTTCAATTTCCCTGTTGTATTGGTCAAGCACATCTTCTTCTTCCTCGTAATTTCTTTCCAGAACCTCACCTCTCGCTCGATCCGTTTCTGTTAATAAAACAAGTAAATCATCTATCCGATTTTTTATTTGTTGGTCCACTGGATTTTCCAAATCATAGGGCATCCCGGTTGCCGGATCCACGTTGGGAAAGTCTTCGAGATCCTCAAATGTAAACAGGGCATTTGGTTTGGTAGCATCCTTAAACGTACCGCTATAATGCACAGCGGCGGAAATGGGCATTGCCACAAAAAAGCCGGCAAAAAAAGCGTTTAAATATTCTTTCAGGGCTTCTCCCTCTTCATCATTGATTGGGAGTCCTGCCTGAATCCGTTCCAGTATACTCTGTGCCGTTTCTGTTGTTCCTTCGACAATACTGGTAGTTGCCAGTAACGGCAGAGCTCGATTGGACTCAAGAATGGAAGCAGCCACTCTTTGACTTGCTGGAAATCCGGACAACAGAACCCAGAAAAGACTGTCGAGAGCAGCCTGACCAAACGCCGCCCCGGCAGCGGGGCCCGCTTTAATGTCTTCCGTTTGAAGTAAAGACAGGGCAGAAACCCCTTTTGCTGCTGCTGCTTCTTCTTTTAGTCTTAATGCTTCGTCCAATTGGCGTTCAATATTCTGGCCAAAATGCACCGGAGCCTCGGCTAATGTGAAACCCAAAGAAAAAGCAAGAGGCTTGGCCCACCAACTGTAGCGAGCGGGAAGAACTTTGCTTATCCATTGAATTACCGGAGAATGGATCATAGCGGCACCTCCAGCTACACCCGGAGCCATGGCAGGAAGCGACATTCCAAGGTTTCCCAAAATAAACTCCGCTCCTTTTACAACACTGTCATCGTAGGCGGTTAGTTTTTCATCTTGGGTTACTCTTCTTTGCATCTCCCAAAAAAATGCATCCTGCATTCCCTTGACCGCCCACGGATCAATCTTTTCTTCGAGCATTCCCTGAAGATATGGATGCGACAAGTCCTCCTCCGTCATTTTATCCAGACCGCTTTGAGTCGCTATATCTCTCTCTATGGTTTCCATGACATCGGTAAAAGAAACAATTCTCCCGTAATCACGTTCAGCTTCCTGTCTTTGCATGACAATTTGCTGTGCCGCGATACGGGCTTCTTCGTCTTTTTTTGTAAAAGCTAGTCGAGTAGCTTCAGGAATCCGACCAAGGGATTCAACACCCAGAGCAACGCCAGCAAAAAAACCGGCTGTTTTGTCTTCTTCTTCTTCAACAAACGGATCTTTTATAGATTTTTCTTTCTTGAAAGGATCAACAATCTGTTTTTTTTCTTTAAAAGGATCAACAATAGAAGTTGCCATGATCAACCGCCATAGTTTTGATTAAACCATGTAATCAACTCTTGATCTGAAAGATCAGGATTTGCTGATTTTACCTCTTGCCATTGTGCGCCTGTTCCTTTGAAGTCCGGAGGCACTGAAACAGAAGAAGACTCAGTGGTAATGGCTACTTCCGGAAACAATTCTTTGCCTAAACCTTGTCCAATCACATAAGACACAAATCCCGGTTCTCCCGGAATAGGCATGTTAGGATCCTGCGTATCCTTTTTCCATCTATTCCTTCTTGCTTCGATGGTCCGGAGATGAGCTAGCTTCCCAATATCTCTCCACATGCCTAAAAGAATATCGAGACGCTCTTGGCCCTCTGTTTTAATACCCAAATCCACCATTGCAGCTTTAGCCCGGGCCGTAAGCTGATTAGGAAACTTTTTAATTTCCGCTTCCAAAGTTTCCATGGATCTCCTTCTACGTGCTTCGTCCACACCATAAGGGTCCGCGGCTCCTATCTGTTTTGCCCTGATGTCACCAAATTCGGTGAGAGTTTTTTCGTACAGGCTTCCAAGTTCTCCCATTACGGTATCGGACAATGTATTTTTAAACTTCTGGTTTTGTTCCACAAGCGCCCTAAACAATTGGGCATCACCCGCCTTGATGGCTTGGTCTTCCTGCTGTTCGCGTTGCGCAATCTGCATTAACAAACCATCCAATCGCCGTTCTTCCTTGAGTCCTGCTTCCCTACCGGCCAAGCGCCCCATTTTTGGTTTTATCAACAAGGCTTCAATCCATTTGCCGCCCATGGTTGAAGCAGCGGGAGAAATATAGCTCCCTGCTTCTCCTTTAAGTCTGGCTATGTCTTTAATCTCATCGATTTGCGCTCTTGCTTTAGCTATTAAATCTTTTTCTGGTTGGAAATTAGTTGGTGTCTGTGAATAACTCTTAATATCAATAGCCTTAAAATCCTTCTGGGCCTGTTCTCTTCTTCTCTCTTCTTCCGCCCTCATTCTTCTTTCATATTCTTCAGATAAGGCTCTTAGTTCGTCAGCAGGATCTTGAATTGGTGGTGGCGCAGTTAATGGTGGTGGTGGTGCTGGTTGTGGGGTTATATCACCCACTATTGTTCCTGTTTGCATTCTTGGAATTTCTTCCATCATCGGTTCTGCACCCATTTCAGGGGAAAATAACGCTGTTTGGGCCATTTGCCGGTAGTTTTCCACGACTTCTGCGGGAATTAGGTCTACTTCTTCGGGTAAATCCATCATTTCTTTGACCTGAGCCTCCGCTTGCCCCTCTATAACCTCCAGTTCTTCGTCCAAAGTCATTTCTATTTCTTCCGCAGCAACGCCACCGGCGGCTGTTTCCGCCTGAAAAACGGCCATTAGTTCTTTGAATGCTTGGTCAAACAGTTCCATTGCCTGCATTCTGGCTTCGTTGATGATTCCTTCATCCAAGAATTCTTCACCGGCCATTTCTTCCTCGTCCGTAAAACCGGATAAGATACCTGCATTTTCAACGGAAGGAGCCCCACCCCCAAAGTCTCCTTGAGGAAAAAATCCGGGAGCCTGTGCCATTTGATTCAAGGGAGAGCCCATAAATTCAGCTGGACTGAACAGTTCTGGTTCAATTGGAGATGCTCCAACTCCTCCCGGTCCTGTGCCCACTTGCATACGGGGCAACGGCACATGGCCGCCTCCCATCATATTGGCGGCATTCCTGAACATGGGTCTTTTTGACCAGTCCATCATTCGCTGCCGCCCAAGAGATCCAATAATGCTTTAATCAAATCTCCCTGATTTTCCATTGCACCGTATTTGGTCGTGATCCCGGCGCCTTTGGTGCTGGGCATCATTCCCTTAATCAGGGAAGCAAGGGCTGTCAGTCTGTTCAGCGGCTCACCGGCAAGCCCTGTTGCTGTCTGGTATTGGGCCGCCAGTCGTTTATCGGCAATGCCGCGTGCTTGACTGCCTAATGTGTTCGTTAAATTAATCTGGTTCATCAGCATATTTTGTCCCATTTGGCCAATGCCCGCGATTCCCTGTCCGAGAGTCCCGTACAGTCCCGCACCCTGTAAACCCATTGCTCCAGCCTGTTGCATTCTTCGCTGTTGATCGGCAAAAGCCTGTTGTGCCTGTTGTTGCGCTGAAGTATAACCTTGATGGCGTAACCCTCCGGCTGCCTCGGTCATGCCTCTGCCTAATTGCTTGAATCTTTCTTCCGCCATCAGGCGTCCACGACCACCGCCATAAGCACCTTGTCCCACGGCACCGGCACGTGCTCCTACGTCTTCTTCACCAAAACTCTTATAAACATCTGCCAGACTTTGCTGGACCACATCTTGTTCATAAGGGTTGTAAAAGGATTTTCCCATCGCAGGATCATAGCCTTGGGCTCCGTAATATCCGGCCTGTATTCCTTGTCCCGTAGCCCCGAGTCCCTGTCCGTAAGCACCACCGGCCTGTTGTATGTAAGGCTGGAAACCGCCCAGACCACCGACCATTCCCCGTGCCTGTAATTCGTAAGGATCCAGTCCGGCATATTGTTGGGTAGGAATTGGGGTGGGTTGTTTGGCCCAGTCCCAGACATTTCCGAGATAGCCACGGCGCATCTGTTCGATCCATGGCGGCTCAAAGGAAACAGTAGTGCTTGGGCCTTCAGAAGAGCTATAAGCACCACTTAATAAATCTTCCCAAGAAGTTCCGCCGTCTTGCAGTCTTAAAATCCCGGTGCTCATTGTCCCATTCTCTCGAGTTGTCGCATCATTTTATACATTCTTTTTGCCCCTTGTCTGGCATCACCGTTGCCTGCACCCTTGACCGATTGCAGATTCATCACGAATTCACCGGGTTCCAGCAAAGCAGGAACAATATCTCCATGGCTTCTTGCATTCATAATACCACCGCGCTGGCCTCCCTGCACTTCTTCCTCAATTTCTTCCGCATAGGGAAAACCGAGTTTATGGGTCGGGACTGGAACATTTTCTGCACCGATTGGT
>Ga0208315_1000885_pt1 | contig 17590 bp, 19 predicted proteins | sample MalvireepMed_215_FD_184239 | JGI IMG/M metagenome (GOLD analysis project Ga0208315, IMG submission 184239) | Marine viral communities from the Global Malaspina Expedition - Malaspina viral metaG DeepMed_215 (SPAdes) (version 2) | ecosystem: Environmental > Aquatic > Marine > Oceanic | place... | reverse complement strand
TCAAATTCAACCGTTTCGCCTGGGGCTACTTCGATTTTTTCAAGACGAACGGTTTGGCCTTCGGCCACACGGTGTTGTTTACCGCCACTTTGGAAAACCGCGTACATAGTTAACTCCGCTCTGCGTCCACTGACGCTTCAATTCAAAAAACAGGGCGCGAATTGTACGTGAAACATCCGTAAATCACAACCCCGATTCGCAGAAAAATAGATTATTTTTCCAACATGGGCAGAATTATGCCCCAATTGCCTATTTGATGCAGCTTGAAATGCACCTAAACCAGCAAAAAATAGAAAAAAATTTGAATAAACGACAATGTTACCACGCGACTTATGCGTTGGAATAAGACGTTGAGCGCAGCGTTTTACCCACGTTTTAGACCATAAATAAGCCTGATCTGAGAGACAGATCGGATTATGATCGGGCCTAAAAATATAACGATCCCAAAAGCGATCCACGCCTGTGTTCTTCTGATAACTTCGTTTTTGATAATAAAAATCGTAATAGGACGACCACAAACTAACCCTTAAATGCAGCACTTTCACGCGACAGGCGTTTTCTTCTCGCAATAAAAATTGGCGCCTATTCATTACATCGTCACCCCAAAATGTTCTGAAATAACCCTTTGGCAGGAAAAATTGATGAGAGTACCTATAATTCTAAATATGAGAGGGTAAATGTGGCATGAACACATCGAAGTGGTGCGGATTAGCCTATTAGATAAAACCCTAGAAATTGTATAAATCTATTGAGCGTATTTCAGGAATTACACGTAAATGCGTTAAGCCGTCATTTTTTAAGACAATTTGGTGGATAGTACGGGTGATTAAGGTACAATCGCCTCCAATAATTGCCCAAGACGTAAGAGTAAGTATTTATTGCCATGCCTATGGATATAGACCAAATCCGCGCCCTGTCTAATGATGATATGCAGGCGGTTAATCAACTGATTCAACAACAAGTCGACTCTGAAGTCGCCCTTATTAATCAGCTTGGTTTTTACATCGTAAACAGCGGCGGCAAACGCTTACGCCCACTTCTTACCGTATTAAGCGCGCGAGCCATGGGCATTGATAACAACGAACATCACACCTTAGCGGCGATAGTAGAGTTTATTCACACTGCCACGCTACTTCACGATGACGTAGTGGACGAGTCAACCATGCGCCGCGGCCGTGAAACCGCTAACGCGATTTTTGGTAATCAAGCATCGGTACTGGTAGGCGACTTTTTATATACTCGTTCTTTCCAAATGATGGTAAGTCTTAAACGCATGCGCGTTATGGAAATATTATCGGAAGCCACAAATCAAATTGCTGAAGGTGAAGTATTACAGTTGATGAACTGTAACGATGCCGGCACTACCGAAGCCCGTTATTTTGATGTTATTTACGGAAAAACTGCTCGATTATTTGAGGCCGCAACACAATTAGCCGCAGTACTTACCGAGCAAAACGAGCACATTGAGCGTGCGATGCAAGAGTACGGCAAGCATTTAGGTACAGCCTTTCAATTAGCCGATGATATTCTTGACTACATGGCTGATAGTGAAGAAATGGGTAAAAATGCTGGCGACGACTTAGCAGAGGGTAAACCTACCCTTCCGCTGCTTTACGCCATGTGGCACGCTACGAATGATGGCGACAAAGCACTTATTCAAGAAGCGATTGAGCAAAGCAATGGCCTACCACATTTGACGCGAATTCAAGGCATCATGGAAGAAACCGGCGCATTAGACTACACACGCCAATGTGCGCAAAAGGAAGTGCAGATGGCCATTGATAGCTTAAGCGCTATTGAAGACTCTAAATACAAAGAAGCGCTGATTGCGCTGGCGCATATTTCAATTGAGCGTACAAGCTAGTTATCGATAAGTAAGGTACGAAGGCGTGTTGTAATCAACACGCCTTTTTTGTTGGGGAGACCTAAACAAAATATAAAACATGGGCTTGTAGACTTATTGGCACACAGAATGTTTCTTGTGCTCTGGCAAGCCGTTTCAGTAAACATTTTTTCTGCATTAACTAAGCATTACAGCGATATTTAGGCTAAACCTACTTTTAACAAGTTAGCCTTCAAGCATAAAACCTATCATCCCCACTAAGAAACCAAGAATACCGCCAAGGGGTGGAAGCCAATGATTTTCCATGCGGATTTGCGGGGCAATATCCTGAAATACCGAATATAGAATTCCCCCTGCGGCAAAGAGCATAATGCCACTCATAATCACAGGAAACTGCGCCAAGTAATAAAAGCCCACAAGACTAAACAGAGGGCCTAGTAAGGCCATACCTATGAACAGCAAAACAAGCTTTGTACTGCGCTGTTTATTTTTAGGCAGCATTTCTCTGTAGGCATTAAAGCCTTCGGGTAAATTTTGAACGGCTATCAAAAGCCCTAGCAACATAGTGCCGCCACCTAAAGCTGCGGTGGTGCCAAGAGCGATAGATTCGGGCACAAAATCGCTAAGCATGGCGGCTAGCTGGCTGCCCGCCGTTTGCTTCTTGGCCAAATAAATATCTAGTGCCATGAATGCGAGCGCACCGCCAACAAAACACGCGATAGCGGCAAAGACAGACACATCTTTGATGCCCTCGGGCACAAGCACCAGCCCTACCGCTGAGATAAGCGCGCCGGCTCCTAACGCCAAAATGCCGTGGCGTAACTCTTTCTCTAGCCACTTGGGCTGAATACCTTGATAAGTGGCTAAAATGGCGCCAGCGGGCATCGCAAGCCCAGCTACCGTTGCCATGATGAGTAAACCTACAATGTCGCCTTGTGGCATAGAGACTCCTTTCAACTATTTAAACTTTCTAACATTGTTTACTTATTGCAGCATCAATGGTTTACATAAAAAACAAAGTTAACGACCAATTGCTAACCCAATGCGCTTAATACAAATACGCCACATCTCAGCTTTTCATTCAAATAGTGACTGCCGTCACAAGCTAACGGTTATCACCTGATGACTTCGTTCTTATTACTTAAAAGCTGACGAGCTTAACGAAAAAGAACAGCTTTAAGCTGCTCTTTAATAACACTATGACTATTTTTACTCGCTAACAACGAGATACAGATTAACCTATTAGTTTAAATCTAAATCTCGGGTCATATTCTCGTTTTTATCGCGGTGCACAATAATATTGTCTTCAATACGAATACCGCCAAATGGTTTGTAAGCATCAATGGTATCCCAATTGATAAACTTAGACGCAGGCGTTGCTTTAAGGTCGCGCAATAAGCTCTCGATGAAATACAAGCCAGGCTCGATGGTGAACACCTGTCGGGCTTCTACCATGCGCGTGCAGCGCAAGAACGGATGATCATCAGGCGCAGGCTTAGGCGTACCGCGGTCGTCATTTACCAGCCCGCCTACATCGTGCACTTGTAGCCCTAAGAAGTGACCGATGCCATGAGGGAAGAAGGTGCGCGTTATACCCATTTCCACTATTTCAGGCGGCGTTAAATTTACCATGCCTGTGTCGTGAAGAATTTGCGCAATACCATCATGCGCCAGTAGATGAATGTCGGTGTAGGCGACACCAGGCTTTAACGAGTCGACTAAAGTTAACGTAACTTTATCTACCGCCTGTATAAGGTCGCGGAACATCGCTGAATTTTGAACGTCGTTTTGACTGTAGGTACGGGTAATATCAGCCGCATAGCCGTTATAGTTAGCTCCCGCATCAATCAAAAATGAACGAGACTCTTTTGGTGCCACCGTATCACACTGCATGTAATGCAAAATCGAGGCATGTTCATTTAGCGCTACAATGCTGGTATATGGCACATCGTTATCGCCCTGCCGGCTCGCCATTGCATAGGCAAGATTGATATCGAATTCGCTTTTACCTTCACGGAAAGCTTGTTCAGCAGCTTTGTGGCCAGCTACAGCAAGCTTATTGGCCTCGCGCATGCAATCTAGCTCGTAGTCGGTTTTGTAGGCGCGTTGATAATGCAAATAGTGCAATACGCGATCTGGGTTTACATTCTCAAAGCCCAACGCTTTCGCTACTTCAATATATTCGCCCACATAGGCAAAGCGACGCTTGTCGTAGGGTAAAAACTTTTCCACCGCATCGGCTTGCTGAAGCAACTTAATATCGAAACTGTCTGTCCAGAAGTCGTTTGGTTCAGGTGGCACTTTGTGCCAGAAGTCTTCAGGGCGATAGAAAATAAGCGTAGGCTTATCTACACCGTTAACCACCAGCCAGCAGTTAGGGTTATCAATAACCGGAAGCCACGCTTTAAACTGCGGGTTTACCTTAAACGGATAATGGTTGTCATCTAAGAAAAGGCGCTTGCCCTGCCCCGAATGAATTACTAATCCGTCTAGCCCTTCTCGCTGTAGTGCCTCTCGGGTACGCGATTGTAGCTCTTCTATATGCTGTTGGTAGGTTGCTTGATGTTGCGACATAGCCCCTCTTATCATTTTAGTCGTTAGATCCACTAGTGTAACACGAGGCCAGCATGACATGCATACTGGCTCAGACCGATACGCTTTCATTTACGCTAAGGCGCGCCTAAGCTCGCCCTAACGGCATGTTGCTATCGCGGCGCTAGCTGCAAAGTGCCCGTTACCGGATGTGTACTTACCGCTTCTGCAGAAGGGATCATATCGCGGGTAAGTTGAGGGAAAATATTCTCGTTTCCACCTAACTGCTGGTCATAAATATGCTGATAGGCCATTACCGCTTTCACATAGGCTCGGGTTTCTTTGTAGGGAATGTTCTCAATCCAAATGTCCACGGGTAAGGCTTCATTAGCGGGTAGCCATTCCAACACTTTGCGCCACCCCGCATTATAAGATGCCGAAACCAATACGGGGTTATTGTTAAGCTTATCCATCAAGTAACGCAGGTACTGTACGCCGTATTCAACATTGTCGTTTACTTTGAACAATTCACTTCGGCTTACTTTTTCTTTTGCTACATAGCGTGCTGTGCCCGGCATAAGCTGCATAAGCCCTGCTGCACCTACAGGTGAAATAGCGTCACTTCTAAACGAACTTTCTCGACGAGCAATAGCCATAGCAAAGGATTTTGAAATGCTGTAAGCCTGAGATTTTTTGCTAAATACATCGCTAAACGCTAACGGAAAGCGACGCTCCACGTCATCCCAATAGCCACTGCGTGCAAAACTGGTAATGGCCTGATCGTAAAGTCCCCACTCATAGGCTAAAATCCCTGCATCGGTCACTTTCGCTTCAGGTAAATGAGAAAGCAAGTAATACCACTCTCTGCGGGCCTCTGTGGTTCGGTCTAGTCTAAAGAACTCAACTGCACGCATGGTGGCTGGGGTTTTAGCTACACTGGCGATGGCAGCGGTATCTCTAGGTGCTGGCGAATGAGCAAGAGAAGGAATTTCACCTATATGCGCACTGGCCATAAAACCATAATAATGACGCTCTTGAGCTAATTCTTTGTATAGCACCGTTGCCTGCATGCTTTGACCTAGCGCTTCTAACGCTCTCGCCTTCCAATAACGGTAGTTTTCTTCTTGCTGCAAACTTGCCGGTGCGCTGTTAATAACATCTACCACTTCCTGCCATTTATTCGTGCGCAATAAGTGAGAAATGTGCCATAACTTAACGTCATCGCTAGCGCCATCTACGTCAGCGAGTTCAAGCCAATGATGGGCTTGAGGTAAGCGGTCTAATGTATAGCTAAGCGCAATAGCTCGTCGCATCATATGCTGTTGCGCTTGTGAAAAGACCTTCTTATTGTTGTAGCGCGAATAAACCTGACTCGCTAAATCCGGATTTCTCCACGCAAGTTTTTCTACCGCCCATACAATAATGTTGGCTTCGTGCGAAGCATGTTTCAGCGGAAACAAAGCGGTTTTACTTACTCGGCTGGTATCGCGGGTTACTGACAACCACGCATCAGCTAAATACTGCTTATTGCTCGGAAGTTGCCGCTTAAGGTAGGAAATAATACTTCTATTCCCCTCTTTTGCGGCAATTTCAATTCGCTTGATGACCATTTCTGGCGTCATCATGCCCGCTTTCTTCCACTTTGCAAAAAGCGGGTCGCATTCATCAGGCTGAGACTGACCATGAAGCCACAGTGCATTGACTTCTTGTAACAGAACCTGCTCGCTCTCCCCTTCTTTTAACCGGTAGTTCAGCGCAATACAGGTAAGCCTTGCCCCCATGCCCGGGCGGTAATTATCTAAAAATGTACTGCGGTAGTTATTTTTAGCTAAGTAGTTAAGCCATTTATAACGCAGGCCATAACTTACGGGTTGACCATTAAAATCGGCTAAAAATTGCTTCACTTCACGCTTCGTCCTAATGGACATGGTGCGGTCTAGCTTAAGCCTCAATAAATAGGGGTATAGGGGGTATTCGGCCAGCTCATATATGTCGTTGTCGAGATTTCGGACCCTGCGCTTAGAATAAGTTAACAGCTTTTTTTCGACTTCGAGATATCGCGCTCTTTCTTCCTTGTAAATATCTTCGGGCAAAGATAAAGATTGTGATGCGTTGGCGGCTATAGACAACACCGAACATACTATCGCGCCCACCACAGTGGCGATAAATTTGACGTTGACTGTCAACGCTCGCTGACGCAACTTAGCACTAAAATAAAAACCAGACACAATAGAATTCCTACCCTGCTCTACACTCGAACGCTTATGAGCGCTGGCGACTTTGCCTAATCGAGCTGATTGTAAAATGTTGCTGAAAAAGCAGCATTGCGACTGACCCACTAGGTTTGTTTGACAAACAAAGGGAAATTTTCAGCCTTGGCTCCTTGCCAAAGAAGATGTTGTGCCAGCTGTCGTTAGCTATGCTTTACAAACATAGTTGACATGATTGTAGATTATTCTTTTGCTGGATTGGCGCTTTGCGCCAATAACGCTCATTATACAACCACCAATGCCGAAATGAAGCTTGAATTCGATATTTGCACTTGAATTTAAGTCATCGGACCACTACCTTAGACAAATTGAAACGCTTGTTTGATTTTTTGTTGAAATTTTGTGTGGCTTTGTAAAGAATCTAGCCACCCTAACGCGTTAGTGAATGCATACGACCCTACAAATTAGTTGGATTACTTCACTAACATCCTGGCCAATGCCGAAGGAGATGATAATGATATACACAGGCAAAAGTCTTTCCGTCAGCCTGTTAGATGACGGCTTTGCTGAGCTGGTATTCGACGCCGAAGGTTCAGTAAACAAGTTCGACCGCCAAACAGTGAGCGAACTTGACGAAGCAACCCAAGCCCTACTTGCTAAAGGCGATGTAAAAGGCTTAGTAGTACGCAGTGCAAAACCTGCATTTATCGTAGGTGCAGATATCACCGAGTTCACTGGTCTTTTCACTATGGACGATGCTGAAGTACTACAGTGGGTTGCCAATACGTCACAAGTATTCGACCGCTTCGAAGACCTACCTTTCCCTACCATTGCTGCTGTTAATGGCTTTGCGCTAGGTGGTGGTTGTGAGATGGCATTGGCGTGTGACATGCGTATTGCAGACACAACAGCTTCAATCGGTTTACCAGAAGTTAAGCTAGGCCTTATGCCTGGTTTTGGTGGCACGGTTCGCCTTCCTCGCTTAATAGGTGCAGATAACGCCCTTGAGTGGATGACTACTGGCCGTGACAGAAAAGGCGCGAAAGCCCTTGCTGAAGGCGCGGTTGATGCCGTTGTTGCTCCAGAAGCACTTGTTGAAGGCGCACTTTCAATGGTGAAAGACGCTGCAGAGGGCAAGTTTGATTGGCAAGCTCGTCGTGCGGTTAAGAAAGCCCCACTACAGCTAAACAAAAACGAAGCTATGATGAGCTTCTCTACTGCGCAAGCCATGGTATTTGCACAAGCTGGTAAGCATTATCCAGCTCCGCACAAAATGGTTGAGACAGTACAAAAAGCAGCTGGCCTAGACCGTGACGGCGCACTTAAGCTTGAAAACGAAGGCTTTGTGGCCCTTGCGAAAACCGACGCAGCGAAAGCACAAATCGGCATTTTCCTTGCCGACCAGCTAGTTAAGAGCAAAGGCAAGAAGCAAGCAAAAGCAGCCTCTAAGCAGTCTAAGCTTAACGCTGTTCTAGGTGCAGGCATCATGGGCGGCGGTATTGCATACCAAAGCGCAGTGAAAGGCACACCGGTAATTATGAAAGACATTAATCAAGGTGCACTAGACCTTGGTCTTTCAGAAGCGGCCAAAATTCTTGGTAAAGGTATGAAGCGCGGTAAAGTTGATGCGACTAAAATGGCGCAAACGCTTAACGCAATTACACCTACCCTTGAGTACAGCACGCTTAAAGATGCAGACCTTGTTATTGAAGCGGTTGTAGAAAACCCGAAAGTAAAAGGTATTGTACTTAAAGAAGTAGAAGACAATGTAGCGGACGACGCTATCATCACTTCAAACACTTCTACTATCTCTATCAATCAGCTAGCTAAAAGCTTAGACAAGCCAGAGCGCTTCTGTGGTATGCACTTCTTCAACCCAGTGCACCGCATGCCGCTTGTTGAAATTATTCGTGGCGAAAAAACGTCAGAAGAAACCATCAATGCAGTAGTAGCCGCTACCCTTAAAATGGGCAAAACCCCTATTGTGGTTAATGACTGCCCAGGGTTCTTGGTAAACCGCGTATTGTTCCCATACTTTGCGGGCTTCAGTAAGCTACTTATCGACGGCGCTGACTTTGTTGCTGTTGATAAAGTAATGGAAAAAATCTTCGGCTGGCCAATGGGCCCGGCTTACCTAATGGACGTTGTAGGTATCGACACAGGCGATCATGCAGCAGACGTAATGGCAGCAGGTATTCCAGAGCGTATGGCTCGCCTAGACAACGACCCAGTAACCCTGTTCTACAAAGAAGAGCGTTTAGGTCAGAAAAACGGTAAAGGTTTCTACAACTACGGTGTTGATAAGCGCGGTAAGCCTAAGAAAACACCTGCTGAAGAAGCATATGCACTAATGGCGCCCCACGTAGCTGAGAAGACAGACTTTGAAGCTGACGACATTATTGCACGCCTTATGATCCCTATGGCAAACGAAGCAATTCGCTGCCTAGAAGAAGGCATTGTAGATAGCGCAGCTGAAGCAGACATGGCGCTACTTTACGGCTTAGGTTTCCCTCCATTCCGCGGTGGTATTTTCCGTTGGATTGAAACCATTGGCTTGGCGAACTTTGTTGCTATGGCAGACAAGTACGCTGAACTTGGTCCAATTTATCAGATTTCAGATGGCGTTCGTGAAATGGCCGCTTCTGGTAAATCCTATTTCGCATAAGACCCGGAGGAAAAACTAATGAAAGAAGTGGTCGTAATCGATTGCGTACGTACCCCTATGGGTCGTTCAAAAAACGGTGTTTTCAGAAATGTGCGTGCAGAAGACCTATCTGCAGCACTAATGACCGCGCTACTAGAGCGTAACCCTGGCGTAAACCCAGCGGAAATTGAAGACATCATTTGGGGCTGTGTTCAGCAAACTAAAGAACAAGGCTTCAACGTTGCACGTAACGCGCAACTACTCACAAAAATTCCACGCACAACTGGCGCGGTAACGGTTAACCGTTTATGTGGTTCATCAATGCAAGCCCTTCACGATGCAACAAGCGGCATCATGAGCGGTCGTGGTGACATTTACATGATTGGTGGTGTTGAGCACATGGGTCACGTACCGATGAACTACAACATCGACTTCCACCCAGGTCTTGCCAAGTACACAGCGAAAGCGTCGGGCATGATGGGTATGACAGCCGAGCTACTTGGCCGTCAAAATGGTATTACTCGTGAGCAACAAGACGCTTTTGGCGCACGTTCGCATCAGCTAGCGCACAAAGCACACCTTGAAGGCCGCTGGGCTAACGAGATTGTGCCTGTTGAGGGTCACGATGCAAATGGCGTATTAAAGCTAATTGACTACGATGAAGTAGTTCGCCCAGAGAGCACTGCTGAGAGCATGGCGGCGCTTCGCCCAGTGTTCGACCCAGTAAACGGTACAGTGACTGCGGGTACGTCTTCTGCGCTGTCTGACGGTGCATCAGGCATGCTGCTTATGTCAGCAGACCGTGCGAAAGAGCTTGGCCTAACGCCACGTGCGAAAATTCGCTCGATGGCTGTGGCTGGTTGTGATGCGGCAATTATGGGTTATGGCCCAGTGCCAGCAACACAAAAAGCCCTTAAGCGCGCTGGCCTAACTATGGACGATATTGAACTTGCTGAGTTTAACGAAGCGTTCGCTGCACAGGCACTATCGTGCATTAAGCAACTAGGTTGGATGGACCACCTAGATACTAAGATTAACCTTAACGGTGGTGCTATTGCACTTGGTCACCCGCTAGGTTGTTCTGGTTCACGTATCTCAGGTACGCTTATCAACCTAATGGAATCACAAGACGTAAGCCTAGGCTTAGCGACTATGTGTATTGGTTTAGGCCAAGGTATTGCTACCGTATTTGAGCGTGTATAAGCGTTTAAATTAGCGCTTTTAAAGCTAAATTTTGAAAAGGGCCTTCGGGCCCTTTTTTGTTTCCGTGAACAAAAAACTAAAACGCTAAATTAGAAAGTGGGCTGACGACACCATTCGCTCCTTGTTGAAGTATATGGGTATAAATTTGAGTGGTTCTAACATCGGCATGACCTAGTTGGTCTTGCACCGTTCTGATGTCTGCGCCAGATTGCAGTAAATGAGTAGCAAATGAATGACGAAGCGTGTGAGGCGTAACATGCTTGATTATTCCCGCATCACTTGAAGCACGACTTACCGCGCGTTGTATCTGTTTTTCATCTATATGATGACGCCGTAATAGCTTGCTTTCTGGATCGATACTTAACTTTGATGCAGGGAACAAATACTGCCATTCCAGCGTTTTATTGCGCTGTTGATACTTTTTCCTCAACCCATGTGGAATCCAAGCACCAGCAAAGTCTGGCACCATCAAATCTCGTTGCAAAAGTTTTTCACTTTCACTGATATGATTTTTTAAAAGTGGGATAAGTGATTCTGACAGCGTTACCACTCGATGCTTGCCCCCTTTCCCAAACCAAATTCTCACACACTTGTAGTCGAAGTCTATATCTCCCGTTCTAAGACGCACGCACTCCATTAATCGAAGGCCACTGCCATAAAGAAGTGCTACTGCTAAGTAATGATGGGTAGGCACCCTACCAAGCAATGCTTTTACTTCTAACTGGGTTAGCACAACTGGCAGCTTTCTTTCCCTTCCGCTTCCTACAAAATTCATGTCAGAAGGGAGTGGCTGTTCTAAATACTTGTTGTACAGGAAGACCAATGCATTAAGTGCTGTGGCTTGTGTAGACCGCGCATTTTTTCGCTTGGTAGATAGATGAGTAAGGTATGCTTCAACATGCAACACGTCGAGATCTTTCGGGTGCTGAAATTTGTGAAAACGAATGTAATCTGAAATCCAGTTTATGTAGGTTTGTATAGTACGCTTTGCATAGCGCTTGAGCATCATGTGCTCGTACAGGGATTTAATAAACTGAGACTTCATATTCGACTCCAAAATAAAAGAAGTCTATTTGATAAATCGCAACGAGATAACTGACTTTAGTGCCTGTTTTGTTGCAAAGGCACTCACGAAATATCCCAAATTCACCTGCAACCCGATTTGGTGTTTTTAGCTTTTGAGTAAAATACACCAAAAACGTATTTTACTAATCCTATCGATAGGTTATGGTTTAATCATATTTATAACCAAACGGACAAAAACCCCGTTCTGGTTCGTTAAATCGCCCCGTTTAGGGAACGATTAAATTGTTATGTGCCAGAGGGGATTTAGGATTCTATGGCTTTAAGTGAATTTGAAATTAAAAGAGTGGAGAAGGCAGCTGAAACATTTCTAGCTGCTCGTAGGCCACCGCCAGAAATTCGAAGTAAACTAGATATTGGCTGGCGTTTAGAAGACCAATCTTTGTTTATCTTTGAAATTCGCCCGGTTTGGAATAATCCAAGCGAATATAAAGAATATCCATTTGCTAAAGCCAGTTTTGTAAAGTCTCAAGGTATCTGGAAAATCTACTGGTTACGTCAAAACCTAAAATGGAACAGCTACGAACCTACGCCACAAGTTAAGTCAATTGAGTCAGTATTCTCGACGGTAAGCAGTGACGATCATGGCTGCTTTTTTGGGTAGGCACATAACAAACGCATTAACACTCGCTGCGCTCGCTAGGGACAAAAACACGTAGGCTCCCTTCGCTCCGCTCGGTATTGTAGCCTACGTATTTTTGCCCGTTATGCGGGCGTTATGAACCATAAGGAAATATTATGAAAAAGGAAATTTTAATATCTTGTCTTTCGCTGTTGTCAGCTAATTCATATGCAGCTAAAAATGACGCGGCTGACTTAGCCGTTAAGTTTCAACACACTGTCAATCAAGGTAATTATGCAGAAGCCATTCGTTACTGGGAACCTTCTAAGCAAGATGAAATGTCGTTAAACGGCGGACAACTTATTGGTACATTGTTTTCTGGCATAAGTTTACAAAAAGACACGCTCGATACGCGTTGCAGTAACGAAAGTTGTGTGGTTTCGGCTCAATACACAGATGACTCTGGTAAAACACGTAAAATTACTTATACATTCGTCATGGATGGCAGTTTGTTTCTGAGCAATATTCAAACTACTGGTTCATAACAAACCAAGTCAGCGGGACACTAACACGTAGGCTCCCGTCACTTCGTTCCGTATTATAGCCTACGTGTTATTGCCCCTGCTTGGGGTGTTATGTACTCCAGGAAATATGAATCTATTATTTGTTTGTTCAGAAAATCGTTTGCGTAGCCCGACAGGTGAAGAAGTCTTTTCTGAATATGAAGGAATCAACGCAATCGGATGCGGCACTAATGCAGATGCCGAAACACCGCTTTCAGGCGACCTTATTGAATGGGCCGATGCCATTTTAGTTATGGAAAAATCTCACAGAAACAAGGTCTCTAAAAAGTATAAAGATTTACTTAAAGGTAAAAAACTGGCGTGCTTAGACATACCAGACAACTACGAGCGTATGCAGCCCGAACTTGTTCGCCTTTTAAAAAATAAGGTTCCAAGGTTTGTACGGTTGTAATTGGCACGTACATAACAACTCAATAAACTCGCTCACTTCGTTCGCTGGGACGCATACACGCAGGGCGGCTTCGCCATTATGCCCCACGTGCCTGCGCCCGTTATTGAAAAGTTATATGCCTATGGAGATAATTTGAGAATTAAACCAAGAATTGGAGTCATGAATGCAATGTTCGCTTATGTTGGAGCGGGTAGCATATTGATTGCTGTTTTCGTAATTCTTCCGATTGCCTATTTCTTTGGGAAACAAGTGAACAATCTCTTGTTATTAAGCTTTATTCTTATCGGTATAGTTTTTTCAGTCTTACAATTCTTGCTTTCGTTTTTTGTGAAATGTCCTAATTGCGGCAAAGCAATTACAGTCTCATTCTTCAAAAAGCCGCACCCAAATTCAAATGTAGATAGTGGCACTGAGCTAGCTCTCAAATGGTTTAGTGGTAAAGTATGTTGTATTCACTGCGGGAAGAAAGTTGATACTACCGGCATATAACAAACCAATTAACCCTCTCACTTCGTTCGCTGGGACGCATACACGCGGGGCGGCTTCGCCATTATGCCCCACGTGCCTGCGCCCGTTATTGGAAAGTTAGGCCTATAGAGGTAAAACATGATTTCAGAGGCAGATTGGAAACACTTCAAACAAGTTAAGGCAGATGCATTAGATAAATGCTGCCAGCAAGTTTTAGACGATGTGCGTAAAGGAATCGATGATCCCGAACTTTCAAATCATGCAAAATATCTTTATTTGTATAAATTGATGGAAAACAGCGACAAACGTATCGCCAACATATTCGATTACAATGCAAGGTCTAAAGCTATGCTGCAACTTGCATTAATGAAATCAGACGGCCTTCTAGAAGCTAAACAAATTAGTGGCTTCTCAGATGAGTTACAAAGTTTTATTAATAGCCGTGACTAACTTATCAGCACGGCCTAACAACTCAATAAACTCGCTCACTTCGTTCGCTGGGACGCATACACGCGGGGCGGCTTCGCCATTATGCCCCACATGTCTGCGCCCGTTATTGAAAAGTTATGTGTCAAAGATAAATCAAGAAAAGAAGGATTTTTAACTATGAAACCAGGAACTAAAATTGGCTTGTCATTCAGCTTTATTGGCTGTGCTGTCGGCGCTTACTTCGGTCTATCACCTGTTTACTCACAATTACAATCTGGTGTGTTATCTGGTCTAGAAGCCGGGCTAACATTCAGTATCGCGGGTATTTTTATTGGTAGTGTATTGGCTACTGCAAGCATTCTTTCTTCGAATAAGTATGCCACATAACAAAAAAATCAAGTCACTCACTACGTTCGCTGGGACGCATACATGCGGGGCGGCTTCGCCATTATGCCCCACACGTCTGCGCCCCTTATTTAAAAGTTATGTACTCAGGGAAGAAATTTAGATGTCAAAGAAATTATTACTACTTTTAGCCGTTCTAGTTGGAGTCTTTATTTATTCCAAGAACGATCAAAAGGTCGAAGTATTGCCACAACCGGCCTTACCTACACAAGAAACTCTAATTCAAGCAGACCGTTTTTCATTTCGTTGCGATGGTAGACAACATTGCAGTCAAATGACATCTTATGAAGAAGCAAAATTTTTCTTAGAGAACTGCCCAAATACAAAAATGGATGGCGACAATGACGGAATACCATGTGAAAGGCAGTTTTAGCAACGTACATAACAACCCAATCAACACTCTCACTTCGTTCGCTGGGACGCATACACGCAGGGCGGCTGCGCCATTATGCCCCACGTGCCTGCGCCCGTTATTGGAAAGTTACACGTATGGATGATGCATGAGTCTTGAAGAAGAATTTGATGAGTTGCAAAGGCTCTTCGCACAAAAGGATTTATTAACTGAGCCAAGTCGGTCATCACGTAGCGGCTTCTTGGAAATTCTCTTGGCAAAGAGAAAAAACATGAAAATAAAAATATACCAAGAAAAAGGACACCACTTACCGCATATTCATATCGACTACGGTAGGCAACAACATGCTGCTAGTTACGCCATCGAAACAGGCGAGAGGATTGAGGGTGGACTATCTAAGAAATATGATAACGATGTTTCTAATTGGCTTGAACGGAATCGAGATAAAGTTTTAGAGATCTGGAATTCCTTGCAAGCGGGTATGCCGCATGAGCCACTATTAGCGGAGTTGGCCGGTGACGTGTAACAAGTCAATCAACTACGCGCCTTTCAGGCGCCGGACGCAGCAAAGCTGCGCCGGTTATTGAAGCGTTATGCTCTTTCAATGGATTTAGTGGTTTGAATAAAAGCGGAAAATTTAAACTTTGGTTATTAGCTTTAGTTGTCTGCATTGTTGGCTTTCAGTTTTCTGCGCCAAGCATGACTTTTTATACTAACCCGTTTTATATCGGCAGTTTCGTTTTCGCTATAGCAATATTGATAAATACCCTGAATTACTTCTGTCCACAGTGTAAAAGAAATCAAGTTGTGGTTTCGTTAAAGCAGTTTAAGCTACCCGATGATACGTGCCGCAATTGTGGTTACGCGCTCGGTAAAAATGACGTTAAGTGACTTCAGTGAGTTAGAACATAACAAAAAAATTAAGTCACTCACTTCGTTCGCTGGGACGCATACACGCGGGGCGGCTTCGCCATTATGCCCCACATGTCTGCGCCCCTTATTTAAAAGTTAGGTGTAAGTACGTGGATAGCATTCAACTTCGTCACCCTTATTGGATAAGATTAATTGGTTGGGTATTTTTACCAGTCATGTTTTGCTTAGCTATTTGGTGTTTATTTTTGCCTGTATGGTATGAGCGATACGATATCGCAATGTTTCTTGCGGCTGCGCTATTAGGTGGTGGCAATCTATACATGACAACTCATGGTTTACGCACACTTCCGTTCATGGATTCAGTGATTACACTTACAGACAACGAGATAACTGTGATCAAAGGTAAACAGACCACCAGTATTAGCTGGCAAAATATTTCTAAGGCCCGTCATGTCGCAAGTACACAAGTGCTTCACTTATATGACTCTGAAGGTAAACGATTTTTGTCTGTTACAGAACAACTAAAAGGTTTTCATCTCTTAGAAAGCTACTTGAATGAAAAAAGTGGACTCAAGGTTTGAAACACCTAACAAAAAACTAAAGGCGCTCGCGCTGCTCGCTGGGACGCTAAGACATGGGCTGCGTCACTTCGTTCCTAATTTTAGCCCATGTCTTATCGCCCCTTAGTTGGGCGTTATATCGCATAGAAAGTCTTAACTTCTTCTTCCACACTTGAACTATGTCACTTTAGCCGCATGTATTCCTGTATCCATCTGCATCAAGGAAGAGCATGAAAAATATTTTCGAAACTAAGTCAGTATTTATAACTATGGCATGGTGTGTTTTAACTTTTGGCCTTTTCTTTATTTATCGGCTCTATACGTTCACTGCGAAAGTTAACCCTCATACCCACAATCCTATCTCAAAGTACTTCGCTTTTTCTGCAATTTCCATTCACTTAGTCTCTTTTTTCAGCCTCTTTATTTACCTTGCTTCGAGTGCGCCACCAGAGTTACTTCTCTTTTCAAAAGCGATGCACGTCATTTCATCGGCTTTTCATTTAGTTTGGCTTGTAAAAATTAGAAATAGAATTAATGCTTTAAATGACGCCAATCCTCAAAGCAAACTTTGGCTCAACCCAATTCTTTGTACTTTTTTTCATGTCATTTACATTCAGCATAAAATCAATCAGGCTAACACCATGGAATTTGAGCACGCTGGCAAACATGCGATATAACAAAAAAATTAAGTCACTCACTTCGTTCGCTGGGACGCATACATGCGGGGCGGCTTCGCCATTATGCCCCACATGCCTGCGCCCCTTATTTAAAAGTTATGTGCTGGTTTACTTTGTGAGGGTTAAATGGATTATTTCTCTTCATGTTCATGCGAAGCAATACGCGTAAAGTTATCACTTCCTAAACCAATCGAAAGCTATCAACCTAGAGAATGTGACTGCGACTTTTGTAAGCATCATAGTCTTGCGTACATTTCAGATCCGCTTGGGAAGTTGAGGGTTAACTCAAGTGCCCCAGTCAATTTTTTAAAGCAAGGTTCAGAACAAGCCTCCTTTATTCAATGTTCCAGATGCAACCAAGTCGTGGCGGTCTTTTACGATGCAGAAAGAGTTAAAAAAGGTGCTGTGTCTGCTACTCTTTTCGCCAATCGTCATTCTTTAAATGAATATCAAACCACTTCACCTAAAGTGTTGAGTTCAGAAGATAGACGTGAGCGTTGGGGAAATTTATGGTTAACTGTAATTTTAGAAATAAGCGAAAGCACATAACAAAAAAATCAAGTTCGCCCGCTACGCGGGCTGGGACGCAAACATGTGGGCTGCTCACTTCGTTCGGATTTTAGCCCACATGTCTGCGCCCCTTATTTAAAAGTTATGTGTCAAAGATAAATCAAGAAAAGAAGGATTTTTAACTATGAAACCAGGAACTAAAATTGGCTTGTCATTCAGCTTTATTGGCTGTGCTGTCGGCGCTTACTTCGGTCTATCACCTGT
>Ga0208315_1000884_pt1 | contig 17625 bp, 32 predicted proteins | sample MalvireepMed_215_FD_184239 | JGI IMG/M metagenome (GOLD analysis project Ga0208315, IMG submission 184239) | Marine viral communities from the Global Malaspina Expedition - Malaspina viral metaG DeepMed_215 (SPAdes) (version 2) | ecosystem: Environmental > Aquatic > Marine > Oceanic | place... | reverse complement strand
GCCTCTCATTGGTTTCAGTTGTGCATTAGCTATCTTTTGGGAATATGTATTAAAACAATTTTTAATGTTTCTGATTGCAACTTTTAATTGGGAAACTAAACCATTACCGGAATTGGATATGGGAACATTAATGCCTTTAGTCATGGCGTTACTGGGTATGGGTGCTTTGCGTTCATACGAAAAAGTGAAGAAAGTTAATATTGACCAACCAAAACAATAGGAGGTAACATGAATCTCATTAAAGATCTTTGGGCTCACCTGAAAGAATGGAGCGATTGGGGAATGAAAGACTGGATTAAAGCCGGTATTGTAACCATAGTCGTTTTATTTGTCATTTGGAAAATGACATCAGGGGGGGCGTAATAGATGCCAGAGTATAAAGGTAAGCACTACGCATACACCAAAGCAGGATATGCGCAGCTAAAAAAAGACAAGGACAAAGATAAGAAAAAAAAGAAGAAGAAAAAGAAAAAGAAAAAGAAAACATGATTAAATGTCCAACAAAAATTAAGGTTGGATATAAAGATATTACTATTGAGTTTATTCGGTCAGACTTTGCCAAGCAGACGGATAGTTACGGTGAATACCATCACCGAGCAAACAAGATTGAAATACAACAGGACTTAACACCGCAAGATTTTGCGAACACACTACTCCATGAAGTCTTACATGCAGTAGCTTACGAAATGAGTTTGACACAAGAGGGGAATATTTTGTCAAAAGATTCAAACGAGGAAATAGTAGTGAACTCAATAACAAATGGGTTACTAACAGTTATAAAAGATAACTCATGGTTTCTAAAAATTTTACAAGAAAATATTAATAAGAAATAGATCAGGGCGAGTGGAGTAATCCATTCGCCCTTTTTTTTGTGCCTATTCTACGGCGGAATCCTTAGGAGGAAATATAGCAGAATAGACGCCAAAACTATTTTGTATCTGCATATCCTGTAGCTTCAGGGTGCGGTTCAGCAGCTTTTCTTCTTAACTCTTTGTATTCATCTGCCTTCACCTGATCCCTGAATTGATCCACCTCTATTCTCTCCTCTGGAGATGTAATGGGTTCCGTGAAGATGGGAGATTGTGGAGCTTGGAATTCTTTTACATCTTCTTGGTTTCTTTGCATGTGTCCGTCAGCTAGTTTTGTACAAAAATCCTTTGATGGTAGAAGATCGCCACTACGACCATCTTCAAAAACGATCAGCCAAACAATAACGGAATTTCCACTTGTTGTTAAAACTGTTCTTTTTTCAAAATGACCGACCGATTTTCTGTATGCCATTGAGAGATACTCTATAATCTTATATTTGAAAAGTATTCTTTCTTCTCCATCAAAAAACTTAATTCCCCACGCAGGTTTTTCATGTACTTTTGTTTTTGGATTTTCTCCACCCTCTGATAGTTCTTCAATCTGTAAAATAGGTTTTGTCATTTATATAATTGTTCTCCTATTCCCCATAATAAAAAGATAATGATTACCAGCAACGCAATCTCGGCCACATGAAACCAAATCATACAGCGCCTCTTTTATGTAAGGTTTGAAAAATACTAATTCTTTTATCAGCCGTATTACGCTTGTTGAACACCCCTCTGCTTTGTGCATTCGCTTTGCGCATTAACCGTAAATGTTTTTTATATTCATCGGTTGATCGGGCACGGGATGTTTTTTCTGCATCGGATTTAAGGTTGTCAAAGTTGTTTGTTTTGAGTGTATCTATTACCACATCCTTATACAATTTTAAATGCTCCGCCCTTGCTTTTAAGTCAGCCTCTCGTTGATCCGTGCTTGATAAATAATGCATGTCCTCCTCAACTTGTTTTTCCGATACAATTACTTTTTCCATACGCCAAAAGCCCGTAGTTCCTTTAAATTACGAATATGATACTGCCCTTTACCAAACTTTCTCTCAGCCATTTTAGCAATATGAGATTGAGGGTTTTTAACTTTTCCAATTTCGGCGTATTGTATCAACAAGCAATTATTGGGCTCTAAAGAATCAAGCATATCATATATTTTTTTATGCCTTGACATTCCCAACCGCCGTTCAGGAAGGGCTATGTTCATTACTCTAACCATTATTATCCTTACCTCAATTTATTCATTTTTTCTACAACTTTAATTTCATCCCTGAAATCATCATAGCGATAATCAGGTTCATTGTCGTTATTCTTTTTTCTCTTTATTTCTTTTTCCACGTGTTTTTGTAAGCGCTGATTGAAAGGTTTATCCATATCCGTTCGTTGATGACAAGAGCGGCACAGCAAAACAAGGTTCTCAATCGAGTCCCTTTCCCCCGTTTTACTGCCGCCCATGCCACGCCCTTTTATGTGGTGAATCTCACAGTTATAATTCGGCGCTACCTTTTCCATCACACAGCCCATACACCTTACTCGTCCAACATCCTGCTCCCCGATTTCCCAAAACTTGCGGAATACACGGATATGTTTTTTCATTATTTAACATGCTTGTTAAACGCTTTAACTGCATTTTCAGTAAGTTGGTCAATTTCATCAACAGAAAAATGACCGCTCCCCATCGAGCGCCCGACTATACCCGTAACATAAATATCTTTTCTTTGCTGACTAACACGGTCTGTACTATCAGAGGTTGTTTCTCTTGTAATGTTACTTACTTTACTAGGGGTTGCTCCGGAATTAGTAGGCGCCTTACCATCAAATTCTTTAATGAAAGTAATATTTTTAAACACCCTTCCATCTGTAGATTTATTCTCTTTGTAGTTGCACTCAACATGTTGACCGGTCGTGAATGGAGAAAAATCCACATCCGGTACAGCTTCACCCGATTGATTATCCCATGTTATATTAGGTTTATACCACTCCCCATCAATCAAAAGGGAATTGTATTGATCGCTCTTTTTTTCTATAATGCCATTAAATTTATTCATATCATTTTATCCAATTTCTTTTTATCCTCATGTAAGATTAAAAATTTTTTGAAGATTTCCCAACCTTCCTCTATTTCCCTACGGCTTAAATGAACCGGTTTAAACATGCCTGTTTCCTTACTGACATGCAATATAACCACTTCATCTATCCATAGTCCTTTGGCCTCATGCAACAAATTTACATAAGCGCCACATTGAATGATTACGTCCGAATATAATTTTTTATTTGTTTTGTAATCAATCAAAACCAGTTTCTTATTTTTTCTTTGGGCTAACGCATCATAGGTTCCCCCATAATTATAGAACTCACTAATCAGTTGTTCTTCCGCCGATATAATTTTTAAATTTTGTTCATTCCACCATTTCATGCCATTTTGATACGCCAAAAAAGCGTCCTTGTTTGAGTGGTCATGAGTGGGCTCCCCTTCAACTGTATGTAAATGTATTAACTCATGTGCAAGCGTTCCGGTACCCGTAGCTTTTGTTTGTTCATTTTTATAATTGGCCCTGTTTAACGGTTTGGATTCCAGAAACGCATCCAATTCTTTAAACCGGCCTAAAACTTTTTTATCTAATTTATTTGTTTCTTTAAGCGTTATTAATGCTTGTCTGTAATCCGTGAGTAATGTAAAGACCTCTCGCAACACCTCTAATGCAATATCCGCCGACCAATACATTAGGCCGGCGGGATTTTTAAAATTACTCATTATAGTTGTTACGCCTGATACTCGTTTGCCAAGTTTGTTATAATATCCGGCTCTAGGAGTTGGCATAATTACCGCACCCTTTTTGCTATATACGAATAATCTTTTTCTGCGTGCCGAAACTGAGTAAGTTGTACCTTCTCTTGTTCCGCCATATTTAAGACATGTGTTTGCATTTTAACAACTCCTTCGCTTTTAGCAGTTGATAGATACTCCGCCAAGAAACCACGAAAATAAACTACGCTGTCGCCCAAAGGTTTTTGTTTATACCACAGAGTGAAAGCCTTCACCGCATTATCCCCGTATTCTAAGGTAGGTATTTGCTGAATATCTATCATTTAATACTGGTATATCTACTTTCAATTTAAGTCAATCAAATTATTTTATTGCCAAAACTTTTAATGTGGGCTATGGAAAAGAATGGATATAGATAATAGCTTAACAGCAGAAGAAATCAATAAACTGCGTAGTCTTTTAGCATTTTATGACCATCAACTGCCCTTTTTTAATACAAATATTAAGCGCTATTCCTTACACCAATTATCTAAATATGTATGTGCCTATTATCAAATTTCTTTAAATGAATTAATTAGCCATAGGAGAGATAGACATTTAGTAAACGCCCGTAGAGATTTAGTATATTTAGCTACTCTTTTTACCCCTCTTTCACAGAATCAAATGGCTAAATTTTTACACCGAGATCATACGGCCATTATTCATTATCTACGTCAACCACCGGTTCACGCACATACCATTAAAGAGTTGTGTGGTTTGAATGAGTAGTAAAATATTTTATTTTCCTTTTAAATATAAAGAATTTCTAATGGATACGGCCGGTTGGTCGCTTGAATGCCAAATGGCCTACCTTCTTTATATCATTCATCAGATACATAATAAGGGAAAAGGGATACCGGCTGACGATCAGCAGAGAGCTCGAATCATCGGTTTGGATCAAAATGTTGCTAAATTTGAGCGGATTTGGGACGTTGTTAAAACAAAATATCGCAGAAAGAATGGATATTTTACAAATTCAGAGGCCAAAAAGACGGCGAAAAAAATCCAAAATTTGTCTAAAGCTGGGCTAGTTGGCGCAGAGGCAAGATGGGAAAGAGAGAAAAAAAAACAACAAATTCATCTAGTTAAGTCTAATGATGAAGGTATGCGATCGCAAAGCGATCGGAATGCCATTCAAAGTCAAAGTCAAAGTATATATCCTATAGGGCTAGACGCCGATAAGAGCTATATATTTTCAAGAGGACTACAATTCTTAAAAGAAGTCTACCCTTCTAAGAGTGAGCAACAAATAAGAGGTTTACTAGGAAAACTTTTACAGGCCTCTAAGGAAGGAAAGGAAAAAGTTAATGCTTCTTTGGTTAAGATTGCCTTAGAGAACACACAGGTTCAAAAGCCGGCTGAACCTTTTAGCTATATGCTAGCGTTAATCCGGCGCCTGAAGGAAGAAAATAAAGATCCGTTTGTTAAACAAAAGGAAAGAGCGGACGCCAAAGAGAACCTTCAGTTAAAAAGATTGCAAGATGGATTCTATTTACCCTTGCAAGATTCTGACCATGCTATATACAGTCTATTCCAAAAGGGTTTGCTGCAAGAATCTCACATAGAGAAAATTATTAAAAAGCACCCACACCTCGATTATTTACATATCAACTGTCAAAAAATAAGGAAAAAAATTGAGCAAAAAAAAGAAGAAGAAGAATGAGCAACCAAAAGAGAAAGAATTTAAACCTAGACGCAAACGAAATGAGATGTTTTGGTACTATCAAAACAATATCCTCTCCCCAATCCGCCTTCTCAATCTTAAAATGTGGGTAGCGTCCAACATTTACGCTGAAAAACATTTCTTTGCTAAGATGGATAGCATGGTAATTGCCAAATATTCAGAGAAAACAGGCCATGCCAAGCAAGGTTCATGGTTTGATAAAAACCTAGAGGCCAAAGAGATTTATTGGAACTACAAGGACTCCATTAAACCTCATTGTTTAAAAATAATGGAATTGGTTGTAATTGATAACAAATCATGCCTTGAAATAGCCGGCCATTCTAGGCGCAAAGCAAGGAATTTTATGGATATTCTAAGGGACGGCTTATTGGATCTTGCAGAATTTGTAGATGGAAGGTATGCGAAGAAAAATAAAATGGAAAAAAAACAACTCCAAGCCCAAAATTAGACTTGGAAGTTTAGCGGATAGTTTGCCGGACGATCAGAAGCAGAAATTACTGCTCTTATCGAAGGTTCTAAGTGGTTCTTTTACCATAGGAAAGGACACAATGGCCTTTAAGATGAAAAAAAAATGATGGGGCATCAATAGAAATCGTATACGAGAAATCGTAGCCAATATCCTAATTTAGGAATTGGATGTAGCGTTGCTCTGCCCCATAATAATTGTTCCACAACTATTTCCGTTTTGTTCTCATTTTGTTCTTTACAATGTGTATCTTACATGGTATAATTCGCTATAATATTATAGGTGCGTCTGTTTGACACATCTAATTTCATTTATGCCGGATTTCCGGCTTTTTTTTTACCATGACACAGAACACAAAAAAAGCAAAACTATTAGCGGATAACGTATTGTTAAATGCAGAGGACGTTCAATTTCAAGTAGGGGTGTTCGCTGATAAAAGCGTAGAGGTTAATATTTCTAATTTTAATACTGTGGAAGATGCTCAGAATTGGGCCTCTTTATTTAGCATGGTAGTAGCAGGACAGGACTACATGAGGCCGATTAGCCCTACATTACACTAGATTTAACGTGTTTCTGGACTTACCTTCTTGGCTGTCCGATACAGTTTTTCAATGTAGAGTGGATCTTCCGCATAATTATACATGGTATCAAACAAGTCATAAATATTGACTTCATTAACAATCCATTGTTTCAAGCGGACTTCCCTAAACTCAACGTAGTTTTTATCGGTGTTTAGTAAAAGCATAAAATCATACACGCTTTCACAGAGAGTGTGATACGCTTTTACCATGACAGACGGGCTTTCAAGAGATTTTATATGTGGTTCGCTGACGTCAATATTTTTTACGCCAAAGGCATTAATTCCTATCTGGAAGAATCTTGACGTCCACCACCCCGTTTCCAAAGCCGATACACTTACAACAAAATCAATGGGAAAGCGCTCATGTTCGGGCAACAAAGAATTTTCTTGAATGACACACCTTTCAACCAAATCTTGTGTAGATTTAACGTCCGGTGCATCATTCAAACTACAAAGTAGGCCCAATGTAGCGCAGATAAACGATAGTGTTTTCATGGTTAAGCTATAACTTACCTTTTTTAGCTTTATCCATCAACTTTTTTTTAATCACTTTTTTAATGGCGTTGTTTGTTTTTTTACTACTGCCTATCACTTCAATAGTATCATCAAACCACGCATTTAATCTTTTTTCAGCTTTAACTAGTCTGGCTTTTTGATTCATTTATTTCACCCCCTTTATTTAAGATATTCTTTGTATTCTTTTACAAAAGAATTTTTCTTGTCGCAATATTCTAAATTAATTTGAATACCCGCACCATTTAAACAAGCTGGATTTTCTTTACTTAATTCGCCAGAAAATTGAACCTTGTTATTTGAACCAATAAAAACCGATATTCTATCAGAAAATATATTAATTAATTGTGTTATATTTTCATTGGTTAATTTATTAGCGACATCAATTATTTCTTTATGATTCATTTATTCAACCTTCACTAAGTTTTTATAGGTTGTATAAAGCATATCTTCATATTGGTTTTCATATTCCGGAAAAATACTACTTTTCTTGCGTGATAATCTTTTATAAAAATCTATTAAATAACATTTAGGGAGTTGCATAATAGACATAAAATTATTTTCAAACTGAAAAATAGTTTTTCCCATTTTAAAGACAAGCGTATTTTCTAAATACGGCGCTTGAATAATCAAACATTCCAGAACCTTCAACCAACGGGCCTTATTGCCTGTACAGATCTTAGGTTCTAATCCAATAACTTTATAAACCTTCTTTAGTTGCTTATGATCTTTAATAGTTATCATATTACACCTCTTTAAAGTGGGGTAGTTTAGGAACTCTTGATTACTTTGTGTCATAGAGGTTGGTATCTTTTTCAATTATAATACTCATCAAACACAATCCTGTGGCACTACCCCGTGCCGTTCGATCTTATTACACTAATTGAATATAATTGACAATACTTTTTTTTAGATAAAAAAGGCCGGTCTTTAATCCGGCCCTTTCTTATTGTTTTATCCATTATTTACCTCACTTTCTCTCTTAAAGCCAAAGCATACAAAATCATATCCTTTAGTACCTTCATCAATAGGCAAATTGCAATTATCTACTATACTGCTTAAAGGTTTTTTACTGTCAAAATCAAAGCCAAACCAAAATCCCTCTGGCCTAACTTTCCAACCAATTTTTTCTAACTCTTTTATCTGTTTTTTATTCAATTTCATTATTTACTCGCTTTCTTTTTTAATTCAAATAATACTCGCCAATCATCTCCACAATCCTCACCTCCATATGAACATGAAGAAAGTTTAAAATTGATGTTGTTAGATTTTAATAATTTATTAACTGTTTCCGTGAAGTCCATGTGATAATCAATCATATCAGGTGAGTAAGAACATACCCTAACGATTTTTTTATTCATTATTTACTCGCTTTCATTGTTATTGTTTCTTCTTATTAAAAACTTTGTATAATAAACTTATTACTATCTTGGATTTTTATAACAGCAGTATTATCTTCAATTTTATCAATTGTTGGATAATCTTCTTTATCATAATCGTTCCAAAATTCTTGAATATTCTCATATTCTGAATACTCACAGCACAACGCTATTGGATCAAAAGCAATCCCTAGAGGATTGTTGTCAGTATCAAAAGCGTCATTTTCTAATTCTTCAAGATAATCAAACAATGCTTTTCTCCCTTCATAAGAAAAGTTATCTTTATAATTGCTATTATCTTTAATAAACCAATCATTAAATTGATTAAAATTAACAGTATCATACATAACTTACTCCTTGTATAATTATTTTATACTATCTGTGTTTATTTTTTAAAGTTTAAAAAAGGCCGTCTTATACGGCCTTTTAATTGTAAATCTTTTAATATTCTTAATCTAATTGACTTCAGGGCCTTCAAATATCTTATGTATTTTATAGCGTATTGCATTACGCCGTAAAATATAAATAAAAGATACTCAGTAAAAGCGGAATCCAGAAAACAACCAGAAACATTTTAAGCGTCCCAACTAAAACCTCTAAAAAAGACATTTTTAATTGTCTATACGCTTTAAATACATTCAACAGAGTACCAACCATTAAAGCGCTTACAATACTCAGGCCTATCAGGTTTAATACTATCATTATGCTATGCATGTTACCTACCTTGTTAAAATCTTATTAATACTAATTACAACTATTGTCAATTATAATTATTGACAATCTATTTAAACTATAATAATACCTATAATTTAAAAGGTAGGTATTAAATGTTTATAGATAAACTAATTTATAAAGAAGACTTAAAAGGGCCTAATTTTAAGCACCCCGCAAGAAAAAAGGTTGCTAAAGGTTCTTTTACTGTACCGGCTAATAGAATAGACGAAGGATTAAAAGCCCTTAAAAGAATACAAGCCGGTAAAGATCAAGTCATTAACTATAATACAGTAGTTAATCACTTTACATCTATTCATGGTATTAAGGCCAAAGAAATAGATCCTAAAGAAAACGTATTCACTTATAAAGCGTGGCTAGGTAAGAATCGAATAGTGCAAAAAGGTCAACAAGGTTGTAAGATCATGGTGAAGGTTACAACTGATAAAAACGGCCAAGCGCTAGACGAACCTTATTACAGGAAAGTATACGTATTTCACATATCTCAGACTAAAGAACTATAACATACTAAGGCCCTTTAATTTAACTATTGAGGGCCTTTTTTAATATCTAAGGGTATTTTGATACCTATTCCATTATTAATCAACTGAGGGCGTTATAATAGGCGTTTAAAGGGTATAATTAATCCCTTTTATGCTTAAAGTAACACATAAGAGCATATAAGGCCCTTAATTATTATAAAATTAATAAATAAGATCAATACAATCATTAATAATAATAAAAATAGCGGAATCATTAAGTATTTTAATGGCTTACTTCCTATAATCTTTAGTTATCGGAACAATCTATTTTAGAATGATTCTAAAGTGATTCCATAGAGAAGGCCGGACACCCCCAGACCTTCCTTCCACTATTCATGGGGAGTCATACAATAACTACCACCCCCATTTATATAGCCCTGACAGGCCATAATGGATGTCAGGATTAAACTTGCTTTAAAAGGAGTATACAATGAATAAAGCATTATCTATCTTTAACCAACTCAGACCAGTAACCATTGGGTACGACAGCGTCTTTAACCACTTTGAAAAGATGTTCGATGATGATTGGTCAGTCCCAACCTACCCGCCGTACAATATCTGCAAAACAGGTGATTATACCTACAATATTGAAATTGCCCTTGCAGGATATAACAAGAAGAACATAGCGGTGGATTATGCAGATGGGATCCTCACCATCAAGTCCGTCAAGGATGAGAAGGGAGCAGCAAAGGACGAGGTCATTCACAAGGGAATTGCCAAGAGGTACTTCTCCAAGTCCTTTACGATTGCAGAGGATGTTGAGGTTAAGGGAGCCGAACTGAAGGACGGTTTGCTCAAGGTATCTTTGGAGCGCATTGTTCCCGAGAGCCGCAAGGCCCGAACCATCGAGATTACATGAACCCAGAGAACAACACACATATTCTTGAGGTGAGTCAAATCGGCAAGGGAGGGTTGAAGAAACTCTTTCACCGAACCAAAATTTATCGCAAGATCAAGGACGGCCCAAAGGAGTTCAAGGGCTTCATTGACATGCCTTCAGAGGATTATCCGAAATTTCTAGCGGATTTCCAGAATAATCTAATTGGATTTCATTTGGAGTATCACAGGAAATGAACATATTTAACACAATATTAACACAAAAGGTAAACAGTTTTCACCGGCTCAAAACGGTGGAGCCTGAACCCGATAAGGAGGACACAATGGAAGAAAAATGCACGGTATGCGGAGCGGAATCACAGGCGGACTGCAAATGTCCCGATGATTGTCCGAGCTGTGGGGCCTAGATGAGAAAATCAAATCCCGTAGCAAGAAGCCTACGCACTCCTCGATTCAAGCCAAAAGTTGTCCCTAGCAAGAAGAATGTCAATCCACGCACCACCAAGTACAGCAACTTTAAGAATCATTTTTCCAAGCACATTTTAGGACTGGATGAACCTGTGGCGCCTACCGATGGGGAAAGCGGCAGAGGTGTTGTCAAGGAGAGAGATGTGGCAAGTATTTGGGGTGTATTAAACAGGAATAGACGTGAAAGTAACGATACCGTACAAACCAAGAGTTCACCAAAAGATAATACATGATAATCTAAAGCGCTGGAATGTTCTAGTCGCCCACCGAAGATTTGGCAAGACGTGTCTTGTCCTCAACGAATTGATTAAGAAATGTATGCTCAATTCGCTTGATAGCCCACGTTATGGCTATATAGCGCCAACCTACAGGATGGCCAAGCAAGCGGCATGGAGCTATCTGATGGATTACACCATAACCATTCCGGATGTGAAATATCATGAAACGGAATTGCGTGTGGATCTGCCGGGCAAGAGAAGAATACAATGCTTTGGAGCAGACGCCTACCAGAATTTGCGTGGCATGCGCTTTGATGGAATTGTGGTAGACGAGATTGCCTTGATGCCACCGGCAATATGGGAAGTGCTGCGGCCAGCATTAGCTGACCGGAAAGGATGGCTGATCGCCATAGGCACACCAGCCGGACATAATGCCTTCTTTGATTTATACGATAATGCTCGTAATTCAAAAGACTGGTATTCCGCCATTTTTAAGGCAAGTGAAACGAATATCATTGATGATGAAGAACTAGAGGGCTCCAAGAAACTAATGTCGCCGGAGCAGTTTGAACAAGAGTTTGAATGCTCTTTTGATGCTGGTGTCTTGGGAGGAATCTATACCCGTGCTATTAGTGATATAACGGATAAAGAACAAATAACGAACATCGAGTATGATACGCAATACGAGGTGAATACCTACTGGGATTTAGGGATCGGTGATGCTACAAGCATTTGGTTTGCACAGAATGTTGGCAACCGCATCCACCTGATTGAATACTATGAGAACTCCGGTCAAAGTCTGGAGCACTACGCCAAGTATCTTGGAAGCAAGGATTACAAATACGGCGATCATTACGGGCCCCATGACCTTAAAGTGAGGGAATTGGGATCTGGAAAAAGCCGGAATGAAATTGCGAGTAATCTTGGTCTCTATTTTACGATTGTACCAAAACTCTCGATTGAGGACGGGATCAATGCGGCACGCATGATTCTACCTCGATGCTGGTTTGATCGGGATAAATGCCAACTAGGACTCGAAGCCCTGCGCCAATACTCATGGGAACGCAACGACAAGACGGGCCAAATGAAAAACAAGCCCAAGCATTCATGGGCCTCCCATGCAGCCGATGCCTTCCGGTATCTTGCTGTGGGACTCAATGAATCAAAACAATTTTCAAGTAAAATAAAATATCCAAACATAGGAATTATCTAATGGTCATGCCGACTAAATACAGCCCCGAATTAATAGCCGAAATATGCGACCGATTGGCCACCGGTGAGTCTATTCGCTCCATTACTACGGATGCGGAGATGCCAAGCTGGAAAACAATCCGCACATGGCTGCGGGAAAAAGAGGGATTTCATGAGGAGTATAATCGCTCCAAAAAGGAAGGGGTGGAGTATATCCTTTCCGACAATCGAAAGAAATGTTTGGATACCTATGATCGTTCCAAAAACAAGGGATCGGTTGGACTGGAAGAAACACATGCACTTAAACTCTTAATGCACGATGCTCATTGGACGGCAAGCAAGCTGGTACCGAAAGTGTATGGAGATAAGACACAACAAGAAATAGTGGGCGCCGATGGCGCACCACTCGTTATTCAATGGAAGGAGTAAAAAATGGGAAGTTCAAGAGGGAAACCTTATCACGGCCGATTAAGTTTTGGGCCCGGTTCTGTTCGTAGTGAATACAGGGTAGCTGGATATGATGCAACAATAGATCGTTTGGATGCGGCAGCGCAGCCAAATAACAAAGGAAAATATACAGCCGTTCCAAGCGAACCGAAAAACTGGGACACAACAAAAAATATAACTCGTGGTAAAATATTTGATCCAGATAGAACACACGCTAAAAACTGGGGAAAAGTTTAGATAAATTATGGCAAAAATGAGGGATTCTGAAATCCTTGCATTACTTGGCCAAGAGTTAGATAATTCATTAGGTTGGTTAGAGGGAAAGATCCCTCAAGAAAGACGAACCGCCTATAAATATTATCTGGGAGAGCCGTACGGTAATGAAATTGAAGGACGTTCACAAGTTGTATCACAAGATGTACTAGAGGTTATTGAATCAATCCTACCATCTTTATTACGCATATTCACAGCAGGGGAGCAGATTGTTCGCTTCGAGCCCAAAGGGCCTGAAGATCAAACGATAGCGGAACAATGCACGGACTACGTCAATTATATTTTTATGAAAGACAATCCGGGTTTTCTCATTCTGTATACCATGTTCAAGGATGCGTTGATGCAGAAGAACGGTTTTGTCAAGCATTACTACTCCGAAGAAATTGAAGAAAAAGAAGAAGAATACAAAGGATTAATTGAAACAGAATTTCAATCATTATTGATTGATGACGAGGTTGATGTTCTTAATCATGACGTAATAGAAAATCAAACCGATGTAGGCGTAGAATTGATCTATGATGTCAAGATTAAGCGCAAGAAAAAAATTGGAAAAATAAAAGTTGTTCCCGTTCCTCCCGAAGAAATTTATGTATCCCGAAGGGCAACCAATATTCAGGACGCCCAGTTCATAGCGCACCGAGTATTTAAAACTCGAACCGAACTCATGAACATGGGTTTTTCCAAGAAGGTTGTCAATAAACTTCCTACCTACACCAACACGTTTTATAATCAAGAACATACAACAAGAGAACTATACGAAACATCCGATCCATCAATGGAGTTTCAATCAATCGACAAGTCAACCGACTGGATTGAAATGATTGAATGCTATACACGCATTGACTATCATAAGACTGGATACGCTGAACTACGCAAGATTACAATGGCTGGTAACAAGGCCTATGTATTGGAAAACGAAGCGATCGACCATATTCCATTCTCAATGGTAACGCCAATTCCTATGCCTCATTTATTCTTTGGAATGAGTGTGGCGGATCTAGTGATGGATCTTCAGCTTATCAAAAGCACCATCCTGCGACAAACAATGGATAACATGTACTTGCAGAACAATGCAAGGAACGTAGTAGTAGATGGCCAAGTTAATTTAGACGATTTAATTTCCTCTCGACCGGGTGGTATTGTCAGGGTGAAAGGGCCCGGAGCCGTACAACCTTTAGCAACACCAAGTTTCTTGAACGAAGGCCTATCCATGCTCGAAAAGATAGACCAACTCCGAGAATCACGTACCGGTATTTCCCGTACCCAAATGGGAGCGGATCCGGATATTATTCAAAAATCACATACAACCGCAACAAGCGTGAATGCGCTGATGAATGCGGCCACACAACGCATAGAGCTCATAGCCCGTATCTTCGCTGAAACCGGCGTCAAGGATATGTTCCGCTCTATTCTCCAGCTTATTACTAAATACCAAGATAAGCCAAGAATGATTCGACTGCGAAATGAATTTGTAGAAATGAATCCGATGGACTGGGCGAACAAGGAAATGGATGTTACGATTGAAGTAGGGCTCGGCACCGGTAATACCGACCAACGAGTAGCTTTGCTTTCTCAAATTCTAGGCGTTCAAAAAGAATTAATAAAAGCAGGAGCGATGGGACGTTTGGTGGACGAACAAAAGATTTACAACACATTGGAAAAATTGGTTATCAATGCGGGCTTCAAGTCAGCCGAACCGTTTTTCCTTAATCCACAAACAGCACCACCCCCTCCACCACCTCCAGTTGATCCTGTTTTACAAACAGCACGGGAAGAAATAGCGATGGATCAACAAAAGGCGATGGCCAATATTCAGGTGAAACGTGAAGAAATGATGAATGAATTAAAAATGAAAGAAATGGAAATCATGGCACGCTTGAAAATTGAGGCAGAAAAAATTGATTCTGAAGAATTGCGTAAAGCGGCTGAAATTGAAACAGCAAAGATTAAAGCAGGGAGTAAATAATGGCAGCAGGATTAGGTAATGTATCCGCCGCAGATGTAGCAACCACAATCAACCAACCCGGCATGGGACAGTTGAATTTACTGGGTACATTTTATACACCAGAAAACTATAATGCAAAATTAGCAAGCGGACTTACCCATGAACAAATTGTCGCACAAGATCCCAACTGGGCCTCTTTCGGACAATTTCCTTTTTCCACTACCAATAATCAAGTATCTGTTGTTCCTCAAGTATCACCAACAGTAGAAGATGTTACCGATCGAGTTGAAGAACAAGCAACAGTTCAATACGATACACCACAAGGGGATGTTAGAGAAAGAGAAGAAATAAGAGAAACTGATTCCGCTCGTACTATTCCCACCTATACCGATGAGGAATTAATTGACTTTGGAATGAAGCAAGGTTTTGTAACAGAAGAAGGACGAATCCTTGAATACGAGGATTGGATTAAACCCTCCGGCGAAAAGTCAAAAAGTTTATTTGGTGGAATTTTAAAACCAGCAGCTATTCGAGTAGCGGAACAATTTGTTAAAAAACCAAATTACGATGCAATCCTTCGTCAATTCTCACAGCGAGGAATGATACGAGGAACACCAGACGGGACACGGATTATGTTCAGCCCCCAATTTGAAAAGAATTTTAGTTTAGCGAATCAATTAAATAAAACACTTTCCCCAACAGCAGTTAACAAATATAGCGTTGTCGGGCCTGACAGCGAATTACGATTTATTACAAGCGGAGGAGGTTCGTATAATACCAATACCGGTAAATACGAAACCTATGAAAACGGTGTAAAAAAAGTACATGCGTATGGATCCATGCAGGATGCGATAGATTTGGTGAATGAAGCCATGCGAACAAATGACTGGTCAAGGGTTCCTAAAAAGAAACTGGACATGTGGAAGGAAAAGGAAGTTTTCACAAGTCATAACGTCATCAAGAATGAAAAATACGGAACCAAGAAAGAATTAGAAACAATACAGGAAGTGATTAATACAAGGGGCGGCAAGGAAGAAAAGAAAACAGAAGTAAAAGAAGTCGCTACTCAAACCACAAGTGAGAAAAAAGGAAAAGGCCCTAGCAGACAGCAACAAAGAATGAAAACAAAGTCTAAACCAAGCGGATATGAAGCTGTTCGTAAATACGGGAGATAAATGTCATTAGAAAAAGAAAAGTCTAAAGGCGCACACGCAAAAAGTTTTTTAGAAGATGAAGTTTTCACCAATGCGGTGAAAAGAGTCCGTGAGGCGATTGACCTTGAATGGAAAAATTCGCCTATGCGTGATTCTGAAGCACGGGAGTGGCTTTATACACTTTCAAAAGCTCTTGATATGGTCGTTAACGAAATCCAGTCTGTAGCTGATACAGGCAAGATGGCGAACGAACAATTATCAAAAAGCATAAAGAAAAAAACCTTAAATTAATTTTAATTAAAATTAGGAGGAGAAATGGCAGACAATCCTGCAAAGGAATCTGCTTTGAATACTTTTCAAGCAGAAGAAGCTCTTGTTAACCTTTTGGATAATTCCAAAGCCACAGGGAACGAGGAGCAAAAATCAGAAGTAAAAGAGGATGTGAAAACAAAATCCGTAGCCGATGATGTACAGGAATTAACACCTGACGATTTGGATTTAGTATCTGAGGACACCGACAAGCCGACAGACGAGGAACTCTTTGATGTCAAAATTAATGGCAAAATGCAAAAAGTTACCCTTGATGAATTAAGGGCAGGTTATTCCAAAGAAACTGATTACAGAACAAAGTCTATGAAATTAGCGGATGATCGCAAATCCATTGAGGATGAGCGTCAAAAGATAATAGATAAGATGAATGTGGCAAACCAAGAAAGAGAAAAATATACCAATCGCTTACAAGAACTTTCATCCACTTTTAAGGATCCGGTTGAAAATCAAGCTGAGTTGGATCGTCTTTTCCAAGAAGATCCAGCAGAGTATGTTCGCCGTCAGGCGGATATTACACGGCAGCGAGAGGCACAAGCAAAGGTTCGATCCGAACTGGAAGTAGAAAAAAGGCGGAAAGATGCGGAATACCGAGAAAAATATCAACAGGTTCTTCAACAAGAACAAGATAAATTAATCGAGAAAATTCCAGCGTTCGCTGATCCCAATAAAAGGGACAAACTCCAATCGGATATTAAAAAGTTTTTAACATCAAAAGGTTTTAAAAACGAAGAACTGCAAAATCTTTCTGACCATCGCACAGTAATGATTGCACATGACGCCATGAAAATGGATCAGTTGCGCAAAGCAAAGCTGGATGGAAAGAAAGTAAAAAGAGTGCCGAAGATAGCTTCGCCCGGAAACCAACAAACTGTGGAAGGTGAGGACAAGAGAGCGATTGATTCAGCGCTGGCTAATATGAAAAAGAATAGCTTGAGGGGAAATACTCAGGCAACTAAAGACGCTTTTAAAACTTGGCTAGACGCTCAACAATAAATAGGAGGAAAAACCAATGGCTCAACCCGGAGGAACTTTTGATACTTATGATATGTCGGGAATCCGTGAGGATTTAGCGAATATCATTTACAACATCTCTCCTACAGAAACTCCATTTTTCTCGATGTGCGGTAAAGGCAAAGCCCATAATACTCAATTCAAATGGTTAACAGATTCACTTGCTAGTGCAGCAGATAACCTACAAGTTGAAGGTGATGATTATTCGGGTAC
>Ga0208315_1000881_pt1 | contig 17671 bp, 17 predicted proteins | sample MalvireepMed_215_FD_184239 | JGI IMG/M metagenome (GOLD analysis project Ga0208315, IMG submission 184239) | Marine viral communities from the Global Malaspina Expedition - Malaspina viral metaG DeepMed_215 (SPAdes) (version 2) | ecosystem: Environmental > Aquatic > Marine > Oceanic | place... | reverse complement strand
CGCGCGCTGGAGCTTCATGTTCACATGGCGGGTAGGTGTTGATGTGACGTTATGCCATTTACCAAACGCTAATGGCACTAACTGCTGCTCCACCCGCTGCAAAAACTGCTCAATTAACCGTGCATCGCGAGTAAAGCCAATCTTTAAGGCGTCTTCGATGACCAGCGGCAGCAGCTTGGCCGATGGCTTGGAGCAGAAAATCGGCCCCGTAAACCCAGCGGCCAATAAATAAGGCAAGCGCCCAACGTGGTCGATATGCACATGGGTAATCACTAACGCATCGATAGTGTTAACATCAAAATCGATGGTTAACTGCTTAAACTCATCCTGCTCGGCATCTTCACCCTGAAAAAGGCCGCAATCAATTAACAGCGAACGGTGATCACCTTGACCTCCTCCCCTCCCTCAGCTTCTTAGGAAGCTGAGGGAGGGGATTCCCTGGTTGTCGCCTTCCAGGTTCCTGCTTCGCTGTCCGTTGCCTTCAATGCCTTGGCATTGCCGGTCTTACACAAACTCAACAGGCGTCAATTCCCGAGGGCCCCTCGGTATTTGCTGCAACTCTCGGCACCGGCGAGTAGCGCGGTGCCGGCGTGTAGGATGTTTCGAGCGGCATTGAGGTCACGGTCAATGCCCTGGGTGCCGCAGCTTGGGCAATCCCAGACGCGCACGTCGAGCGGCAGTGCCTCCTGCACAAAGCCGCAGCCATGGCAGCGTTTGCTGCTGGGGTACCAGCGGTCGATCTGGATGAACTGCCGTCCCGCCCACGCCGCTTTGTACTCAAGCTGGCGAACCAACTCCCCCCAGCCGACATCGCTGATCGCTTTGGAAAGGTGACGGTTTTTAACCAGGTGCTTCACCTGCAAACTCTCCGCCGCGATCACTTGGTTGTCGTTCACGATCTGGCGGGTGAGTTGATGCAGGTGGTCACGCCGAGTATCGGCAATCTTGGCGTGGCATTTGGCGACCTTTAACCGCGCTTTGGCGCGGTTATTCGAACCTTTTTGCTTACGGCTCAATTGCCGCTGCGCCCGCGCCAGCTTGCGCGCATAGCGTGCCGTATGGCGGGGATTGTTGACCCGCTGACCCTCGCTGGTGACGAATAGGTCTTTCAGCCCCAGGTCGATACCGACCATCTTGGGCGTGATCGGCAGCGCTTCAGTGTCCACTTTGCACAGGCAGCTAATGAAGTAACGACCGGCGCGGTCTTTGGAAACGGTCACCGTGCTGGGTGCTGAGGGCAGGTCGCGGCTCCAGCGGATGTTGAGCGGTTCGCGGCACTTGGCCAGCGTGATTTGGCCATTGCGGTACGAAAACGCCGAACTGGCAAAGGTTGCCGACTGCCGGTGTTTCTTGGATTTAAAGTGGGGGTAGCGTGCCCGCTTGGCAAAGAAATGCTTGAACGCGGTTTGCTGATGGCGTAAGCATTGCTGCAACGGCACCGAACTAACCTCGGTTAGAAAGGCGGTGTCCGACTGCTTCTTGAGTTGCGTCAGGAACGCACTGGCGTCGTGATAGCCGATTTTCTCCTGGCGCTGATAGAACGCATCGGTGCGATAGCGCAGTACGGCATTCCACACAAACCGGACGCATCCGAACGTCCGCGCCAGCAGGGTTGCCTGCTCGGGCGTCGGATAGAAACGGTATCTGTAGGCGCGTTCGGTTGTCATGGCTTACACATTAGCCATCTAGCGGTAAGAAAACAAGGCGTCCTGGCGGACGCCGCGCTATCCATCCGCTCACTAAAAGTAAGCGGTTTTCCGCGCTGACTGATAAAACACAGCGGCCGCAGTGGTATAGCCGTATACGGGCACTAACCTAGCCGTTTAATGATTGCCCCCGCATTCAGCGGGGGCCTTACTCACAGCTGATCGAGCGACTGTTAGCAGCGCAAATTAAACGCTACTCATATACCTCAGCTTCAGGCAGCTGACTACCCGCCTGATCTTTTTCCGAAAGCGCAATCTCTACCGGCAGCGTGGGCCACTCAATGGCAAGTTCCGGGTCATCGAAACGGATGCAGCGCTCTGATTCAGGGTGGTAGTAATCAGTGGTTTTGTACAAGAAATCAGCGGTTTCTGACAGCACCACAAACGCATGACCAAAGCCTTCCGGCACCCACAGTTGGCGATTATTGTCAGCAGACAGCTCAACGCCTACCCACTGCCCAAAATGCGCCGAATGGCGGCGCAGGTCTACCGCCACATCCCACACGCTGCCCAGGGTAACGCGCACCAGCTTACCTTGCGGCTGCTCAAGCTGGTAATGGATGCCACGTAGCACCCCCTGGCGGGAGCGGGAGTGGTTATCCTGCACAAACTCGCGCTTGCACCCGGTCGCCTCTTCAAACGCTTTTTGATTAAAGCTTTCCATAAAAAAGCCACGGGCATCGCCAAACACCTTAGGGGAAAGAATAAACACCCCTGGTAGAGACGTTTCTTCAACCTGCATTAGTGGCCACCTTTAGCATCTAAACGGTTTAACAAATACTGACCATAGCCGGTTTTTGCCAGTGCCGTGGCGCTTTCACGCAGCGACTCATCGCTTAGCCAGCCCTGCTGCCAGGCAATCTCTTCCAGGCAAGCCACTTTCAGTCCTTGGCGGTGCTCAATGGTTTGCACGTACTGGCTCGCCTCTAACAGGCTATCGTGGGTACCGGTATCCAACCAGGCAAAACCACGGCCCAAGCGCTCGACGCGCAGGTCGCCACGCTCTAGGTAAGCATTGTTCACGCTAGTAATTTCCAACTCGCCGCGTTCAGAAGGCGTGACCTGCTTGGCGATCTCGACCACATCGTTATCGTAAAAATAGAGCCCGGTAACTGCGTAAGGTGACTTCGGCTTGGCGGGTTTCTCCTCAATAGAGACCGCCTTACCGTCAGCATCAAACTCCACTACCCCGAAGCGCTCTGGGTCTTTCACCAAATAACCAAACACCGTTGCACCGCTGGTTTGTGCCGCCGCCCGCTTTAACTGGTCTGAGAAGTGTTGACCGTGGAAAATGTTATCACCCAGCACCAAGCACACCGGCGCATCGCCAATAAACTCTTCACCAATAATAAACGCCTGCGCCAAGCCATCTGGGCTAGGCTGCACTGCGTACTCAAAGCGCACACCAAAAGAGTCGCCATTGCCCAGCAGGTTTTCATACTGAGACAAATCTTCCGGGGTAGAGATAATCAAAATCTCGCGGATGCCAGCCAGCATTAACACCGAAATCGGATAATAGATCATCGGCTTGTCGTAAATCGGCAGCAGCTGTTTTGAAACACCGCGCGTGATGGGGTGCAGGCGCGTACCGCTGCCACCTGCCAAGATAATGCCTTTACGTTGCATCGTATTGCTCCTTGCTCGTTACCCGCAGAACTAACGCGAGCTTGCTATTTCTTCCACGGTAAGCGCCAGCTGACTTTGCCAGCTGGGCAACTGGATGCCCAACGCTTGTTCAATTTTATCAACGCCCAGTCGAGAGTTAAGCGGGCGAACCGCTGGCGTAGGGTAATCGCTTGTTGGTATGGCTGAAACACCCTCAGGAGTAATCTCCAACGGTAGCCCAAGGTTACTGGCTAACTGGAAAATCTCGCAGGCAAAGCCATGCCAGCTCGTCGCCCCTTTAGGGGCTAAATGATACACGCCGCTCTCGATACCCGATGCCGTGGCTGTTTGTAGCTGAGTACCGTATAGCTTAGTAAGCGCTTGCTGTGTGACTAACGCAATCAGCCGCGCAGGCGTTGGCGCACCAATTTGGTCACTTACAACGCTTAAGGCGCTTCGGTCAGCCCCTAAACGCAGCATGGTTGATAAAAAACTCTTACCATGGGCGCTGTACACCCAGCTAGTGCGGAAAATCAGATGCTGGCAGCCACTCTTAGCGACCGCTTCATCGCCTGCTAGCTTGGTAGCCCCATAGGCATTGCATGGCCCCGTGGCATCGCCTTCCTGCCAGGGAGTATCACCCTCACCGTTGTAAACGTAATCCGATGAGTAATGCACTAACCAGCCGCCCCGCTGCTGGCAATAAGCCGCCAACTGCGCGGGCAGCTCCGCATTCAACCGCGTTGCCGCCTCAAGGTCTGTTTCAGCGTTATCGACCGCCGTATAAGCGGCGGCATTTACGATAAGGTCAGGCTGCTGTTGTGCCAAAAACGTATCCACGGCGTCAGCATCCAACAGATCCAAGGCCGCCCGGTTAGGCGCCACAATCTCACCAAGCGTAGCCAACTGACGGCGTAGCTCAAAGCCAACCTGGCCACTGCCGCCGGTGATCAGAACCTTCATAACCCATACCTTTGTGAAACACTTGAATTCATCATCCTAGCCACCTGAGTACTACACCGGTGGCAGACAGCTTTAGCTCGCGATGTTTAATTGCTAGAAGTGAGCAACAGCGGTTTACAAGACTCAAAAGAATAACTCATTCTTGCAACTGCTGTACTTGCAGCATCAGGTTTTCGGCAAACACTTTTAGCACCTCAACCTTTTGATGAGCTGTCGTCAGAGCACTGTGTAGAATGACAGCCTCCTCAATATATTCATGGATCATTTTATTTCGCAGTTGACGAAGGCTGATCCACTCCTCTGCAGAATCAAGCCAACCGTATTTTTCAGCTTTATTAAGATTTATTAATAAAGCGTTGGCTGACTCACCTAGTGCATTGAGCAGCGCTGGAAGTAATTTATCGCCGAGCGTGTCTTGAAGCCGACAAAATCGACTGGTGAACGCTTCAAGCGTGAGCGCTAGCGCCGGGTCTTGCTCCAGCTTCTCCACTCTCTCGAGCGTAAGAGAAGCACCAAACGCTTGGCTGTCTGCATAGTCCAGATGCTTAATTTCCTTACTCACCACTCTTACAAGAAAATTCAGCCTCTCTTGCGTTTCTGGCAATAGGTTCACAATACAATCCCTTGTTCTTGTGCAACATGGTGAATCATCGACTTCTCTAGATTAGGGGCATTCAGCACAATATCTATCTTTTGATCGCCCAATTGCTCAATGATCTTTGCTTCAATTCTAGCGATAGCCCAAGCAGGATTGCTTACCGCCTCTCCCACCGTAATCATCAGATCAATATCTCCACCTTTTGCGAGGTCATTGGTGCGTGAACCAAACACTCGCAGCTGGGCACCTTCGCCAAGCACATCCTTGGTAGCTTTTTTAATGGCTGTCACTTCTCTACCCGTTAATCGCACGGCTACTCTCCAGCGTATAAAGTACGTGAGCTGATACGGCACCCCGCCTTTTTACATTGTAACGTAAGGCAGGCGACCGTAAGCACCAGAGGAAGTAGCTTCAGCTCGCGACCGTTAGGCCACCAACACCGAACTCAGAGCTACAAACTACCTAAACGTTCCCCTTGGTAGCTGCCATCCTGAACCCGCTGCCACCACTGCCGGTTTTCCAAATACCACTGCACGGTTTTACGCAGCCCGGTTTCAAAGGTTTCTTCTGGCTTCCAGCCCAGTTCACGCTCAATCTTGCTGGCATCAATGGCGTAGCGCAGGTCGTGGCCTGGGCGGTCTTGTACAAAGGTAATCAACTCACGGTAGGAACGCTCGGCAGGCACCAGATCCTGCAGCAGGTCGCACAGCGTTTCCACTACTTCAAGATTCGCCTTCTCGTTATGCCCGCCGATATTATAGGTTTCACCTACCACGCCTTCGGTGATGACCTTAACCAGCGCACGGGCGTGGTCTTCTACATATAGCCAATCGCGCACCTGTTGGCCATCGCCATAGACCGGCAACGGCTTACCCGCCAGGGCGTTCAAAATCATCAACGGGATGAGCTTTTCAGGGAAGTGATAAGGCCCATAGTTATTCGAGCAGTTGGTCACTAACACCGGCAGCCCATAGGTACGGTGCCAAGCCCGCACCAAATGGTCGGAACTTGCTTTACTGGCCGAATAAGGCGAGCTCGGCGCGTAAGGGGTTTCCTCGGTGAACAGATCTTCCGGCCCTTCTAAATCGCCGTACACCTCATCGGTAGACACATGATGGAAGCGGAACGCTGCCGCCTTTTCAGGGGCCGTGGCCTGCAAGCCCTTCCAATACTGGCGGGCCGACTCTAATAGCGTGTAAGTACCCACGATATTGGTTTGAACAAACGCCGCCGGGCCATCAATAGAGCGGTCTACATGGGACTCCGCCGCCAGGTGCATCACCGCATCCGGCTGGTAGCGCTCAAAAATAGCTGCCATACGGGCAGCATCGCCAATATCCGCGTGCTCAAACGCATAGCGCTCGTTGCCCTCCACCGCGGCCAGCGACTCCAGGTTACCGGCATAGGTAAGCGCATCTACATTCACAACGGTGTGTTGAGTATTTTCAATGACATGACGCACAACCGCCGAGCCGATAAACCCTGCCCCACCGGTGATTAAAAATTTCATACTGAGTCTCGCTTTTACACATTTAACGTTGGCACCTGATAAAGATGGAGGTGCCGGAATGATCAACAAATGGCTTTGGCTAACCCACTAACCAACGCTTTTTCCCCATGTTTTCCCCATGCCCAGGCATGCTTAATAATTGTTTGCAGCTTAGCATATTGAGAACGCCAGCCAAGTACTTGCTGTGCCAAACGTGCATCCGCCACCAGCACGGCTGGATCTCCTACGCGGCGCTCCCCTTCTTGAATCGTAATAGTATAACCGTCTTGACCAACCACTTTCTGGGCAGCGGCCACTACCTGCTGCACGGAAAACCCACTACCATTCCTCAGGTTAAGCGCGCAGGCACCGCTCAGTTTACCCGACACCAAATGATCAAGCGCCGTGCATAAGTATTCCACATGGATATAGTCGCGAATACAGGTGCCATCCGGCGTGGGATAATCACGGCCAAATACAGTAATCGCGTCACGATTACCTAGTGCGGTTTGCAGCACCAGTGGAATCAAATGCGTTTCCGGTTCGTGCCACTAGCCTAGCTGAACATCCGGGTCGGCACCGCAGGCATTGAAGTAACGTAAGGCGACCGAGTTAAGGCCATAAGCGTTAGCGTAATCCTGCAGAATTCGCTCTACCATCCATTTGCTGACCCCATAGGGGTTGATCGGCGCAGTAGGGTGCTGCTCATCTATCGGTGTATAGTTCGGGTTGCCAAATACCGCAGCAGTCGATGAAAAGATCAAATGCGATACCTGGTGGCGGCGCATGGCATTCAGCAGGTTCAGTGTATTAAGGAAACGCTGCACAAATCCCGCCACAGCTGTCTGGCAGCCGTCGGCGGGGTAAAATCTGTTCACCTTGCCACCACCTGACCGAGCCACCCGATGAAGCAGATCTCTTTCGCCCAGGCAGAACACCAGAACAAGAAGAAGGTGACCCGCCGCGATCGGTTCCTGGCCCAGATGGAGATGCCGGTGCCTTGGCAGCGGCTCATCGACGCGCTGTCGCCGTCCTACTGCCCGAACGCAGCGGGCAAGCGTGGCCGTCCGCCCATCGGCCTGGAGCGCATGCTGCGGATCTACTTCCTGCAACGTAAGCGTTCATTCCACGACGTTCTGCCACCCTGCTGAAAATCGCTCTACAGTAACCTCACAGTTTCCAACACGAGGTTACCCCCATGAGAAAGCACCGCACACCCGAACAGTGGCAGGCCCTGGTTGATCAGCAGCGTGACAGTGGTCTGTCAGCTTCGAAGTTTTGCAAACAAGGGAACATTGGTTACGCCAGTTTCTGCAGCTGGCGCAAGCGTCTGTCCTATCCGTCGACTGATGAGTCGTCAGCTTCCGGTGAAGCCGGTTTTCTGGATCTCTCGTCGTTGATGGGCAATTCCCCATCCTCCGGCCCAGGCTGGCACATTGTGCTTCAGGGGGATTTATGCAGCGTTTCCTTAACGTGTTTTATTTTTTGGAGGGCGTGAACTTACCGGCTTTGCCTATCAGCCCATGCCATAGGCCGCGTGTCATGCTGGCAAAGTGGCGGTGCCGCGGTTTGGCATAAAGCGTATAAAACCCATATTTGAGCAACAGCCGCCAGGCATCTACACACTTCCACTGTAGGGGCACCCAGCCAGTACGATACAGCAGTACCGCATTTCTAAAGTGGTAGTAGTGCCGCAGCGGGCTGTGTAGGGGTATTTTGCGCCCACGAAACACAATGGGCGTTTCGCCTAGGCTGTGCTCCATGTGGGCACTGCACACGCCGTAGCTTTGATAGCCGTGGTGCCCGGCGCGCAGCCCCCACTCGATATCGACGTAATCGATAAATAAGTCGTCCCGCATGTTGCCAACCTGTTCAAGCACTGGTATGGGAATCAGGCAGCCGGAGGCAATCAGATAGTCCACCGGCAGCACGGCGTTACCTCCTTCGCAGCAGTGCCGGTAGAGCCGCCAGTGACGGATTTGCAGGAAAGGCGGTGGGTTTTCCTGACGGGTATCCACATAGCGTGGCCCGACGGCGGCAGCACGCGGATTATTGGCTAGTGCGCTGTGCAGTTTTTCCACCATATCCTGGGCTGGCAGGCTGTCTTGGTCCATGAGCAGTACATAGGTGGCCCCTTGCTGCTTGGCCCAGGCAATACCAGCGTTTTGCGCGGCGGCAATGCCAAGGTTCTCCCCCAGGGCAATCACATGGTGGGCTGGTGTGGGCTGGCTTGCGTTCCAGGCGGCGATGGACGTATCGGAACCATTATCAACGATGAGGACACGATCCACTTGGCTAGCCAACCGCTGGATGAGCGACCTCAGCACGTCCAGTGCTGGGTGATAGGTGACCACAATAGCAATGATGTTGGGCGGAGGCTGCGTGAGGTGAGCCGTTTGCTGAGTATCTTCCATCAATCAACGCGCTCCGGTACAGGCGCGACCCGAGGTGGCCACGCCAAGCTGAAGTCTTCGTGGTCCAGGGTAAGGTTGGGGTTGTAGGCGGGATCATTGCTCATCACGCTGCCCCAGCGCTGTATCATGTACTGGCGCTCTTTCTCAAAGCGGGCTTTTTTCTCTGGGGTATCTTCAAACCCTCGGGTGGCAGACTCGTGGTGATAGAGGTCTGCATAGGGAGTAAATACATTGCGGTAGCCTGCCTCGCGTAAACGTAAGCACAGGTCAACGTCGTTACAGGCCACTTGCAGTTCGGTCTCATTGAGTCCCCCCACGGCTTCAAAACGTTTTTTTTGCACCACTAAACAAGCCGCTGTTACCGCTGAAAAATCGGATATTAACGACATGCGCCCTACATACCCTGGGCTGCCTTTTGAAAAGCCTTTGTGTGCGTGTCCTGCCCAGCCGCCAATACCAAGAATCACACCGCCGTGCTGCAAGGTATCATCGGGGTACCATAACCGGGCCCCCACCGCTCCCACCTCAGGGCGCAGGGCATGGCTGACCATTTCGGTTAGCCACTCAGGTGAGATCACTTCCAGGTCGTTGTTAAGCAGACCAATGATGTCGCCGTGTGCTTGCTTCACACCGGCATTATTGAGTGCTGAGTAGTTAAAGGGCCGCTCATCACGAATCACGCGGATGCGGTCGTCGGCCTTTAATGTTTCAAAGTAGCGGAGTGTGTCGGGGTCGTCTGACCCATTGTCGATGACAATGATTTCATAATCGGGGTAGGTGGTTTTTTCGACAATGCTTTCGATACATTGGCGTGTGAGTTGCAATCCATTGCGGGTAGGAATGATCAAGCTGACCTTGGGCAACACCTCTGGCAGCGCGTACTGAACGCGGTAACCGTAGTTCATTAAAGTGGCTTTGGCTTGAACCCCTTGGCGGTTTAGATGCGCTTGCAGGGCTTTTTCACCCGCGATCATCGCGTAGGGTTTGGCATCTGAGGATTGGGCCGTGCTTTCAGCGTGTACTCGCCAGTGGTAGAGCACCCGGGGGACATGATGAATCTGCGCAGGCGTAAGGTGTTCAATGCAGCGCAACGCGAGATCGTAGTCTTGAGCCCCTTCTACCCCCTCTTTAAAGCCACCAATACGACGAACTAGTTCTGCGTGGTACACACCCAAATGCGTAATGAGATTTTGAGAGTAGAAGAGACCTTCATTCCAATCCGTTTTAAAGTAAGGGTCAAAACGCCGCCCCTGTGCGTCGATTTTATCTTCATCGGAATAGATCAGCCGCCGCTGTGGGTCTTGGTTAATAGCGTCCACTACCCAAAATAGCGCACTTTCCGCTAAGCAGTCATCATGATCCAGCAAAGCTATCCATTCGCCGCTGGCGAGCGTTAAGGCGCTGTTAGACGTGGCGGAAATATGCCCATTACGCTCGCGGAATATCACCTTGATGCGATCATCCTCTTGGGCGTAACGCTCTAGAATCGGTCGAATTGCAGGATCGGTCGAGGCATCGTCTGCAATGCAAAGCTGCCAGTGGGGATAGAGCTGCTGGCGCACTGACTCTATGGCTTCGATTAACCAGTCGGGATTGGGGTTGTACGTTGGCATGACGACCGAGATCAAGGGAGTCCTCGGCAACGTCTCAACGTGGTCACGCAGCTGTTGACGCACCTCGGGGGTAAGCGTGTCGTAGCGGGCGACCCAATCGCTGTAATCATGGCGTGCGGGATGGGCAATATCGCGACGCACAACCCGCTGCACGCTTTGTGTTAACCCGCCCCACCCTTCTTGGCGATAAAGACTCCAGGTTTTTTTCAGCACGGCCCCTGGGCCACCCCGTTGCTGAACAAATCGTTTCAAGCCGCCTGCTAGCTGACGCGCGTGTTTGAACTGCGCTGTCGTCTCCCTGAGAGGGCGCGTGATTCGCCAGCTGGTCGAGCCTAACTGCTCATTAAGACGCAGAGTAGTTTGAACCAGCTGCGCTTCGCACTGGGTCAGTGTCTCGCGGTTATCTGCCAAGTCTGCGGCTTGCTCTGCAATGCGCTTGTCTCGGTCCATGACAACCTGATGATACTCTTTGAGGTGTTGATCACGCTCCGCAATCGCCTGCTGCAACTGGTGACGTTCGTAGCGTTGTACGATGCGATCACCTAAGTGAGCAAAAAGACGCTGCAGTCCTGCGGCATCTTGCTGGTAACGTTCTAGCATAAGATGCATAGCGGGAGGGGTATCTCGCCCCACGAACAGTACGCCTAAACCATGCGAATGGGGAAAGTGCATATGAGGGTATTGGGCACTCAGCTCATCCCAAAGCTGCCAAACCCCGAAGCCACGCTCACGTACGTTAGTGTCGTGAAATAACACGACCGAGCGCGAGGAGAGCTTTGGTTGCCATGTTTCAAAGTCGTGCTTGACGGCATCGTAAGTATGCAACCCATCGATATGCAGTAAATCGACCGATGCATCGCTGAAGTACGCCTGGGCGTCATCAAAAGTCATTCTAAGCAGTTGAGAAAAGCGGCTATACCGTTCGTTGTGGTACGCCGATAGTTCATCGAACACGCGGTGGCTGTAGTGCCCAGCGTGCTCGTCCCCCTGCCAAGTGTCCACCGCGTAACAGCGAGTAGTTAGCCCATGTTGCTCCACGGTTTGGCAACAGGAGAGGTAGGAATTCCCCGTATGGGTACCCAGTTCCACAAATACGCTTGGCTTTAGTTTTGCAATCAACCAAGCTGCGAGTGGTATATGCCCCACCCAGCTCACGGGAAATACAACGCGTTGGGGCTCAATAAGCATATCGTTATCAATATGCAGCTGTTCTTTACTCATTCTGGGTACGCTCTACCTATCGTCATCATGTATGTGTGCTTGCCAAGCGGTGTCGGGAGATACTAACGGCCACCCTCTGTGTTCACCACCCGATTGGCCGCTAACCCCGTTGCCCTGCTTAGCAGATGCTTGTCGCTAATAAAATGCAAAAGCCTGGGCACAGCGCCTTTCCTAGACTGCTCTAGTTGCCATCTATTCGCCCGAGGCTAACCTTGCGCATGGGAATGCCTATCAAACCCGTCACTACAAAACTGCTGTGCGAGTGGATGATTAATGCGTCGTGTATCCAATGGTGTTGGATGTGATCTTCTTGGGTGCCCTCTGCTAAGGCGGCGCAAAAGCTATATTGACCGGGGGGAAGAGTCGGCATCCGAAACTCAAAATTGGCACAAAATTGGTGACCTGGCTCAACGGCGAGAGGTTCTGTGCCAATGTAGGTGTTGTCTCCGAAGAGCGTTTGCCCAAGGCGATCTTTTATGTAAAAGCCTATGATGGGACTACTTATCGATTTATCGCTTTGGCACACCACTTGCAAAACTGCGTTTTCGCCACCGACGACCCATGAGAGTGTTTTGCCATCGATATCTTTTAGCGTCATGCCCACGATATTGGCTTGGCGTGTGCCAAAAGAGGCCGCTTCGGGGTTGAACTCAAACAACTCGATATCGTTACGCAGCGGTGACGCGTTAATAAAGTCGCGCCGCATGTCATGGTAATCCTCGACATCAGACCTGCGCTTTGCTGTTGCGATAGCGCCATTCTGCACTTTTTCGCCAGAGTCGCTGCTTGCTGACATACTACCCTGTGCCTGGGCGTCCGAAGAGGGAGTGGCCCCATCATGTGACTGGAATTGCGCTTCTAAATATTGTTCTGAAACCTCTTTTGGTGAGCCCTGTTGGCGGATTTTTCCATGCTCTAGCCAAATCGCATGACTACAGAGGTTGGTAATGGCTGTACTGTCATGGCTAACAAAAAGGACGGTTTTGTCTTTCATAAAATTGCGCAAAAAGCGCATGCATTTTTGTACAAAAAAAGCATCACCGACGGATAGGGCTTCATCGATCACCAAAATATCTGCATCTACGTGGGCAATAACCGCAAAAGCAAGACGGACAACCATACCGCTCGAGTAAGTTTTAGTGGGTTGATCAATAAAGTCACCAATATCGGCAAACTCTACGATACTGTCGAAACGGTCGTGAACTTCTTGGGTGGTCAATCCCAAAACAGTGGCATTCATATAAACGTTTTCACGCCCAGTGAACTCAGGGTTAAAACCTGAGCCAAGCTCCAGCAATGCGGCAATTCGACCATGGGTTTCGATATGGCCTTGGGTGGGTGTCAACGTACCGCATATCATTTGTAAGAGCGTTGACTTACCCGAACCGTTTCGTCCAATAATGCCAACAGTCTCACCCTTCTTGACTTCAAAAGAGACATTATGCAACGCTTTAAATTCTTTAAAGTAATCATGATGCTGACGACCTAACAGCCTATTCAGACGCGGCATAAAAAACTGCTTCAAGCGATCATTAGGCTTATCGTATATCTGATAATGCTTATTAACGCTATCCACTTTAATCATGACGTTATCAGAGGACATCAGCAAATCCTTTTCTGGCTTTTTGGAACCATACGTAACCCAGCCAAGCAAACCCAGTAGAGAATGCCGTATACATAGTCAGCCCTTTCCAGTCAGGCAAATGTCCCCAAATAAGAACCTCCCTGGCCTGCTCCACAATAAAGGTTAGGGGATTAAGTAGGATCAGTGCTTGATAATCTGCTGGTAGACGCTCGACAGGAAAAAAGATAGGCGATAAAAAAAGCAGCACAGTAATCACGACCCCAATAATCTGGCCGATATCGCGCAAAAATACGCCTAACGCTGCAAGCACCCACGAACAGCCCAGCGCCAAAATGGCTAATGGAAAAAACACCAGTGGGGTTAGGATGATGGTCCAAGGGGGGACACCCGAAAACACCACATAAGCAAATTGCAATACGAGCAGGCTTATAATGGTATGGAAGATAGCGCTGCCTAGCGCGATTGCTGGCAACACCTCTAGCGGGAAGACAACCTTTTTGACATAGTTTGCATTTCCTAGTATTAAGCCAGGTGACTTACTCAATATCTCAGCCAAAAAACTGTGCACAATCAGGCCAGCGAATAAAACGACTGCAAACTGAGTACTGGTTTCATCGTTGCCCACATCCCAGCGCGCATTAAATACTACCGAGAATACAAAAGTGTAAACCAGCAACATAAAAACGGGATTCAAGAAAGACCAAAAAAGCCCTAAAATAGAGCCTCTGTAGCGTCCTGCCACTTCTCTTTTTGTCATCGTCACTATCAAATTGCGATGATGCCATAAGCTTTTAAGCAACGACATGAAAGATATCGGTTGGTTCGTATGCGGATTCATCAGTGCCTCAACTTAATTCTTTAGACAGCTTCATAACTATTCTCAGCGCTTAGGAAGTCAACGTGAGTGGTATTAACGACTTTCACATTAATGATCAAAACCATTTACCTTACTGATTGGCTGATAAACAGCTCCCGTCAAAAGAACCAGAGTCCCATCGGTGTTCATATGCCTTCCATGGTAAAATGAAGAAAAATTGACATTTAGCCAGCCCTAGACTGAGCGATACTATACAGCAGTAGGGTTTTTTTGAGAATCATCGACCAGCTTGGTTCCCTGAGGATCTGTCGCATACCCCCTTACGTCCTTGAAATGATAATCATTGCCATTTTATTTATGCAACGACCAATAAAATCCTCATCGTTTATTTGGTAAGGTATTCCCTTTCTTCCCATGACCAATGTGAGAATTGTGTGAACGTAGGCCTTTGTGTACCCACATTAAATGCAGGCACCTTATGGAGCGAATGGCTTGCACGCACGGTATCAGCAGCGGCCAATTTTCGGGTTTTGGTTGTCGATTCTTCTTCTGACGATGAGACGGCTAACGCGGCGCGCCAAGCAGGGCTTGAGGTGGCGGTGATTGAGCGCCGTGATTTCGACCACGGCGGCACGCGCCAGCGCGCGTTATTGCAGCTAGACGATTGCGATATTGTCATTTTTCTTACCCAGGATGCCTTGGTAGTGGGTGCTGATGCTCTCACTAGGCTGGTCGCTGCCTTTGAAGACCCACAGGTAGGCGCCGCCTTTGGCCGCCAACTCCCCCACCAGGACGCTACGCCAGTTGCGGCACATGCACGCTATTTCAACTACCCCCCCCGGTCACGCGTGGTGGGCAGTGAGGATGCCCCCCGCTTAGGGATTAAAACTGCCTTTTTGTCCAATTCATTTGCGGCTTACCGGCGTGAGGCGTTGCTGGCAGCAGGCGGCTTTCCTGAAGGTACTATCCTTAGCGAGGATATGATGGCGGGCGCGCGCTTGCTGCAGCAGGGTTGGAAGCTGGCCTATTGTGCAGATGCCTGCGTGCAGCACTCCCATAACTATACGCTTGCAGCGGAGTTCAAACGCTATTTTGATATTGGTGTATTTCACCATCGGGAGCAGTGGCTGTTGGCGTGGCTGGGCAAGGCCGAGGGGGAAGGCAAACGCTTTGTGCTTTCGGAGATACGCTATTTATGGCGTCATGCGCCTTGGCGCTTGCCCGAGGCAGTCATACGCACACTGCTTAAATACGCGGGCTATCGGTTGGGTAAGGCGGAAGCCCACTTGCCGCTAGTGCTAAAGCGCCGGCTTTCGATGCATCACGGCTATTGGGGGTAATACTGGTTAGGGCTGATATCACTAAGGCTGATAGTTGATAAAGCCGCGGGTGAGCGTCATGGCGAGTATCTTTAAATCAAACCCTAGCGACCAGTTGTCGATATAGTAGAGGTCGAACTCTACCCGCTTTTGCATTTGCTCTAGGGTATCGGTGTTGCCTCGGTAACCATTTACCTGCGCCCAGCCGGTCATACCGGGTTTCACCCGGTGGCGTTGCATGTAATTTTGGATGACCCCTTGATAGTACTGATTATGGTCTAGGGCATGTGGCCGCGGCCCTACCAGCGACATACGTCCTTGCAGCACATTATAAAGCTGAGGTAACTCATCTAGGCTTGTTCGACGCAAAAGTGCCCCTAGTGGGGTTATGCGGGGATCACCGTGGGTGGCCTGCTGCGTATGCTTGGCTTGGTGATTTGCCATAGTGCGAAATTTATAAATGCGGAAGCATTTGCCATCAATGCCGTGGCGGTGCTGCTTAAAAAGCACCGGCCCGCCCATTTTCCATTTTACCAGCGCAGCAATCAGCAGCATCACCGGTAAAAACACGATAAATAGCAGCCCCCCTAACAGGCGGTCTTCCACGTTTTTGACAAAACGTAGCGGGCCGCTATCCAGCGGGCTGTAGTTTAGCTCTAGGGAGTAAAGCCCGACGACCTGGGCCATACGGTGATTTAATAGGCGGATATCGGAGAGATCGGGGAAGTAGCGGACATTCACAGGAATGCCGATAAGGCTGGTTGAAACCAACCGCACTTTGTCGCCATCGCTTAGCGGGTAGGTGAGCCAAATTTCATCGAAATCCCTTTCAAACGCGCTCTCTTGCACCAGTTTGTGCAGTATGCGGTGAAAGTGGTCGGAGTCGTCGTCGATATAGGCATGTTGCAGCGAATAGCCTGCATACGCCATGCTGTTGAGGTGTTCTGCTAAACGGCTGAGATTCTCTTCCCGGCCGATGACAACGATACGCTTGCGGTTTTTGCCCTTAGAGCGCAGGTGGCGTAAATAAAGATACAGCACAACCCGCATGGCGCTGCCAGTAGTTAGCACGGCCAGCGATGCCGAGCCCATCCATAACCTTGAGAAATTGGCGGTATTTTGTGTAGCCACTAGCAACAAACTGAGCAATACGATAGTAGCTAGCCAACTTAACCAGTACGCCCCTAACATGCTGTAGAGACTTCGGCCGCGCCAGGGCTGGTACAGGCCGAGGAATTCGCCCACGGCAGGTAACAGCAACCCACCAATCACCATCAAGAAGAGATAATATTCATTGCTGAAGGTAATATGGGGCACCAGCAATAACACCAGGGAAGAGACCCCCATGGCGATGGCCGCATCGAAACAGCGCATAATTCGACGCAGCCATTCGTTGCTTTGCGCAGCTTTTAATGGGGACATACCGTAATAGTGCCTTTAACTCGCCGAAGCGAGGTCAGTAAACGAGACTAGCAGCGTCATCACATCATTTAAATCCTGGCTATCTAACTCCCCAATTGCGGACTGCAGTGCCAGGCTATCCAGGGCATACTCGCCAATGGTGTCTACGTACTGTTGCTTCCTGTTGCTTTGCCATGAAGGGGTCACCGTTGAATCGAAAAGGCGTCAAGTGCAGGTAAAACTAATCGCGGCAGCATAACAGAAATGCCCTTCCTGGGGGTAGGGTTACTCGCCCTGCACTGCTCTCCAACAGTGCTAGCCTGCATGTTGCCTTGGTGATACAAAAAACGGGCACCCTGTTTGAGGGTGCCCGTTTTTTTGAGCTTTCCGTAGCCTAGGAGAGACTGCGAGAGAGCCTTAACACGAACTTACTGACAATCAGCTTATTTGTAAACCGGGAAGCGGCCACAAACTTCAGCGGCTTTATCGAGCACTTGGGCTTCAACGCTGCTGGTGTCTTCGCCTTTGGCCAGTACGTCAAGGATGTCACAAATCCAGCCTGCCAGCTGCGTACACTCCTCTTTACCGAAACCGCGCGTGGTGACTGCCGGGGTGCCGATACGCAGGCCAGAGGTAACGAACGGGCTTTGCGGGTCGTTCGGTACAGCATTTTTATTAACGGTGATGTGCGCGCGACCGAGGGCAGCGTCCGCATCTTTACCGGTCACGCCTTGCTTGATCAGTGATAGCAGGAACAGGTGGTCTTCGGTGCCGCCGGAAACGATGTCGTAACCGCGATCCATGAATACCTTCGCCATGGCTTGAGCGTTCTTAACCACCTGTTGCTGGTAGGTTTTGAACTCGGGCTCCATGGCTTCTTTGAAGCAGATCGCTTTGGCGGCGATGACGTGCATCAGCGGGCCGCCCTGGCCACCGGGGA
>Ga0208315_1000877_pt1 | contig 17704 bp, 13 predicted proteins | sample MalvireepMed_215_FD_184239 | JGI IMG/M metagenome (GOLD analysis project Ga0208315, IMG submission 184239) | Marine viral communities from the Global Malaspina Expedition - Malaspina viral metaG DeepMed_215 (SPAdes) (version 2) | ecosystem: Environmental > Aquatic > Marine > Oceanic | place... | reverse complement strand
TTTCCACGTGTGGCGGTAGAAGAGATGCTGACCGATCCGCGCAGTCTTGGTATAGACCCGCGCCCAGTTGGGGTTCACGGCGGTGGTGTGGTAGTGGGTCGCGCCATTGGTCAGCTTGGGCGCGGAGCCGTCGATGATCGCACGCGCCACTTTAGAGACACGGGCAAAGGCGCGCGGCTCATTGATGACTTCTTTGTAGCCGTCGCAGGTATAGGTAAACTGGCACTGATACTTGCGCCCCGTCCCCTGATTGATCACGCCGCAAAGCGTGCCGGGAAAGCGGGCCGATTTCACACGGTTCATGATCACTTCGGCCACGGCAAACTGGCCTTTGACCGTCTCACCGCGCGCCTCGAAATAAAGCGCTTCGGCAAGGCACTGCAACTCGGCGTTGCCTTCGGCTTTGGGCTGGCTGTCGACCCAAGCGGTCGAGAATTTCACATCTGTCTCGCTGGCCGACACGGGCTGCGCGACCATCTCCTGAAGCCGCGCCGCACCGGCGGATTTCAGACCTTGAATTTCAATCTGCGCAAGATCGCTTGCGCTTTCGGAGCTTGCTTGAACAGCCAGCGGGCTGCTGCAAAGAGCCATGGAAAGAGCAAAAGAGATCGACCGGATAAAACGCATCATGCGCCTCGCATCATTGTTAGGGCTGCGGGGCGGATAGCCAAAAGGTTCCGGGCGGTAAACCCAACCGGGCATTATGTGCAGAAACTTGCCGAATTATGGTATAAGTTGGGCTAGAGCCCGCCGTCCCTACCCGATCTTGTGGGCAATGGCGAGCTGGGCCGCCGCCAAACGTGCAACCGGTACGCGAAACGGCGAGCAGGAAACATAATCAAAGCCCGATTCGCGGCAAAATGCGATGGATTCGGGGTTCCCGCCATGCTCCCCACAGATGGAAAGGGTGATTCCGGGCTGGGCTTTGCGCCCCCTTTCCGCCCCAAGTTGCAGCAATTCGCCGACCCCATCGGTGTCGAGCACATGGAAGGGATCCTCTGGGTAGACCCCTTGTTGGACGTAATTCGACATGAAGCGCCCCGCGTCGTCGCGCGAGAGGCCATAGGTCATCTGCGTCAGATCGTTGGTCCCGAAACTGAGAAAGGCACAGTGCGGCGCGATATCATCAGCACGCAGACAGGCGCGCGGGGTCTCTACCATCACGCCGAGACGGTAGGTGAAGCTCGCGTCGCGCTCGCTGCGCACGGCGGCGGCCACGGCATCGACGCTGGCTTTGACCAGTTCCACCTCGCGCCGGGCGCTGACCAGTGGAATCATGATCTCGGGCACCACTGGCTCGCCATCGCGGCTGGCTTCGATTGTGGCCTCAAAGATCGCGCGGGCCTGCATTTCGTAGATTTCCGGCACCGTCACCCCGAGCCGCACGCCGCGCAGGCCCAGCATCGGGTTATACTCCGTCATCGCCGCCACGCGCCGCGTCACGTCAGACATCTGCAACCCAAGCGCCTCGGCCAATTCGCGCTGCCCGGCTTTGTCTGAGGGCAAGAATTCATGCAGCGGCGGATCAAACAAGCGGATGCACACTGGCTGCCCCTGCATGATGCGGAACAACTGGGTAAAATCCTCGCGCTGCATGGGCAGCAGACGTTCCAGCACGGCACGGCGGTCTTCGCCGCTTTCGGCAAAGATCATTTCGCGCATCACGGTGAGGCGACCGGGCTCGAAAAACATATGTTCGGTGCGGCAGAGCCCGATGCCATGGGCGTTGAAATTGCGCGCGGTCTGCGCATCGGCGGGGGTGTCGGCATTGGCGCGAATGCCGATGTCGGCCACATCCTCGGCCCAGCCCATCAGCCGGGTGAACGTATCATCCAGCGCGGCCTCTTGCATCTTGGCCGCCCCCGCCAAGACCTGCCCGGTCGAGCCATCGACGGTGACCTGATCCCCCTCGACAAAAACCCGCCCATCAGGGGCGATGATCTGCCGCTGGGTCACGATAAAGCGCATGTTCGACGCACCGACAACACAAGGAAGCCCCATGCCGCGCCCAATCACCGCCGCGTGGCTGGTGATCCCGCCGCGTTCAGTCAGCACGGCCGCAGCGGCATGCATGCCGCGAATATCCTCAGGCGAGGTCTCACGCCGGACAAGGATGCAAGGCTCCCCCCGCGCGGCGCTTGCCTGCGCGTCGCTGGCGGAAAAGACGATCCGCCCGGTGGCCGCCCCGGGGCTGGCGGCGATGCCGCGCCCGATCACGTCGCGTTTGGCGCTTGGGTCAACCTGACGGTGAAGCAGTTCCGACAGTGTGCGCGGCTGCACCCGCATGAGAGCTTCCTCGCGGCTGATGATCCCTTCGTCAGCCAGCGCCACAGCGATCCGCACCGCCGCACGGGAGGACCGCGCGACCTTCACCCCGTCAAGGATATGCAGCTTGCCTTGATCGATCACGAACTCGACCTGCATCTCGGCCCGGAGCCGTTTGCGCATCAGCGCCGCGTGGTCCTTCAACTCGGCAAAGGCATCGGGCACCAGCTCTTCCAACGACGGCCCGCGCGGATCGCGGGTGAGATACATCGCCGCCGCATCGCCTTCGAGCGCATCACGGCCCTGGCTTTGGCTCAGATAGCGCCCGGTGATCTGCGGCAGGCCAGTATCGCTATCGACCAGCTGCAACACGCCCGAACCGCATTGCCCCTGCCCCACGCCAAAGGCCATTTCCTGCACGATCAACCCCAGCCCCGCATCCGCAGGTGCCCCCTTGGCTTGCCGCAACAATCGCGCCGAAGTGCCGTTCCACGCCCGCGCCATCGACCGCAACACGGCAGCCAGCTGGGTAGCCGGGTCTTGGGGAAAACGCTCTTCGGTTTCGGCCTCATAGGCGCGTAGTGATTCCATCAGCGCCGCGCGGCCATCGCCGTTCACATCGTCGAACATATCCGGATCCAGCCGGGCAACATTGACCGCATAGGACTGCACGAACCGCGAATAAAGCGCTGCCGCCGGGCCTTCGCCGATGGTCGTGGCGTAATGTTCGAACAGCGCGTCGTTGATCCCGATGTTCAGCACCGCCCCCGGCCCGCCCCAATCAGGGTCTTGGCTAGAGGGGCGCACACAAAGCAGCGCGCCTTTGGGGAATTGATCGACCACCGCTTGGATATCAGGCAACTGCCCGCGCGCGATCTGTTGCACTGCGTTAAAGGAAACCGCCACGGTAGAGGGCACCGGCAACTCAAGCCGCACAAGGCGCTGCAAGCATTTCGCCCGCCCGCCGTGGGTGTCATTGGCAATTGGCGCGGTGGGGGTCACCAGCGTGGTATGGGGATCGTTCTGCACTGCGGCACCTTAATCGTTCCGGTGCAGCATAGGGGTTGAGGCAGAAGGGGCAAGTAATCTCGCCCCCTCAACGGTCAGCCATCCAGTTTGGTCAAGTCCGCTACGGCGCTACAGATCGTACGAATGCGGCTGAGCAGATTGAGCCGGTTGCGCCGCACGGTGGGGTTGTCGGCATTGACCTGAACCGCCTCGAAAAACGCATCAATCGGCCCGCGCAGTTCCGCCATGGCGGCCATCGCGGTTGAAAAGTCCTGCGCCGCCATCGCCGGGGTGATCTTGGCCTCGGCTTTGTCGAGCGCGGCGAAAAGGTCTTTCTCGGCTTCGGTTTCCGCAAACTTCGGATCAGCGCCAAAGGAGTATTCCACGCCATCGGCCTCTTCGGCTTGGCTGAGGATGTTGTTGGCGCGTTTGAAGCCTTGGATCAGGTTCTCGCCGTCGTCGGTTTTGAGCGTCTCTGACAGGGCGCGGGCGCGTTTGACCAAGAGGGTTAGATCGTCGCTGCCCTCCATGGCGATGCAGGCGTCGATGATGTCGTGGCGGATGCCTTGGTCGCGCAGGTAGACTTTGAGGCGGTCGTGGATGAAGGAGAGGAGATCGGCTTGCTTAGCTGGAACCTGCTTCCGAAGGTTCAAAAATTCAGTCGAGTGAAGCACATCTTTGTCGCTATCAAGGACAGCCTGAAATGCCGCGGCAAAATCTTCTTGTTTCGAATACTCTTCCAGCAAAACGTTGATGTCCGCATCGATTATCTGAGAAGAGGTAGTTTGAATATTACGAACAAGTCCCGCAAGTACCGGACCCGTTGTTCGGAAGGACAAGCCATTCTCAACCAAAATCCGAATAACCCCCAAAGCCGCGCGGCGTAGCGCGAAGGGATCCTTGCTCCCGGTCGGCTTCTCATCAATCGCCCAGAACCCCGTCAACTTGTCGATCTTCTCGGCCAAAGCCACAGCAATCGACACCGGCTCAGTCGGCACGTCATCGGACGGCCCCAGCGGCGCGTAGTGATCCTTGGCCGCATCGGCCACGGCATCCGACAGCCCAGCCTTGCGCGCGTAGTAGCTGCCCATCAGGCCCTGCAATTCGGGGAATTCATAGACCATCTCGGAACTCAGATCGGCCTTGGCCACCCGCGCGGCCTGCTCGGCCTCATCGGCGTCGGCGGCGACCAGCGGGGCAAGCTCACGCGAAAGGGTCGCCATGCGGTCGATCAACTCGGCCTGTGTGCCGAGCTTGTTGTGGAAGGTGACGTTTCCGAGCGCCTTGACCCAAGTCTCCATGCCCGCGCCCGAGGTCACGGTGCGCAGGTCATTATCCCAGAAGAATTTCGCATCCGACAGCCGCGCGCCCAGCACTTTTTCGTTGCCCGCAAGGATCGTGGCGCCATCGTCGGCGGTGGTGCGGTTGGCGACGGTGACGAAACGCTCGATCTGACCGGACTTCGGATTGCGGACCGAGAAGAACTTTTGATGCTCTTTCATCGAGGTTTGCAGCACTTCGGGCGGCAGGCCGAGAAAATCCGCGCCGATGCGGCCCATCAGCACGACGGGGTATTCAACCAGCCCGGCGACTTCGGCTAGAAGCCCTGCGTCTTCAACCACTTCCAACCCGGCGGCGAAGGCCATATTGGTGGCGTCATGCCAAATCGTGTCGGCCCGCGCGGCGGGGTCGAGCACGACGAAGGCGCGCGAGAGTTTGTCTTGATAATCCTCGAACCCCGAGACTTCGATCTCAGCCGGTGCAAGGAAACGGTGCCCGCGCGTGATGTTGCCAGCGGCGATGCCGTCGATGGTCAGCGGCACCACCTCGGCCCCAGCCTCATCGCTGATGACGCAAAGGATCGAATGCAGCGGGCGGACCCATTTGAGGCTCCCCGTGCCCCACCGCATCGCCTTCGGCCATGGGAAATTGCGGATGGTCTGTTCCAGCACCTCGGCCACGATCTCAGCCGCAGGGCGGCCCGGCTTTTCGATCTTGGCAAAGAACACTTTGCCTTTGGGCGTGTCGCGTTCTTCCAATTGATCGCGGGTCAATCCAGCACCGCGCAAAAACCCTTCGATGGCTTTCTCGGGCGCGTCGGCTTTCGGGCCTTTGCGCTCTTCGACCTGTCGCGGGCTGGCGGCAAGCATATCGCCAAGCGCCAGTGTCAAACGGCGCGGGGTGGTGAAAACGGCGGCGGAGCCATAGGTCAGACCGGCTTCGACCAGACCGTTGGTCACCAGCTTTTGCAGGTCTTCGCCCGCACGTTTCTGCATCCGCGCAGGGATTTCTTCGGAGAAAAGTTCAATCAGCAGATCTGGCACGGGCGGCCCCCAATTCTTGCCGCGATGGCGGCGTCTCATCGGGGGCTTGGATAACGAGTGCTAGGCGGAGGGTCTAGCCCCCCGCCCTGCGTTTAATCCAACAAGGTGCGGATATCGGGGTCGGAGAATTTCGGCACCACCCGGTAGCCCGCTTCGACGAAGTTATAGACTGCAAAGCCGATCAGCCCCAACCCGGCACCGCCCAAGAGGAACCGCCCAAAAGCCATGCCGCGCAGGCTTTGCAACGCCTCGCCCAGACCGCCCGCCTGTTCGGGATTGGCCGTCAGCGCCGCATAGCCCAGCGAAAAGGCAACCAGCCCCAGAATACCGCCATAGATAATCAGGCCAATCTTCACGATGGGGTCGATGCTTTCGGTGAAATGGGTGCGCGCCAGATGGCCTTTATATTTCCCGCTCCAGCCTTTGTAGGCGTAGTAGATGCCTGCGCCCAACAAGATCAGCGCGCCTGCGGCCACGATATAGCGCCCGGCGGGCATTGCCATCAGCTTTTGCGTCCAGTCCTGCGCGGAACTCCCGCCGGAATTCTTGCCGCTCATCGCCAAGGCCAGAACGGAAACGCCGATACCGCCGTGGATCAGCCCGGTCGTGACTTGCCCCAACCGCGCGATCAGCCCCTTGGCGTCGGTGCCGTGATCTTCGACATCCTTCACGCCCGCAGCCACGCGCCAGACCAGATAGGCAAGCAACCCGATGCCGATCGCGATGAGTGCCGGAATACCGTAAGGCTCATCCCGCAGCGCCGCGAGGGCGTCTTTCGTGCCCGAGGCTTGGGTGCTTTTGACGGCGGCCAATAGGGCCAGCCCCCCGATGATCGTATAGATCACCCCGCGCGCGCCGTAGCCCGCGCGCATCACCCATTTCAGCCCCTCATGTGTTTTTTCCGACATGTTCGCCCCCGTTCTATGTGGGGACAAGCGTTCGGCAGCGCCAAAAGGTTCCGCGCAAACAGGCCGCGCCTGCGTTTAAGGTCAGTCGGCGGGGCGCTCGGGGCAAGCCTCTCCTACCACGGTGCCGTCATAGGACTTCTCGCCACAGTCGTTCAGCTCATGCCAGATGTAGCCACGCCCGTCATCGGTCAGCGCCACGATCCGGTCGACGCCGTAGTGCACGTTCTTGCCGCCCAGGAAGGTCAGCGCGGTGCCGGCCTCAATCTCGGCCCCGATGGCGGGGGCGTCGAAACAATCGAACCAGCCCGGCGCGTTGCGCGGATCGGTGGGGTCGGTCATCTCATAGGTCTCGGTCGCCATGGCGAGGCTGATGTCATGCTCAAAACAGGCACGGAACCGGATCGGAGAACTGTCGGCGTCGATGGCCTGAAGGTTCTCTGCCGCGATCTCTTCCGGCTCTTGCGAGGTAAGCGATACCAGTTCGACCTTGGCCTCTGGCACCTCGTGATAAAACCCATAGATCTGCAAATAGTAGAGTGCAGCCCCGGCGATCAGTGCGGATACAAGGATCACGATACCGACAATCTTGCCGCTCATGCCGCGCTATCCGCCTCAGGTGTCCAGCCGCCTGCGCGGGTCTGCACGAAGGCATCGGCACATTGTTTCGCCAAGGCCCGCACCCGCCCGATATAGGCCTGCCGCTCGGTGACTGAAATCACGCCGCGCGCGTCGAGCAGGTTGAAAATGTGGCTCGCCTTGATGCACTGGTCATAGGCCGGATGCGCCATGACGATGCGTTTGCCGGTCTTGGGGTCCTCGGCGGGCTGCTCAAGAATGAACTGGCAATGCGCTTCGGCCTCGTTGAACTGATCCAGCAGCACCTCGGTATTGGCGGTGTCAAAGTTCCAGCGCGCGAATTCTTCTTCGGTTTGTTTGAACACATCGCCATAGGTCAGCGGAATTGGTGCCTCGGGGCTGTTGAAGGGCATGTCCATCACGTGATCGACGCCCAGCACATACATCGCCAAACGCTCCAACCCATAGGTCAGCTCACCCGAGACGGGGTGGCAGTCATGGCCGCCGACCTGTTGGAAGTAGGTGAACTGGGACACTTCCATTCCGTCACACCAGACTTCCCAGCCCAGACCCCAAGCGCCCAGCGTCGGGCTTTCCCAATCGTCCTCAACAAAACGGATGTCATGCAGCGCCATGTCGATGCCGATGGCCTCCAGTGAGCCGAGGTAAAGTTCCTGCAGATTGGGCGGGCTGGGTTTGATCAGCACTTGGTATTGGTAATAATGCTGCAAGCGGTTCGGGTTCTCACCATAGCGCCCGTCGGTGGGGCGGCGCGAGGGCTGAACGTAAGCTGCGGCCCATGGCTGCGTGCCGAGGCTGCGCAGCGTGGTGGCCGGGTGAAAGGTGCCCGCGCCCACTTCCATGTCATAGGGTTGCAAGATCGCGCAGCCCTGCCGCGCCCAATAGCTCTGCAATGCAAGGATGATCTCTTGAAAAGAGCGTGGTTTCTGCGCCGCGTCAGACATGGTGATTGCCCCTTTATGATGCGCGCCTTTCCTACGTCTGCAATCCATGGGGGTCAATCGCAGCTTTGTGAGAAATTCGCCGCCTTTGCCATGGCATTTGCGCTGCTTTCCGGCGTAATCTGGCTCGGATTTGGTTTTGCGAGAGTTGAGTGACGATGAAGCGAATTCTACGTGCCCCGGTGGCGATCTTCTTGGCCCTGAGCCTGTCTTGGGCCAGCCTTGCGCGGGCGCAATCGGCGGAGGATATCGTTTGGGTCCAGATCGAGGCGCAGCCCTCGTTGGCCGAAGCCACCGACCGCGCGCGCGCCTATGAGACCCTGTTGGATGACGTGAATGGCTTTTCCTTGGGCGGCGGTTGGTACGGCATCGCCGTCGGCCCCTACCGGCGCGAAGATGCGGAACTGGTGCTGCGCAGCTATGTGCGCGACGGTCTGGTGCCGCGTGACAGCTTCATCCAGCAGTCCAGCCGTTTCCAGCAGCAGTTCTGGCCCGTGGGCGACAACGTTCTGGAAACCGGCGTGATCGATGCCCCCGTGGGTGTGGATGGCGGTGAGCCAGAGGAAGCCGCAGCGGGCAGCACCACCCCCGATGTCACCACAACCCCGCTCGACGCGACAACGACCGAAGGCGAGATTGAAGGCGAGACTGAGGGCGAGATTGAAGTCGCTGAGGCAGAGGCCGAAACCGCTCCGGCCCCCACCCCGCCAGAGCCGGATGAGACCCCGGCAGAGGCGCGCCGTTCGGAACGCGCCCTCTCGGCGCAAGAGCGCAAAGACCTGCAAATCGCCCTGCAATGGGCCGGTTTTTACGACGCCGCGATTGATGGTGCCTTTGGCCGGGGCACCCGCGCCTCTATGGGGGCATGGCAGGCGGCGAACGGATATGACCAGACTGGCGTGCTGACCACCCGACAGCGTGCCGCGCTGATCGCGCAGTATAATGCCGTGCTCGATGGGCTGGGCCTGCAAATGGTGCGTGATGAGAAAGCCGGGATCGAGATTATGATGCCCACGGCTGAGGTCGACTTCGCCCGCTACGAGCCGCCCTTCGCCCATTACGACACCAGCGGCAACATCGGCGCACGGGTGCTGTTGATCAGCCAGCCGGGCAACCAAGATACGCTCTACGGTCTCTATGACATCATGCAAACGCTTGAGATCGTCCCCTTGGATGGCCCGCGCGAACGCAAGCGCAACTCCTTTGAGTTGATCGGTGAAAACGGCAGCATCATCAGCCAGACGCAGGTCTCGCTGGAAAATGGCCAAATCAAAGGGTTCACCCTGATTTGGCCCGCCGGGGACGAAGACCGCCGCCGCCGCGTGGTGGCTGAGATGTCCAAAAGCCTGACCCGCCTGCCCGGCGTGCTCGACGCCGCCGCAGGCAACAGCGACGCGCAGGCGATTGATCTGGTCGCGGGTCTGCAAATCCGCCAGCCCAAGATCGCCCGCAGCGGCTTTTTCATCGACGGCAATGGTGCGGTTGTCACCACGAGCGAAGTTGTCGCCTCCTGCTCCCGGGTAACGCTGGACGCGGATACCGATGCCACCGTCATTGCCACCGATGAGGCACGCGGGCTTGCGCTGCTCAAACCCGAAAGCCGTCTTGCCCCGCTGGCCGTGGCCGAATTCAGCAACGGCGCACCGCGTCTGCAATCGGAAATCTCCGTCGCGGGCTACTCCTACGAAGGGGTGCTGAGTGCCGCGACCCTGACCTTTGGCGCGCTGTCGGACCTCAAAGGGCTGAACGGGGATGAAAACCTCAAACGCCTGTCGGTCAACGCCCAGCCCGGTGATGCCGGGGGGCCGGTCTTTGACGAGAATGGCCACGTAGTGGGCATGTTGCTCCCCCAGAGCGAGGCGGACCGCAAACTGCCCGAAGACGTGAGCTTTGCCCTTGATGGTAGTGTGATCCTCAAGGCGGCACAGGACGCAGGGCTGGACAGCAAGCAGGCGCAGGGTGCCACGGGCCCGATCGCGCCGCGCGATCTGACGCTGCGCGCGCAGGGCATGACGGTCTTGGTCAGCTGCTGGGAATAACACGGGGGCAGTCAGCCCCAAGCGACAAAGACAAAGGGCGGTGCCATCGGCGCCGCCCTTTCGCGTTTCAGGCGCGCCAGAATTTCGCGGTGAACATGACGTAGACCGCCAGCAATTCCAGCCGCCCGATCCACATGGCGATGATCAAAATCCATTTCGCCGTGTCGTTGAGGCTGCTGAAATTCCCCGCAGGGCCGATGATCTCTCCCAGCCCCGGGCCGATGTTTGCCAGTGCCGCCGCTGCGCCCGAGACGGAGGTGACGAAATCCAACCCCGTCAGGCTCAGCGCGACCGAGATCAGCCCGAGCGACACCACGAAGAACATGAAGAACGACATCACCGAGCTCAGCACGTCCGCGCCCACCGGGCGGCCATCATAGCGCGGGGTAAAGACGCCATGGGGCGAGCGGATCCGCCGCAACTGCGCGCGGATCGAGGCAAAGAGCAGTTGATAGCGGAAGACCTTGATCGAACAGGTGGTCGAGCCCGCGCAGCCGCCGATCAAGCCGATGAAAAAGAACAGCGCCACGGCAAAGCTGCCCCATTGCATATAATCTGCCGAGGCATAGCCGGTGCCGGAGATGATTGAAGTGATGTTAAAGACCGCCTCGCGCAAGATCCGCTCGGACTCGTAGGTCGTGCCGCTGCGCAGGACGAAAAAGACAATCACCACCAGAAAGGTCAAGGTCATGAAAAAGCCGCGCACCTGCGGGTCGCGGTGCAGGGCCACGGGATTGCCGTTGATAAGCTGCACATAGCGCACGAAAGGCAAGGCCGCGAGGATCATAAAGATCGCCGCTACATACTCGGCGGGGCCAGAGAAGGTGCTGAACGAGGCATCGTAGTTAGAGAACCCCCCGGTCGACACAGTGGTCAGCGCATGAACCGTCGCGTCGAAGGTGCTCATCCCGAGGGCGAGATAGCTCAGCATACAGGCCAGCGTCAGCCAGAGGTAAATCACCGAAATCTGCGTCGCGATCTGCCCCGCGCGGGGCAGGATTTTACCAAAGGTGTCAAAGGATTCGGATTTGAAGATCTGCATACCACCGACCCGCAACTCGGGCAGGAACACCATGGCGACCACAACGATACCGATGCCGCCCAGCCATTGCAGAATACCGCGCCAGATCAGCAACCCCTTGGGCAAGTCTTCTAACCCGGTCAGCACCGTGGCCCCGGTGGTCGTCAGCCCCGACATCGCCTCGAACATCGCATCGGTGACGCTGGCATCGGTCGCGCCCAGCACGAAGGGCAAGGCCCCGAACAGCGGCAGCATCAGCCAGACGCCGGTGGTGAGCATAAATGTCTGTTGGATGGTAAGCCCTTCGCGGACCCCATTGGCGCTGGCAAGGGCGATCATACCGCCACCCAACGTCGTGATCAGTGCGCTTTCGACGAAGACCCACCATTGGCCCCGGCCCTCGGCCAGATCGACCAAGATCGGGATGATCATGGCAAGGCCAAGCACGGCCACCAAAAGGCCCACGACATATCCGACAGGTCGTATATCCAACATGGGCGCAGCGTTGGCTTGGCCGCTCGTCGCTGTCAAGCCGAGACGGGACCGGGGCGCGATTTGGCCCCGGTCCGTGTCGTCTTAGATGTAGTAGAGGTCTTTGAAAACGTGGTGAACGATGTCGTCACGCTTGATGCCCATGGCGGACAGTTCTTCGTCGCTTTTCGCTTGCAGGCCTTGGACCTGCTCAAAACGGCGGTGGGCGGTGGAGCCCATCATGATGCCATGGCCGATCCCCGCGAAAAAGCGGCGCAGACCGGCGCCGGCGCGCCGCAGCCCTTCAAAGGGAGAGACGGAGTGGGCGGGATGAGCAGTGCTCTGGTAGGTCATCTGATTGCCTTTGCAATTTCCAGTATTTCGATGACCGTTAGATAGGCAATGCTGCGCCGCAGCAGAACCGACGTTTTCGCATAGCCGCTGGTCGGGGCTTGCAGGGCTGACGGCGCGACAATCGCCATATCTGCGCTAAGTCACCCGGAATGCCCCGCAAAGGGGCGCGGCGCGTGGTGCGGACAACCATCGCGCGATTACCGCGCAGCGCCGGGTCAGCCGACGTGAAAGAGCGTGTTGAAAAGCTTGGGGTCGATGCTCTGCGCCGCAAAGGTCTCGCCTTGGGTCAGCACGCTGATCGCATCGTGGCTGTGCAGGCTTTCTTGATGGCTGGCGACGATGCGGAAATCCCCCACCCGTCCATCGGCCAAAAGCTGTTCACAAAACAGCCGCGCGGCATCCTCGACAAAGATCGGATTGGCGGCGTTGAGTTCGGCGAAAGCCTGTTCATCCTCGCGCTTCACCATGACCTGTGTCTCGGTCGGCACGGCGCGGCGGCAAATCTCGATGAGGTCTTCGAACCACAGGCAATCGCCCTCGTCCTGCGTCTCAACCGAAATGCGCGCCACGGAGCGCTGCGAATGCGGCGTGGCCAATTGCCCGCGCGTTTCCCGTGCATGTTCACTTAGTTCCAGCGAGCAGGGGCAGGTGCTGGAATAGACATAGTCTAGATGCACGATCTTTTTGCGCTCTCCGTCCTGCTCAACCAGCTCCAGCGCGATGTCATAATATTGATAGCCCGTCAGCCCCGAGCGCAAACTGCCGATCTTCATCGGGAAAGAGAATCGCATCTGGATCCGCGCGTCCAAGCTTTCGAGGTCGGTCTTATAATCATCCAGCGCCGCTTCGATCACCTCAAAGCTAAAGGTCGCCTCTGCATGGCGGTAAAAGCTGCGCATGATGCGGGACATGTTGATGCCCTTCTTTTCCGCATCAAGCGACACCGAACCGGTCACAGAGGTTTCCAGACGCATATCCCCGCCCTCACGGCTGCGGTAACGGATCGGCAGGCGAAAGTTCGAGATGCCGACATGCTGGATCAACTGCTGCGCGCCCCGGATCAGGCTGGAGGGGCCGTTTTGCAGATCAGGCAGGCTGGCGCGGTAATTGTCGCCTGCCGTGAAATCTTCGGGGTAGGCACGGCTCAGCGCCGGGTAGTCGGCGGGCGCGAGCATCCGCGCCATCGCCGGGTCAAGGGCTGCAATCTCTGCCGGGGTGGCCGTTTCGGCCCAAGCGCGCAGGGTGGCGAGCGCAGCCTCCGCCGCGCTTCGATCCGGTGTTTCGGACATCTCAGTCACGATGTTCATTGCGCGGCCCTCCGGTTTGTCATCCTCAATGTATGATGCGCGGGGCCAAAATGCCACCGCGCCTGCGACACATCAGGTCAGGCTTGCGCCGCCGCGTCCAAGGCTTGCAACAGATCGGCCTTGAGATCGCCGGTATATTCCAGCCCCACGCTGACCCGCACGAGGCCCGGCGTAATGCCCAAAAGGTCTTTGGTTTCCTGCGGCAAACGCTGGTGCGTCGTGGTGGCCGGGTGGGTCACGATCGTCTTTGCATCGCCGAGGTTGTTAGAGATCACCCCCACCTGCAACGCATTCAGGAAAGCGAAAGCCGCCGCCTTGCCGCCTTTGAGGTCGATGGAGAGCACCGTGCCCCCTGCCCCCATCTGCTGCATCGCCAGCGCGTTTTGCGGATGGGCGGAAAGGCCGGGGTAAAGCACCCGCGCCAATGCCGCGTGGCCTTCGAGCGCCTCAGCCAATTCCTGTGCGCTGGCCGCCTGCGCCCGTACCCGCAGGTCGATGGTTTCCAACCCTTTGAGCATGATCCATGCGGTGAACGGGCTCATCGAGCCGCCGGTGTGTTTCATATAGGGCTCAAGCGTGCCACGAATGAAATCGCGGCTGCCCAGCACCACACCGCCAAGCGCGCGTCCCTGCCCGTCGATATGTTTGGTGGCTGAATAGACCACCACATCCGCCCCCTGCGAAATCGCGCGGGAAAAGACCGGTGTCGCAAACACGTTGTCGACCACCACCAGCGCGCCCTTGGCATGGGCCAGCCGGGCGACGGATTCGATGTCGATCACCTCAAGCGTGGGGTTGGCGACGGATTCAAAGAACACCGCGCGGGTGTCCTCGCGGATCGCGGCCTCCCATGCGCCCAGATCGCTGCCGTCAACGAAGGTGACCTCAACGCCATAGCGGCCAAGGATTTCTTCGAGCACATAGATACAGGAGCCGAAAAGCGCGCGGGCCGACACCACATGATCGCCCGCTTTCAGCATTGAGATCAGCGCGCCCGACACCGCCGCCATGCCGCTGGCCGTGGCGAATGCGTCTTCGGCCCCTTCCAGCGTGGCGATACGGTCTTCGAACATCGCAACCGTCGGGTTGCCGTAGCGGGCATAGATGAACTCATCCGGGCCAGTTTCCTCGAACCGGGCCTCGGCCTGTTCGGCACTGTCATAGACGAACCCTTGGGTGAGGTAGATCGCCTCGCTCACCTCGCCATATTGGCTGCGGCGGGTGCCTGCGTGGATCGCTTGGGTGCGCGGGTGACGGTCGTTGCTCATGTATCTCATCCTTCCGGCCCGACCTTGCGGGCATAAAAAAACCCCAGACGCGGCCAAGCGAAAGGGGGTCTTTCATCCTGACCTTTTAGCGGCATGTTTAACGTGGCCCACAATCCGGTAACAAATCGCCACGTGGGGTGGATTACGCCGCGCGACGCTGCAGGTCAACAGTCTCGCGCGGAGCATGGTTTAAATTCGGATCAGCTTTGATCTTTCTTCTCGCCGTAGGCTTCGAACAGCTTGCCCTGCGCCATGAAGAAAACGAAAATCGCAGCCGTCAGGCCAAAGGTTTTGAAGTAGACCCATGTGTCGGTCGAAAAGAACCGCCAGATCAGCTCATTCGCCAACGCGAGGCCAAAGAAGAAAAACATCAGCCGCTTGGTCAGCAGCATCCAGCCCTCATCGCGCAGGGGCATCATCTCTTCCATGACGTATTTTAGGTAGGACTGCCCGCGCAGCAGGCCGACCGCCAAAAGGCCGCCGAAAAGCACATAAATCAACGTCGGTTTCATCTTGAAAAAGCGGTCGTCGTTCAGCCAGACCGACAGCCCGCCAAAGATCACCACCAGCACCACGGTGGCGACCTGCATCCGGCTCAGCTTGCCCGTCAGCGCCCAAAGCGCCCCGGTCGACAGCACCAGCAAAGGCACGAACATCGCGGTGACGACGATGAAGCCGTCGTACTCCGTGCCGCCAAAGGTATAGGTGTTATCCTTGAGCCACAGATAAGCAACGAGGAAGGCCAGCACCGGCCCGTATTCCAAGCCTGCACGCAGCATTGGGTTGATCTCTCTTGGTTCTGACATGCCTGTTCCTTCAGCCGCCCATTTCAACAATCACCGCCCCGGCCGCGATCAACGCCATCAGCGCGATGCGGCGCGGGCCGACGGTTTCTTTCAGCACCAGCACGCCGATCAGCGCGGCAAAGACAGTCGATGTCTCGCGCAGCACTGCCGCCTCGCCCACTTTATCTAGCCGCGTGGCCAGCATGACCGACCCAAAGCTCGCAAATGCGATGAACCCGCCGATCACGCCGCGCAACATTAGCGGCGCGACTTGGGGTGGGTTCTCCATCCGGTGCCAGCGCCGCCATGCAATCACCGGCATCACCAACCCGTCGATCATGAAAAACCACGCGAGAAAGGTAAACGGGTCCGCCGTGGCGCGAATGCCATAAGCGTCATATGTGGTGTAAAGCGCCACGAACAAGCCCGTGAGCACCGCAAGCCCCAAGGCCGCGTGCAGCGTATCGCGCGCCGCAACCAGATTGCGCAGATTATAAACCGCCAGCCCGAAGATACCGCTGAGCAGCACAGCCACGCCGAGCCACTGCACCGCGTTGAACCGCTCGCCAAAGATCAGATAGGCCCCCACCACGGCAAAAAGCGGCCCCGTGCCGCGCACCACCGGGTAGACCACCGTATAAGCACCCTTGGTATAGGCCCAGGCTTGCAACAGCTTGTAGATCACATGGATCACGAAAGCGCCGAGGAAAATCAGCCACATATGCGGCTCGGGCCATGGCACGACGAACAGCGCAAATGGCGCGGCCATTACACCATAGGAGACATCAATCGCCCCGCGCGTCAGCCACGGATCATGCCGCCCCTTTTGCAACGCCCCAAAGACCGCATGCAAAAAGGCCGCCGAAAGCGCCAGCCAAAGCGCCGCGGTATGGCCCGCGGGCGTGCCTTCGATCGACAGGATCCACTCGGTCATCGCGGAACCACCACAGCGGCGAGAGGTTTATTCCTCAAAGCCTTTATCACCAACGGAAATTCCATGTTTGAAAGCCTGCTCGCCGACCTGACCAACAGTTTTTCCAAAGTGCCCGTCACTGTCGCTGCCGCGCGGCTGCTGATGGCCGCGTTTCTGGCAGGCGTTGTGGGGTTTGAGCGCGAGCGACGGGACAAGCCCGCGGGGCTGCGCACCCATATCATGGTCGCCATCGCGGCCTGTTTGTTCATCATCATCGGGCAAGAGTTGGGCAGTCTGGAGTTTGGCAAAGGCGACCAGATGCGCTTCGATCCGCTGCGTTTGATCGAAGCGGTCACGGCGGGCGTCGCCTTCCTTGCCGCGGGGATCATTTTCACCTCCAACGGCGAAGTGCGCAACATCACCACCGGCGCGTCGATGTGGTTGGCCGGTGCCATTGGTCTTGCTTGCGGCGCGGGGCAGATTTTGCTCGCCTGTCTTACGGCAGGGATTGTGGTCAGCGTGCTGACAATTCTGCGCTGGATCGAGCGAAAGCTCGGCACCCACGAGTAATCAGAGCCGCCGCGAGGGGCGACCAAGGCGTCGCTAGGCATCCGTACCAACCAATGCGGCGGCAAATTCATCGGGATCAAACGGGGACAGATCGTCAATCTGCTCGCCCACACCCACCGCATGGATCGGCAGACCGAAACGATCCGCCAGCGCCACCAGCACGCCGCCCTTGGCGGTGCCGTCGAGCTTGGTCATCACCAAGCCGCTGACATCGGAAATCTCTTGGAAGACTTTCACCTGATTAACCGCGTTCTGCCCGGTCGTCGCGTCCAGCACCAATAGGGTGTTATGCGGCGCGGTCTCGTCCTTCTTGCGGATCACGCGGACGATCTTGGCCAATTCCTCCATCAGGTCGCCCCGGTTTTGCAAACGGCCTGCGGTGTCGATCAGCAGCAAATCGGCGCCTTCCTCCTGCGCGCGGCCCATGGCGTCGAAGGCAAGGCTGGCGGGGTCGCTGCCCTGCGCTGCGGTCAGCACAGGCACCCCTGCGCGTTCGCCCCAGACCTGCAATTGCTCCACCGCGGCGGCGCGGAAAGTGTCACCGGCGGCGATCACGACCTTCTTGCCCGCCGCACGGAATTGCGAGGCCAGCTTGCCGATGGTCGTCGTCTTGCCCGAGCCGTTCACGCCGACTACAAGCACCACCTGCGGGGTCTTGGCATAGAGCGGCAGGGGCCGCGCCACAGGCTCCATGATGCGGCTGACTTCGCTGGCGAGCAGTTGTTTGATCTCTGCCACCGACAGTTTCTTGCCAAAGCGCCCTTCGGCCATATTCGCGGTGACCCGCAGGGCCGTATCGACGCCCATGTCCGCACTGATCAACAACTCTTCGAGCTGTTCGAGCATCTCATCATCCAGCGCGCGGCGCACAACGGGCTGCGCTGCGCTGCGGCCCATCAGACGACCCAGAAGGCCCGGCTTCGCAGGGGCGGC
>Ga0208315_1000876_pt1 | contig 17711 bp, 27 predicted proteins | sample MalvireepMed_215_FD_184239 | JGI IMG/M metagenome (GOLD analysis project Ga0208315, IMG submission 184239) | Marine viral communities from the Global Malaspina Expedition - Malaspina viral metaG DeepMed_215 (SPAdes) (version 2) | ecosystem: Environmental > Aquatic > Marine > Oceanic | place... | reverse complement strand
CCAACGTGCCACCAAGTTTTAATCCGTTTGATGTATCGTGAGAGGCAATGTCAAAATCAATAGCCCCGTCTAAAACAGTAATACCTGCGGAATTTAATGTCAGTAAATCCACATTCGATGTAATCGTCCCCGCTACTATCTGTGCATAATGCGAGTCGTCTGCATCATAGAGCTTGACTCCACCGGTTGCGTTTATTCTAATCTCTGCCATTTAATCTCCTCTAACTTATTAATGCATTTCTGTCAGCAATCATTTTTTCTTTCCAAGCATCTTTAACGTCCTGTGTCCAAACTGAATTTGCTATACCTTGAACTTCAACAGTTTCGCCTGAAATATCCTCATCAACAAAATTATTGTCTGAGTCTAAATTGCCGGGTGACAAAACGTGACGATGAAATGAACGAGCTATCTCTACTCCGTCTTCTTTTACAACCGAATCGGTTCTGATTTGAAGCTGCTTGTAAATACCTACAACTTCAACCCTACCAACTTCCGTATATTTAGTAAATGCCATTTTTCCTCCTTTTTTTAAAAATTATTCCATATCGTGGTACATTATCATACCATAACAATAGCTTGTGTCAGCCTTTATATGAAGGCATTTGGAATTTGTCGCATTATGAATAGAACCGGATGTAACCCTTTCGTGTAAATTCATATAATCCGTATTTACTATAGCAATTGCATTATCTGGTGCGGCTGTTACCCAATTATACGCTTGTATTCCGTTTCCACCTCCTGCAATTCCTAAAGAACCAACAGCAAATGGCAATCCTGCAAAACGAAGTGGACTATTCAACAATGTACCAGTATCATTTAAAGCATTATAAAAATGTGCGTAAATCAAGTTACCAATTTTTACATAAAGACCTGCTCTTGCGTCTTGGGTACAACCATCTGGAAAACCCCCATCACTTTCTTGTTCGGCAGAAACCGTCCAAGTACCACGTTCATAATCATTTAAATTATTTAAATCACTGGTGCTTGAAGTTGATTGCGAGGTAGAGGCCGGAAATGTAATTCCACCTGCCCCAAGTACCAAAGCACCTGCCGCAGACATATCAATGGTTAATGGTGTAATAGTAGAGCCACCATCATTGCCTTTAAAGATTATATCTTTATCTTGAACTTTAGATTCAATGACAACATCACTGGAAGAATTATATATGCGGAGCATTTCTGTTCCGTCATCTTCAAAAATAACTCCACTACCTGCTGTTCCTGCGTCTAGAGTAATACCACCTGCTGATTCTAGATTAATAGAATCAACGGCAGTTCCGTCTGATACAATGTCTAAATCTCCATCAGCATTTGATGCTACATATAATCCAGTATCTCTTAATTGTACTTTTCCTGCTCCACCAACTAACACATCAGTGCCATCAAATGTTAAATTAGCTTCAGCATCCAATTCTGTTGTTGTTGATGCAATAGTAACTATTTCATTTGCCGTAGCATTATTTATAGTTGTTCCTGCATACGTTTTAAGTCTTGAGGCAGTTACCTTTCTATTTGTTCCTCCTGCTCCATCATCAATAATAAATAAATCAGCGTCAACAACCGCAGCACCTATATCAGTACCACCATCAATGTCTATTGTTGTTAAAGGCACTGAACCTGCCGTAGCAAGTGCACTGTCCTTTATATTAACACCATCAATAGTAACCCCGTTAGCCGAAGTTTTCTCCGATATGGTATCAACCTTAATCTCGCTAGCCATTATTTTTTATCCTCTCCGTTTGGTAGATTCTTCTTCAACACTTCCGAGTAGTGTTCAGAAAGTATCTTGTTTTTTTCCAACCTGTGCATCAGGTCATTTTTCTCGTTAAGCAATACTTGAACATTGTTAAAGGCAATCTTTGACTTGCCTTCCAGTTTTGTTTCATCGTATTCTTTTTTATCTATTGTGAACATTTAGTCTCCTTTATCTGCTATCAATTTGGCTTTCCAAGAATCTTTAATTTCTTGTGTCCAAACTGTATTACAAATTGCTTGAACCTGTGCATCTTCACCAGAAATATCTCTATCAACTAAGTTATCACCACCATCTAATGTTCCGGGGTCTAAAACGTGCCTGTGAAAAGAACGAGACAGTTGCTCACCATCTTCCTTTATCACAGTATCGGTTCTAACTTGAACATGTTTATAAGCAGAAACAACTTCAATTTTTCCAATTTCTGTTGTTTTAGTTAGTGCCATACTTTCCTCCTTTGTTTATTAATCTACCCAAAATGTACCATTGAATGACATATCTCTTGAACTACCATCAACCCAGTTTGATGCTGCATCAGCATCTGTTTGCCAAAATGTTAATGTTGTTTGGTTAGCACCAAAATATCCAGTTCGTGCTTTACCAGAAAGAGGAGAGGAATCATCCGCATATCCAACCCATGCATGACCATATTCATTGCTACCCGAAGCTGTAGTAAAAGGAATACCAGTAATTGCCGCTACTCCACTTGAACTTCCGAGTGTCATTCCTCCCATATTCAAACCTATATGAACAAGTCTTCCAATTTTTGTATAGTAACCAGTCGTGTTTCCACCACTTTCGGATGTATTTGAAAAGGCTGCTGTCCAAGTTCCTTCTTCATAGTCACCTAATAATTCGGTTTCCATCCCACTTCCTTGACCATGAGCAGAAAAATCAATACCGTGACCACTTGCAACAGTTATATCTCCATCAGATAGAGTTATTCCATTTTTAAATGTAGCGTGTCCATCTGCCGACATATCTAATGTTAATGCAGTAATATCAGAACCACCATCATTTCCCTTAAATATAATATCTGCATCACTAGCATCATTCTCAATAGTAATACTTCCAGAAGTTGTGCTTATACTTACAGCAGCATCACCTGCAGTAATATCATCGGCTGCTGCTCCACCCATATATGTCTTAACAGTAGTAACATTGGTCATACGCATAGTACCACCATCATTAATAAGTATTCCATCACCATCTGCCAAAGCAGTTGTACCTCTTGCCGTTCCACCATCAATAAGATTAATTTCTGCTGCTGTTGCTGTAACTCCGTCCATTATATTCAATTCTGCTGCTGTTGCAGTTACAAGAGTTCCACCTAATTTTAATCCGTTAGATGTATCGTGGGAGGCTATATCAAAGTCAATTGCTCCGTCAGAAATTGTAACGTCCCTGTCTGAGTTAATTGAAATAGCAGGCGTTGTACCAACCGTTGAACCAAGTCCAATCAATAAGTCATCTGCCGAATCATCAAGAGCTATATAGAAGTCCTGTGCGTTGCCATCAAATAAGATTGTTGCATCCTCTGCGGTTGCATTTCCTATTGTCAGTTTTGGCGTTGAGCCGTCTATCTGTATTGTTCCCATTATACTATTACCAAATTACCTTCTATTGTAACTGTTCCTGCAAATGTTACTGGCCCTGCCAGTACGGCAGATTCAATAACTTGCGTTCCATCCATTGTTACTGCGTGGTCATCAATAAATTCATCTCCGACCTTATCCCCACCTATATAGATAGGGCCTCCTACTGTATCACTCATTATTCCTCCTTATTAACTAATTGCGTCAACTGCACTGACCCAAACGTGACAGCCATTAGCTGTTCCGCAAAGACCATAAACTACATCTGTATTCTGTATAATAATTTTAGCCCCACCTTGAATCAGTTCAACTGAACTTGCCGGTGGAATGCTTAAATTCTTACAAATATAATAATTTGTTCCTCCACCTGCCAAGTCAATGTAAACGTCCATTGTTATTGCAGTTGTCAGAATATTAGCCAGTCTCAGCCCAACAATAGCGTCATTGGAGTTACCTGTACGAATAGCTGTTTCACTATTTGTTACTAGTATTCCCGTTGATTCAAAATCTTGTGCCATATTTCCTCCTTAAACTATAATGCGATTGCAACGGCAATTGCAAAACCCTTTGATGCTCCACCTGCCGTGACTGCCGTACCACCTATTGTGATTGCGTCTGCTTCAACTGTCCCGTCAAAGTAAGCGTCTTTAAATTCCAATGATGAACTGCCTAAATCTATATCATTGTCCGATGCAGGTAATAATGCTCCGTCTATAAGTTTAACTTGATGAGCATTATCAGCATAAAAATGAATTTCATTAGCTGTTTCAAAATCTACTTTTGTTTGGTCATCCTCACCAATTTTGATATCTGTTGCCAATAATGATGTGATGGTTGTTTGTGCTGCATCTATCGCTAAATCAACAGTATTATCGCCATCTTGATATGTTGCAGTTATACCAGTTTCCGTGTTACTAGAAAACATAGCACCAGATGTATCAGCAATATATTCCGATAAGGTTGTGCCTGCCACTGTATAGGCATCAGCTTCCATTGTACCATCAATATCCGCATCACCCGATACATCCAATGAACCTGCATCAAGTTCACCAGATAAAGTTATATTTCTTAATGTTGCTATATCTTTATTAGAATCAACAACTAATGCTTTGGAGGCAATAACAGTTCCTGCCGTAATACCATCAATTGTTTCCAATTCTGCCTCAACAATTGCGGCACTTCCAATTGTAAATCCTGTTGTTGCTGTGATTGTTGTTCCTTGAATAGTTGATGTGCCTGTAATTGCACCAACACCCAATGTTCCTGCTAATGTTGTATTTGCACCACTAAAGGTTGCTGCGGTAGTTGTTCCTGATTTAATTATTAAGTTTCCACTTGTGTTTGTTGCACTACCAAAAGTAGTTCCACCATCTTTAAAGAATATGTCTCCGCCATCAGCATCAAGAATAATATCTGTTGTAGCATCTACCGTAAAATTACCAGAAGATGATAAATGGGGAGTTCCAAACATACTGAGAATTTCATCACTGCCATCGACATAGATGATATCCTTCATGCCTGTTGGTATGGTTACGGTTGCCGCACCACTTCCAGAGGTACAGATGACAGAGCCATCCGAACCGTTAGTGATAAAATAGTTTACTTGTGCATCTGGGAATGTAACAGTTCTTGTTGTACCGGGCGAACCAGTAAACTTGATTGTTGCGTGTCTTCCATTATTATCGGCTGTTCCATCAGCAAAGGCTAATGTTACATTGCCAGAGGCAACACTGACTTCTACATAACCACCAATGGCATCATCGAGAAGGTCAATAAGGTTTTCATTGAGTACGTCACCCCATGTACCCTCATTTTCCCCATCGGTTTGCTTGACAAAACCTAATTGTGTGTAATTTGACATTTATTTTCCCTTAATTTGCGTGTCCAGTTGTCCAAGTTTCCGTTCCATCAGATGTGGTATCTATTAGAGTCCAAAGCTTAACTGTTCCTGTTGCTCCAGTTCCAGCTTCTCCCGTTGGTTCTACCTTTGCTGTTCCAGTAATAGTCGGAATAGATGATAGTGATCCAATCGCTGCCAATTCTGGAGTTGTTGCTTCCGTTACATCGGCATTAGCCGTAGGAGTTTCCGTTCCCAAAGCCATAGTTGCAGCAATTCCTGATTCAGTAATTAATGCTGCATCATTCCAACCATTATCACCATATGCAGCAGCGTTATATCCACCTGTACCGGATGCCATGTTTAACTGATCCTAATTATAGCTGTATTGTATGCCGCAGACGGCAGTTGAATTGTGAACGTACCTGCTGTTGAAGTATAGTCAGATCCAAAATCCAATACTGCAATCGATGCATTTGACTTGGTATTGTTGTAAATGAGAGCACCACGAGCCGTAATTGTCGCAGTTGTCCATGCTGGATCTGCTGCATCAAAGTATGCCACTTGGTTGGTGGAATCAAAAGCCACGGCTTGACTTGAGAGAGTTGCCCCTCCTGCCGTGTATCCTGTTCCACTTACTTCGTTAGTTGCTGAATAAGCTGATGAGGTTGCACCCAAGGATGCACTTGATGTGTATAGTGCTATCTTTAAGGTATTCCCACTTGTTCCTAAATTTTGTGCTCCGTCTAAACAATCCTGTAAAAACGCATCTGTTAATGTTTGCGAAATTGCCATTTAATTTCTCCCTTATGTAGTTGCTTGTTGTATATTAGTTTCCCCCATCACATTTGATGGAGCTGCATAATCATCTCTTCTTCTTCTTCTTGACTGATTGTTAATGGATTCTACTGCCGCTTGATATCTCTGGGTATAGATTTGAAGATCCTCCCTTGATTTTGAAAAAGTACAAGCTTCCATGAGTGATCCAAACAAAAGTAACTCTTGTGCATTGATTGTCAGCCAATTCGTTGTATTAGTGCTTGACAGCGTATCCAGTCGTTGAACATAACTCATTTCTATTGTTAAAGCTGCACTTGGAGTTGGTGCAACAAGAAGCTCTGTATCACTATAATCAGCCCAATATTTTGGTGTTCCTGTTGTCGATGCTAAAGGCCAATAATCATAAATAAATTCATCAGTCCTTTTTTCCAAAAAATATCTTTTACTATCAGAATCAAGATATAGAAAATGTCTTATAACTAAGGCATCGGTTGGCTTGGAAACAAACCTATCATCAACATTAAATGACGAATAGGCACTTGTCGTAAAAGCCTGTGGATCGATGTCCCTTACAATTCTCTGTTCAGCCAAACCAATAAAGTTATCCGTTTCATTGGAGAATTCCGTTCCATCATTTTCCATCCAGTCCTTTAAATCTTGTGTTAAGGAAGAGTAAGTCATTGTTGCCATATTATCTCCTATGCCACATCATCTATTAAGGCAGCGACAATAAGATTTGCCGTTGCATCGCCTGCATCTCCGATATCAGATGAAATAGCGTGTATGTTATCTACAGTTGTGTTTGGAAGTCTTCCGAACCATGATTGTTCTGGCCCAATGAATACTCCGTCAGCTAAATTATAAGCTGCCGTTCCACCATCAAAGCATACTACAACACCATCTGCCGTACTTGTGTTTTTAATAAATAAAAATTTTACCTTGTCACTTGTTGTAATAGCCGTTGGTGCTGTGTCGTCATCCACGGCTGTATAATCTAAAAAACTACCTGCAATTAAATTTGTGCTTGTTGTTGTACAAGCCGTTAACTTATAGTACCACTTGTCATTGGCATCATCTGGTGATACCGTCATAGAACCACTAATAGTTTTAGCGATTTCATCTGGTAATAAAGTTGCTGTTAGAGTTATACTCGCATCATCTGCCATTGTTATTCCTTATTATTTAAGCTCCACAAGAGGGACATTCATCCCCTTCGCAAATACATTTTTCCTGACCACACGCAGGACATGCTTCTGTCATTTTCTTTTTCCCTCTCTTTTAAGTCGTTCTTCTCTCTCTTCGTATTTCTTGGATTCTTCAGGAGTCAATTTTCTAATGAAACCCTTTACTGGATTTCTCATTACTGCCATTTTTACAGGTGTAACTGTAGCATCAGCCATTTAAGTCTCCTTTAGTTAATTTGAATGATATTCCTGTAACCTTGACGGTTACGTCTTTACGTTTTTTTGTCGAAATGTTTCCAGAGTTGTCCTTGGAATTTGTACTGTCCGTAGTGAATAAGGTCTGAGGAGAGGTCTGCCCAGATTGATCCTCCGATTTTTTGCCATCGTCTTGAGAAGGCGTAGTCTTCTGATAAGTATCGTTCATCTTCATCCTTCATCGTGTCAAAAAACAAATATGTATTTTTAGACTTGTATTCCTTTCCATCTATAATTTGATCTGTTTTATAATGTAGGTCTGGATATTTATTTACCATCTTCAAAAGGCATTCCCTTTTCATTAAAAGACAACCAGTTGCCGCATCCAATACTTTTGCAAAACCTGTTTTGACTTCTACATTATCCTTGTCTGCAAAATTGAGGACATAGGGTAAACTTAATGTTTTATAATCTAAATTATCCTTGACTAACTGTGGAATAGCACTCCAATTAATAAGTTTCATTGGATAGGGTGCACAAACCACTTCATGATCAAAGTCCAGCATTCTTTTTATAATTGTTGGACTAAATCCTATATCGGCATCAACAAACAATAAATGAGTAGCATGTTCATCATCTAGAAAATTTGCTACTAATGTATTCCTTGCTCGTGTAACGAGAGATTCCATTCCCAATGTCTGTACCCGAAGAGCAATTTCCTCTTTTCTGCAAAAGGTTTGCAGTTCCAACATGGAATGAAAGTAATCCTCACATAGCCATCCACCATAAGCTGGTGTTGCTACAAATAAATTTATTTTAGGAGATGACGACAGTTTCCGATCCTAAACCTGCTGACATGGTTAACTCTGTTGCTAGAGGACTTGCATTGCCACCATGTGCTGATCCTTCTCCAAAAGTTCCCTCAAATGTTTTTGCTGTATGTCCCAATGTTTTATGTAAAGTATTTATAAATCCATTTTGTATCTGTGCAGAAGGATATTGTTTAGTATCTGGTCTTGAATTCTTTAAACCTTCACTGTCAACTGCATGTTTTTTTGATTTTAATTGTGGATGTTTTTCCTCAAATTCCGATCTATGAACAAATGATCCATTCCATTCCTTAACCATTTCCGTATAGGGAAAAGCGAGTCCGCTCCTGTCCGATACAGCCATAGCATATTTTCCTTTTGAGAAAGCCATTTTAATGTACCGTTACGCTAAAATCTGATTCAAATTCAACATTCTTTTTTTTGCATTCGCAATCTTTTTCGTTGCATTTACAATTATCTCCACAATCGCACTCACGACCGCATTTTTTACAAATTTTAATATCCAAAGTCTGGGATGATTCTGACATCTACTCTCTCCCTATCTTCTGTTATAGCTCTTTCAAACTCTTCTTCATATAGCATTTTAAGTTCTTGTCTCCTGTTACCATCAATTTGTGGCCTTTTTTGGCTCATATAATAAGCCAATCCGCTTGTCAGGGAAGGAAGATACCTGTCTGGTACATCCACATCCTGATAGGATGCATCTATATCTTGAATTTTTCTTCTTCTTCTATATCGAAAAGCATCCGTGGAATCGTTAGGTGTTGGATATAAGTATAATACAGGAGCATCTCTTTGTCTATCTAAAAACCATTGAGACGGTCTTGCCTTATCATCCTTATTTGGTATTTCCAAATAATCCTCACGACTAATTCTTGTTATTGTAATATCTGTTATATCCGTGCCATCTGTTTCTCGTATGATAGCATCCAAAATATCAATAGTATCCGTATCCAATGTATAACTTGCCGTTCCATCCGTTAAAGTCTGTGATACTTCATCGACAGCCCATAACAGAATACCCCTGTTAATCCAATCCTTGCAAATTAAATTTAAAGATCGTCTTGCACTTTTTTGCTCATTTCCCGTTTGTGGATTACCTCCAACACGTTCCAATGCCTCGTCAATTATTTCATCAACCTGTAAAGTCCAAGATGTAGTTCCTGAAAGAGCCATGTATTATCCTAATTAATATACTTTATTAAATTCAGCCACAACCGTGTACATATTTCCATCGTCAGCCTGACTCGGAACAACCAAGTTAACATCATATTCATTTGAGTTTGATGTTGTATTGGGTTGTATTCCTCCAAAACTACGAAAATCCCAGTGACCTGTTCCAACTAAACCAAGCATTGGAATATCAGCATCTGAATCTTCATAATCTAAACGAGCATGAGTATCTCCACCATCTCCTGTATCACAGGCAAACCAAACTTGTTGTAAGTTTACATATGCCGCAGATGTACCGTCACCCCTCGCTGTCAAGGCAGAAACATCAGCAAAAACTGTTGTACTACCAGTGCCATCTGATTCAACCACTAATTTGTATACGACTTTTTTGTCAGATTCAAAAAGCGTTGTTGGGCCTGTTACTGTATCAGCCATTTATTTCCTCCTATAAAAAGGCTAGGGCTTTTACACCCTAGCCGTTATTGTTTATTCAAATATCAGTCTGCTTATTGCCTCAAACTGAACATTCAAGACTGCCGCTGCCGCATCGCAATTTTCAATTCCAATGTATGGAATTAAATCAACATCATCGGTTATAGCCGCTGACTTGGTAGTTCCCTTTGTTACAGCAGTACCACCCGTGCTACCAGATGTGCTGGTAACATTATATTGTTCACCATCAACAAAAATAGATACTTTTCTATCACTATCAAATTTAATTTTCAAATGATAATTTGTACTTGCCGCAACAGTAATTGGTAATTGGCTGATATAATCAGTGCCACCAATACTATGCACAAAATGTAATTTGGTAAAGTCTGTAAATGACTGACCGGCATTATCCGCATCAGTACCGAAAGTAAAAAACGCTTGTTCAGTATCGGTTGCGAGTTCCACAACATTGGTTTTTTTCAATCCCGCCCAAATCCATTGGTTGTCGATTGCGGAACTTGTTCTAATTCCACATTCCCAGTGAACCTGATTTTCAGTGCCCCACTTTACCCCAGACCAAGCTCCTTGCTTGGAGTCCAAGTGTGGTGCTACAATCATTCGGTCTTGGTCTGCTGTCGCTGTTGTCATAGCCATACCTGCAACGGTAGCACTATAAGTAGCGAGAGCTGATGTGTGGTTAGTTCCTAATATTTCAAATTGCCTGCTTACAGGTGTGTTCGTAGATTCAGTAGTTGAAGCCAAATCTCCATTAATACCGGGTAGAAGATCAAAATACTCCTCCAAGTAGTATCGTCTAGTGTCCTTGATTCCTAAGTCGTGGACTGTTCTTTCTGATATTAAACCAGAAGTAGTATTCTTGCTAATTAACTTAAATCCATTTTCCGACCTTACTGGGCCGGTAAAAGATGTTTTAGCCATTTTAAATTCCTCGTAGTTAAATCATACCATCGCTTCTACGATTGTCTGCTAGGGCAGTTGGCATGATTATTTTATCCTAGTTCCATAGATTAGAATGATTCTAAATCTATAAGATAAAGGGGGGAAATCCCCCCTTTATTCGTACTCTCTACGCTCCCGGTGATCCAAAAACGGATCTCCAGTCAGACCATCCGAAAGAATATCTTTCAGAAGCCTTGAAACGCATGTTTCCTGTTTCAAAATCTGGTTCCATTGCAGTCTTTAACGGTCGTCTTTGGAACATTTTAAGTCCCGAACCGCCAAGATCTGTGAGAATGAACCAAGCATCGGTATCAGTTAAATAGTGATTCACAGTATAACCTTCTGGGAATATATTCATTGATCTCATTGCATTGATATCATTGTCAGCAGTACCAACTCTAAGTTCACTCTTCAGGATTCTTTGTGCTACGAAAGCAGAATCTTTTGGAATGACCAATTTTCTAGGTTGTACTGCCACAGGAATATTTCTGTCGTCAACAAATCCGCCTATAGAAATACAGGCAGATTCTAGGGATGATTCAGATAAATCAGCCGCAGTTGATGGCTCGTTAGCTAGGTCTCCAGCTTCAAGTGAAGGGTGATCAGTAGTAAGTAATGCTTTCGCATCGCCACCCGGATAACTTGAACTGAATCCGTTGTTAAGGACGTTAGCCCCTTTAACTTGCTTAGTGTAAGCCATTGAACGAGCAAGAGCCGCAGTATATCTTTTTGAAAGCGTATCGTAAAGATTATCTTCAACCGCTTCTTCAGTGATTGAAAATGCCAATGCGATAGTTTCATGAGTGTAACGAGCAGTCCATAATTCAGATGAAGTGTCATAACTTACAGCACTTCCTTCTGCTTTTGAAACTGCACCTTTAAACCCAGTGAGCAAAACTTCTTCTTCAAAAGCTCTTGAAGAGTTTTCTGCTGTAAAGATTTGTGCGTGTTCTTGTTCCCAACGACTGTATTCTAAGCCAAAAAGGGCGTGTAAGCCCGGTTCTAGCTCTTTTGCCAGTTGTGAACGTGATATAGCCATATATTATACTCCCGGAGTTCCATCTGCATCGCCACGAACAGTGTGTACGTTCAATTCGTGTTCAACGATTAGAACTTCCTGTTCAGTGTTCGCACCCCAAGAATTCTTTGGATCGGCAGTTATACCGAGAATTCTCAAGTTAGCAGGCCCAGTACCAATGTCACTTGTGTCAAGCTCCATTTTGGATTGACCAGTAGTGGTCGATCCAGCAGTAGCTAAGACATTAGCAAGGTTTCCTACTTGTGTGAATGCATCAGTTCCATCTCCTTGGATCGCAAAGATAATTTGCGGATCGTCATAGACGTAAGCTGTTGCGTCAGCAGATCCCAGAGTAGTAGTACTAGCAGGCCAATATTTTACGAATTTTGGTGTACCATCTGAGGCAGTATATGAAGCTCCAGCAAAAACACCGAGAAGTCTGTTACCAGCAGCAGCTACATCAATATAGCCAGTGCTCAGTAACTTAACGAAATCCCCAGTGAAAATTGCAGTTGAACTACCAGAAGCTATTTTCCATTCTCTAGCCCTGATAACACCACCTGTCAAATGACGTACCGGTTTAGCACCATTTGGTGCGTCAACATTTGCCATTTAATTCTCCTATTTAGGATAATTAATCCGTAACTACAAAAGTAGCCTTATGCTATTCATCAAACTGGGGCTTTTTACGCCCGTGTGATATATCGGAAGATCGTTGTTGGTTTATAGGCATTGAAGGATGTTGTTCTTTCAAAAGACTTTCATCTACAGCCCTTTGCTGATTTCTTGTACGGGTATTTACCCATTCATTTCTTGAATCAACGAGGTCTTTAGGAATCTTAGCTAAAACAACATCTCCGCTACCAATAACTCCAGCAAACTTTCCGCTTTCGTGTACGGCATAGGTTTCATCTGGATGCTCATCAGCACGAACAAATTCATAACCTTCACGTCTCCGTTTGGCTATGTTCCGTGGATCGTCCTCTCCAGCCGCTTGAACCCTTATCCATCTGTACTTAACGTCATCAGAATTGGGTGAGGGTGCATCCAGACTACTAGGAGGTACATAAGTTTTTTTGCGTTCCTTATGGGAACGAGTTGTTTGTTTAGTTTTCTTTGCAATCATCATTATTGCTCCTTTACAAACTTCGCATATTCATTAGTTGGCACACCTAACCTTTGAGCCATTGCGATTTGGCCCTCAGAAAGTCGAACTCTCTTAGATGTGGAACGGGTAGCACGGTTTACACCAGCTACAACTTGTCGAGGCTCGTCCCCTTCAAAATTGCTAGGGAAAGCACCTCTCATTCTGCGATCAATCTCTGCGTAATAAGCATCCGAGGTTGGATCATATCCTTCGTTCTTCAACTGGTTGTCTATACCATAGGCCGCACCCGTCATGGCTACGTCCTTTCCGAACCAAGTATTTTCTTGAGACCACCTCAAAGCCTTCGGATCAACTTGTGGTTTCGGTAAGTCCGTTGCTCTACCACTTGTTTGATCGCTTATGCTTTGTTCAATCGGTTTAGGAGAAGACTCAAGATTTTTAAGCTCATACTTCAGGTCAGCGATCTTTTCCGATACTTCAAGAAGTTTGTCGGAATCACCGCTTTCATAAGCAGTCTTATGATCAAGACGAGCCGTTGTCAAAGCATCTTCTGCTGATTTTTTCTTGGATTCATACAAATCCTCACGAGCTTTTTGAAAGTCAGGTTGCATCTTCTGCATTTCATCAGTCAAAGACTGATTAACAGTAAACAACTTATTTCTTTCTCGTTCAGCATCATTTGCTCTTTTCACAAGCTCATTGATACGGTCTTGATAGGTCTTCTTCTTTTTCTTCCTTTCAGTTTGAGGAATAGCTTCCTCTTCACTTTCAGGGTGGGCAACTACCTCTTCGGAATCATCTTGCGATTCTTCCTCCGAGGTATTTTCAATATATTGTTGATCTTCGATTTCTGGAAGAACTTTTTCTTCGTCTAGGTTTCCTAGAACTTCTGCCTTTAACGGCTCTAGTTTTTCTTCCTTTCCGTCATCAACAACACGTTTGGGTTTTTTGCCTTTACCCAATACATCGTGTACTACTTGCATTGGTTTTTCTCCAAAGATTTAATATTAAATTGCGTAGCAGAATTGCTACGGTTGGAATAAAGTGTAGCCTATGCTACAAAGTATGCTTTAGCTAACACTTTTTATATCTGGCACTATAGCCAGAATCTCGTCATCGTTCATTATTCGTAATTCAGCTTCACCGTATTTGAATCGGTGTCCAGCGTATTTTCCGAACATAACGTAATCTCCTAATTTTGCCCAAGCCTTTGACATGTCATCCCTATTGTATGCATCTTCGCCCATCTGGATTATTTTTCCAATGGATGCAACAGCACGGTGATCTTCAACAGCCTTGCCGGGCAAATAAATTCCTTTATTCGTTCTATCAGCAACATCTAATGTCTTTACTAATATCCTGTGGCCAACGGCTACAGGATGTTTCTTATCCTTTAGTTCTTTTTCAACTAGCGAAAATTCAGTCATCGTCCTCCTCTAAATTTTTTGAACTTTCCCTTATTAAATCCAAACACATTTTCAGTCCAGAAGCCTTGCCAACAGATTTCTCGTAATCCTCTTTAGAAATACGCCCGTCAACAAGAGAATCTGATATTAACTCTCGTTCCCTCTCTACTTTTGTCTTTAAAAATTTTATGAACTTAACTACATCCACTATAAGACTTTACCTTTTCCTTTTATTTTCTTAACTTGGATATCGTATTGTCCTTGATGTTTGTTTACGCCTCCCCCTTGATTATAGCCGTAAACTCCTCCGCCTCGGTTAAAGTATTTTATTACTCTTCCACCACCAGCGAAAGCACCAATATCTTTTGGTTCTTTTTTCATTCTCTTGAAATCTTCCGATTCAGGAGTAACATAGTAAGGTTCTTCAAAATCTTCAATAACCCAAACTTCTTTTTCTTTCATATTTTGAAGTCCTTCAGTTGCTCCTTCCCACGTTCCTTCTTCTACTTGTTTTTCTACTTGTTTTTTTATTTTATCTTTTTTCTTTTTCTTTTTTTCCATTCCTAGTCTTTTTGTCATTTTTTTAGTTTCTCCCTTTTGTTCGCTATTCGTTCGTTTGATTTTGCCCTTGAGGCATCTCGTACTTCCTGTGACCTAATGTTCCTTGTCTTGGTACTAGCATCCACAGCCATCTTCTGCATTGCAATATCCTTGTCGGTATTAATTTTCATAATATCAATTTCATCCTGATTGCGTTGCTCTGATTCCTTCAGTCGAATTTCCTCTGCCTTGAGAACATTTCGTTGCTGATCGTTCTGAACGTTCGCTACTTGTTCCTGTTCTCGAAGCCTTAGATCTTCCTTCATAATCTGGATACGAGGATCTTGGTTCATCTGTTGGTTTTGTTGTGCCTGCATCAAGGCTTGATTTCTTTGTGAAATGACTTGAGCGGCTTGAAGTTGTGCCCTTGCCACCTGATTTTCCATATCAGGATCCATTGATTCATACCCATCATCCTTTGCCATATTCTCACGAGAATAATCTGGTGGAGTTGGAAGTTCTGATCCACTTTCCTGCTCTATCATCTGCCTATACAAGTGAGCCTTATGCTCGGCAATATGGGCAGTAATCATTTGCTGCAATGCCATCTGCATCTGCTGTTGCTGTTGTGGATTCTGTGAAGGAGGAACATTGGACGGATCCATCATAAATGCCTGATGAACTCCCATATGGGATTCATGGTCTTGCCACGGATACGCCTTGACAGGTCTTGCCTGTAGCATTGCGTAATTTTCCGTTGCTGGATCCTTCGGCTTGTCGCCCATTTCCGGCATGAGAATATCCTCTACATCTGCAATATTCAATGCATCGTACATTCTTTTGTATGCTTCACGCAGATCATGGATCTGGGGAGCAGATTGTGCCATTTGCAATTGTGTCTGGGCCAGAATGACCCGTTGTGCCGTAGAAAATATATTTGGATCGGATACTGGAAGAACATCGACTCTTCCGTCAAAATCCTTCTTGAAGACATAACGGCTTACGCCTGATACGTCATATGGATAGTAGTCTGGAAGAGAATCTAGATTGATTCGTGCAAGTACCCTCAGTTCCTCTTTTTGAGAATTATGAAGACGCTTATGGATTGAGGACATAACTTTTGTCCCCTGTTCCAGCAAGGCTACTGTTGTGCCTACAGGAGCTTGTGTATTGCCATCCCCTGTTTGCAGATCCGTAGTCGCAGCCAGTCGCCTTCCTTCCTCGGTCATTGATCCGAGCAGTTGCGTTAGAACTTGGGATGGTTCCTTGAATGGTAACGGTATAACAGATTTCTTAATGTCATCCCCGTATCCCTCTACATCCTTGAACTCGCCAAATCCTATTGGCTGGTCTCCTCCTTCAATTCGCATTCCCCTTGCCTTGAAACCGGCAGGAAGATTGGCAAATTGTCCAGCATCGATAAGTGATCGAAGAACGGTTGTTGCTGATTTTTGCAGGTTGCCAAGAAGGTGAACATAGCCTAGGCCATAGAAACCAAATCCCGGCAGGAATTTATAATGAACAAAATGCTGTATGCGTTTCTTTTCATCATCATCTTCATTATAATTTCTTCTTATTGATAAAACTCTTTTTGTATCAAGGCAAACGGTAATGATATAGGGAACGGCAATACCGTCCTCATCCTTGTAGTCATCCAAGTCCATGTCGACATGCATTTCAAGAAGTGTGAATATTCTATCCTTGCTACCAATGTCCCTGCTTCGTCCCTGAACTTCCTCCAGCTTGTTTGAAATATCCCCCTTGTTCGCACTTGGGTCAGGATCTTTTTCCATATCCATCTCGGAATAGAATCCTGATATTTGCCTTTTGAGCAATTCATTCTCTTCCATCCGAATAAGATGGGTATAGCGTCCTGATGTACGAAGGTCTGGCGTATCGTAGGAGATAACAAAATCCTCCACGGGTATGAACCGTGCTACAGGTCTCTTTAAAGCATCATCATAATAAATCTTCTTAAAGCATGATCCCACAATTGGAAGGTAGAACAGCATCTGATCCAGATCATCAAAGAACTCCTCCATCTTGTCCGTGATCTGATAGTTCATGAATTCCTTGACACGAGCTGACTGTTTGACTTTTTCTTCCGTATAGTCGCCTAGCATCTTTGTCTGAACGGGGCCATTCGCTGGGAACAGCTCCTTGATCGCTTGGGATTGAAACTGTATTGCCGCCTCCACCATTAGTGGATGATGTGCCGCACAAGCACCCGGAAACGGTTTTGTTGTTTCCTCCAGTTTTAATCCCAAAAGATCAATTCCCTTTTTAATGGTATCTTCCCAGTCAGACCTGCTTCTCTTGTCGGATTCGTATTTTGAAATTAAATCATTCGCCAATTCATCCAGCAGTTCATCGTCAATCTTATCCGCAAGATTATCGGTATGCTTTGTTTTTTTAACCTTTGGTTCCTTCTCGTCCGGCATCTGTACATCGACAGATTCACGATCAACCATCTGGTTGAATTCAGATGTCGTTTGTCTGGCCACTAGTTATTTACTCCTCATCCTCGTCATCATTAAAATCCTCTTCAAGATCTTCCTCTATCATATCCTTGATGTCGCTGATGATAGCTTCTTCCTTTTCATGAAGGGCATCGAGCCTGTCCAGTTTCTTCTGTATTTTTTTTAAAATTTTATTTGCCATTATTTCTCCTTGTTACCAGTAACTCCCCTTTGGCTTGGACGGCTGTATTGGAACGTCCTGCGGATGAGTTACAAAAAATCCTTGTCTTAGTCTCAGTAATGCCTGTGTGGTTGAATCCACAAAGTCATCATAGTTGGATGTCGGGAACTGTGCACACTGGTTGATGACATCCTCTGCCCACCATTTTCCTTTCGGATACCAGACACGCCCTGCCTCGAACATCGGGGTTACGGCATGT
>Ga0208315_1000875_pt1 | contig 17804 bp, 19 predicted proteins | sample MalvireepMed_215_FD_184239 | JGI IMG/M metagenome (GOLD analysis project Ga0208315, IMG submission 184239) | Marine viral communities from the Global Malaspina Expedition - Malaspina viral metaG DeepMed_215 (SPAdes) (version 2) | ecosystem: Environmental > Aquatic > Marine > Oceanic | place... | reverse complement strand
CCTCATCAAATCTTCCCCCGAAATGCCAAACTTCTTGGCCTGCTCCACGATCCGCATAGCGCCCGAACCCTCCTCAGGGACACCGGCAGCCTTTGCAGCCATCCTGTACCCGAGAGGTGGCTTGCCAGGGGCACCCAGCAGCCGCCTCTTGAACGTCCCCGCTGAGATCGCCGCATTGTTCGCGACCTCTTCCATGTAGATCCCAGCCAACGCATCATCAGGATTGTCGGCGAGTTTCATGGCACGAATCGGGGCACGCGCATTCAACGCATTGTCGAAACTCTGAGCCACCTTGCGTTGCGAGGCCAGACGGAACGCGAACCCTGGCAGTGGCGCCACCGCCTGTAGCAGCGGTGTCGACCACGGCAACGTGAATGGCAATGTGATCGGCAGACGGCGACCAAACGCCGCAGACTCCATGATGTCCCGATGCAACGCCTTCGGGATGCCACCCTTGGTGAGCATCCTCGCTACCTCAGTTTCGCCCTTCTTCAACAGCTTCATCGAATCGGCGATCTGCGGCGCATACTTCTGAACATCGAACGCCTTGTCGGGCAGGATGAACGCGGGAACATGCTTGGCCCGTTGCGCCCTGGCAGCCTTGCCCACAGCACCCCCCGTGGCGATGCTCAACGGCTTCTCCACGACATGGCGACCCAGCCGGCCCGTCCCAGGGATCGTCAACGTCAACCCCGTTTTAATCCCGATCTCTTCCAGGGCTTTGCCGGCCGACAGAATCGACCGGCTCTTACTGACCCGCGCTGCGGCGGCTGTCAGCTCGGCGGCCTTGGCCGGCGTCGCGGCCAGACCTGACGCTCTGGTCAACGCCTTGACGACATCGTCGACCTTGCCCATGGCTTTCAACGCTCGGGGAACAGCCCCCCAACCGCCCGTGAACCACACGATGGGGTCGAAGAACACATCGAGACCGAACCCGACCCCCATCTCCGTTTTACTTCCAGGCTCGATGCCCAGTTTCTCGGAAATACCTGTTTCGCGCAGCACCTCCGACATGAGCATGTGATCCTGGGTCTGCTCCCACCAATCCACGGGGGAGGCACCAGCCTTTCCTCCCGTGAAAAAACCCTCTAAGGGGTTCTTCCCCTTGGCGAGTTGGCTGTAGAAGTCAATGTTTTCCTTGACGAGGGAACGCGCCCCAGCGCCCAAAGTGTCGAGAACGTCAATCAGGCCCCCGAACGCCCCCTTGAACCCGCCGTCCTCCCGCTCAGGCTTCGCAAACCGTGTAATCGGCGTCCCGCCGATAGTCGGCGTGGTACGCGTCCGATGCTTGATCGGTTCCGACTGCACAAACGACCCTGGTGTGACACGCCCAAACGAGCCTGGTGTCACCCTGCCAAACGCCCCCGCTGTGGGCGAACCACCCTGGATGGCGTCAAGGATGCGTCTGCGGTCTGTCTCCGCCATGGCTACTCAGCCCAAGCAGGCGTAAGCGGGTCTCCAGTGATCTGTAGATTCGTGGCCGCAGACGAAGTCAAATACGGCCTACCAAGCTCGTCGACCCCGCCCACATCCACGAAGAACCGATTACCCGCGCTGTCTTCCATCTCCATCAGATTCACATCCGACGACGGGTCAGAACCAGCCCCAGGTCCGATCAGATGCTCCTCGATGTACCAGTCCCTGTCCACAGGAACATCGACACCGTCCACGTTGACCATGATGTAATCCTCGGCCAACCGCTGCGACTCGGCGGCATCCGCCTCAATCTGAGCGATCTCCTCAGCCGACTCCGCCTGAGCGATAGCAGCCGCTGTCTCCTTCGCAGAAATCGCCGCCTCATGCTCACGCTGCAACCGGCTCTGCTCCCCCGCAAACGCCTGCTGTGCCGCAGCCGCCTCAGCAATAATCCGCTGCTGCTGCGCCGCTTCCATCGCCCGCTGCTGCGCCGCCCGCTCCGTCGCCAACGCAGCGTTGTAATCAGAACGGGTGTAGATCCGATTCAGTTCACTCTCGCCGAACAGATCCGTCTTGCGTCCAAACAGTGCCTCCTTCGACGCCTGCAACGCAGCCAACTCCTGCAAGTTGATTTCGCCACGCTCCGCAGCGGTAGCAATGTCAATGTCGGCCTGACGGTCAAACGTGTCCAGGTTCGCAATGCCCTTCCGTTGGGCGATGCTGTCCTCCAACTGGGACCGCATCGCGAACAGGTTGTCCTCCAACGCCCTGCCGGCCGCCGAATAGATCTCACTGCCCCGCATCTGCCGATCAATGGCCTGCGCCGCCGAAGCATCCCGCAGACGGTTCTGCAACGTCTGCATCGACAGCTCCTGCGACGTGAGCAGGAGCTGTGTTTCCGCACCAGGAGCCGCCGTGTAGGCAGCAGGCTCAATGCCCTGCTCCCGCAACACCGCCTCGGCAGCATCAATACGCTGCTGCATCCCCGCCCGCGCACCAGTGAACCGGCCTGCCAACTGCTGAGCCAAAGCCTGCTCCTGGCCGACACGGCCAGTTTCGAGGCCGCTGATCATCTGAATCAACGCAGCCTCATCGGAAGCCAGACGGCCCCTACGAACATCCTCGAACTCGTCGAGCCGTGTCGTCCGCCGCGCCTCCTCCTCCGTCAACCCCTGCATGATCAGGCTGTGACGCAACGAGGTGCGATCCGTCTGCAACGACTCCAACTCGGCTGAGACACGCCGCTGCTCTCCCGCCGTGTCAGCAGCACCGGCCGCTTCTGCGGCTGCCAACTGTGCGTACCGTTGTATCAGCCCCTGTTCACGGTTGTTCAACCCCGTGACAGTTTCGTTGTACGCCCTCGACGCCTCGTCAGCCCCTCGAGCGTAGTACTGGCCTGCGGCAGCTTCGGCCTGTGCGGCAGCCTGCTCGCCCTGCTGGAGGATCGACGCGGCGTAATCCTGCGACGCCTGACCTGCCGCGGCAGCGTTCCGCATCTGAGCGCCATAGGCGTCCTGCGCCCATGTGCGCTGCGAATCAAACATCTGCGAGTACAAGTCTGACAGGCCACCAGGAACACCTTGGGCTGCTGCGTAGATCTGGTCGGCGACCTCGCGGGCGCTCGTCGGCGGCCCTGCGCCTGATACCCCCCCAGGGTATGTGATCATCGGACCTGCCGGTGCCACTACTGGTGCCACTACTGGTGCCGCTACTGGTGCCGCTGCGGGCGCTGCTGGTGCTGCCACCCCTGCACCCGCATCCGCTGGGCCAAAGAACCCAGCATCCACCGCCGCCTCGAAGTAAGCCTGCTCTTCAGGCGTGAACTCTTCTGCCGCTGCATCGCCACCAAACGACGGCTGGGACGGGTCGAACAGGTAGCCGTAGCCTTGGCTGGCAAAATCGGCCACCGCACCAGGGGCAGTCTCGGTAACGAAATCGTAACCAGTGCCGATACCACCCACAAGGGCCTCTAGGGCATCGTCGGCTCTCGACCCCTCGGGAAGCACGTTGCGGATGACCGCTGGAACCTTTTCCAGAACGTCGCTGATGTCGTGGCGCAGATGGTCACGGATGTACGGCCACGCCTCCTGGGTGGTGAAATCGGCGACCGCTAGACCTGCCGGCTTCAAATAGTTCTCGTAAAGCGGCTCGAGGACGTCTTTCCAAACGTCGTCAACAGCCCAGTCTGCAATGTCGAGACCGACAGGCTTCAGCACGTTCTCGTAGAACGGCTGGATGGCCTGCCCCCAAGCATCGTCAACAGCCCAGTCCTGAAGGCCGCCGTAAAGGTTCTGAACGTCGCCGACAAAGTCCTGTTGGAAGTACGGAATGGCCTGATCGGTGACGAACTCAGGCACCGTTTCGGTGTAAAACTCGCGCATGGGATCGTAGATCTGCTGCTGCGCCCACGGGAGAACCTGCTGGGTGGCGAAGTCCCCGATCTCGCCGCCAAGACCTCGCAACTGCTCCCAACCGGTCTGTCCCAGGCCGGCAATCTCACTATCCAGATAGTCCCGCAAGTCCCCCAACTGCTGAAGCCCAGCCTGCCCCAGGTTGCCGAGCTGGCCTAGACCCGCCATGCCCAGGTTGCCCAACTGGCCTGGAATACCCGTGATGTCCGCACCAAACTGGTTGAGTCCCGACCGTAGACCCCAGTTGTTGTAGATGTTATCGGCGAGGTCGACACCCATCTGACCAAGCTCTTTCCCCAAATAGCCTGCCGCTGGAGCCAACTGAGTAGCGGTCCCACCCACGAAGTCGCCCACGGCTTCACTGAGGTCGCCTTCGAGAAGTTCCCCTAGCGCCTGATATGTGGGATCGGCCAGCCAGCGTGCGCCTTCTTCAACGCCGCCGAGAATGTTGCGGCCCGTGCCGCCCTCACCGAAGAAGCCGGTGAAGAAGTCTTCCCCAGGGTCTACGGCCCCCCAACCGCGTGGATCGTACCAACTGTAATCCTGCTCGGCTTGCAGGCCGGCCACCATGGCAGCCAGCTCCGCCTCAGTCGGACCCGCCCCGCGACCACCCGTCGGGTCGAACCCAGCCAACGGTCCCGTCGCGCTCGGCCCATACCCGTATCCACCCGTCGGGGCGAACCCAGTCAGCGGACCCGCCGCACTCGGCCCGAATCCAGGCCCAGGCGCCGGCCCAGCCTGAGGCCACCAGTCGTCAGGCCAAGTATTGGGGTTGACTGTGGCACCCGCTGGGGTGGTGAAACGGTCCATGGCCGGTGCTGGTGTCGCCACATCGGCTGCGTTGGGGAAGCCCGTAGCCGCACCCTTGACGAGGTCGGCGATGTCGTCGAGGAGACCCATCAGAAGCCCATGCCCATGCCCGAATATGTGTCCCTGATCTTCGCCGCCAGCGCCCGACGGTCCAAACCCTCCTGGTACAGGTCGGTGCCACCCGCAAGCACCCGTTCCCGCTCCTGAGGAATAGGCGCACCCGTTATCAGATTGATCCCCTTGTACATGCCAGGACCGCCCGTAGCCCCCGCCGCAGGAGTGGGGTCGTACACCAGATTCTCGACCATCTGCTGCGCTGCCTGCTTCAGCTTCACCTCAAACGCTTCATCCCCAGGACCGGTCGTCGTCCCCCACGGCACATTGATCGTATGCCCTGATAGGCTGCCCGACGGGTTGAGAGCAGTCGGAGCAATCCTTGTCGACCCTGGCGTCGACTGTCCACGAGGCGTCGTATACGGGAAGGCCCCCGCTGAGATCGCCTCGGCCCGTCGCACCTCTTCCTCGGCAGCCTTGGCACGGAACGAATCCGCCACCGCCGCCATGTAGGCCAGATCAGGCACCGCCTCAGGTGCAACCACAGGTGCAACCGCAGGTGTGGGTGCGGGTGCTGCCACAGGTGCTGCCACAGGCGCTGGCGGGGCAACAACCGGCGGTATGTTCGGCAGCGTCGGAATACCCAGCGCCATCTCCGACGGGGCCGCAAGCGTCGAAGTCAACGCTGGGAACGTCCCCTCCCGAATCGTCGCAAGCTGCTGCGCCTTGGCCTGCGCCGCAGCCAACGCATCCTGTGCGCGTCCACTGGCGTACTGCTGTTCAGCCCCGAACTGTTGCGCCGCGAGGGCGTTCAGGGCCTCCTGAACGCCAATCTCGTACCGTCCCGCACGCCGCAACTCGTCTTCATAGGTGCGGCCCACAGCACGTTGGTACTGCCCCGAATCGAGCATTCCCCTGCGGTTGAACTGCCCTGGGATCGGCCGACGGGTCTGCTGAAACTGGCGTCCCAGGTCGTCGAGCGTCATTGCACGTTCGCGTTGGACGCCGGTTCGCTGGTATCCGATGTTGGCAAGCGCCGATTGCAGGTCGGAGAAACGCTGACCTGAGTTGCTGCCCCCGAACTGTGGTGTCGCCGTGTTGCCGAACGATGGCGAGATCTGACCACCCAACGACCCGTAGGTGGCGGAGGCCGTGTTCGCCACCGTCGGGTACTGGTCGTCGGCCCGTCCCGTCACCGCATAGTTGACAGCCATCTGTTACCTGGGTGCTTGTGGTACGGCCATGTCGGCCTGCTGCGGCGGTCGTCGTCCGCCACCGCGGCCACTTATGGCCCGTACAAGGTCTTCGATCTTTATCACGGGTGGCCTGCCGCCACCCATCGGTGGTCTGCGGGCGCCCATCGGAGGACGCCGAGGCGCCCCACCACCCTGACCGCCCATGAACTGCGCCATCAGCATCTGCAACAACTCGGGAGGTATCCGCCCACCGCGAGACCTCTCACCGATTGACTCATCGAACCGGTCAACCGGCCCCTGGGGGCGCATCCCTCCACGGGGTCGGGGTCGCAGCCGACTAAGCGGATCGGCACCAACATCGAATGGCAGTCCTGGCATGTTGTAAGCCATTACGCCCACAACCCTGGCATGTTAGAAACCAAAACCTTCTTGGTGGCGCTTCCATCCGTGTCGTAAATCACGACGTAATCCGTCGTAGCGACCGTCGCCCCAAGAGCTGTCAGATTGCTTGCATCCACAGAAAGGGCAATAGCGCCACTCGTCCCACCCCCTGACAAACCGCCGTTTGACGGCGTCGTCACAGCAGTGATGTCCCCCGTGGGAACCTGATCTATGCGTTGCGTGATCCTTGACGGCATGGCTGCTCCTATACACCAAAGTAGGTGACATCGATAATGCTGTCCGACCCACCGACGCGAATGAACTTCACGTCGCCCAAATCGTTCTCATACAAGTCCAGCACCGAATACGGGTTCAAGTAATGGCCCACACTGGCCGTCGGCGTTCCCCAACGCACCCTGATCGGTTCCGCCCCGTTGGTCACCATCGCAGCGACAGCTCCTGATGCTGCCGTGATCCCAATAGCAACCGTGGACACCGTGACCTGCTCGTCGCTGATCGCCGTTCCGTACTCTGCTGCTGCTCGTCTGATAGCCATGCTGCTCCTACGCCTCCAGGGCCGTTACCCGTGCTTCAAGATCGTCGAGTTTCTCTTGGATCTTCCGTAGTTCGTACTCAATAGATAGGGAGTTTGGTCCCACAAACCTGTGGGTCGGCTTGTACACGACGGTTGGCATCAGTCCTCCACCGACCAGTCATCGTCGATCATGTCGCCCAAATCATCCAACGCGACCCCCAACGCATGAACCGTGACCTGCAAATCCTCCAGGTCGACAGACCTGGCGTAGGCGTTCATGTCCATCGTCTGCTCAATGGATGACACTGTTGCCTCCAAATGGTCGATGCGTGCCACCAGGCGTGCAGATGACCATGTGACCGTGCCGACTATCGCCGCCACGGACAGAATCAAACCTAATGCGACGGTTGGGATTCTGACTTGGCGGATATCGGTCGGCTCGTTCATCAGGCTGGCGGAACGAATGGCTGGGCAGAGATGCGCCCGTCGGTCATAATCTCAGCGTCGGCCCAGAGTGCCTGAGCGAAAGCAAGCGCCTCCGCTTCAGTGACCTCCGTGACATCCCACACAGAGTCAAGTTGGCTGATGTCAACGTCCTCCCACAAATAGCCGATGTGATACCCGTCTGAGGCTGCGTAGGCGGACGGGTTGGCGCTGCCACCCATCGCCCCTATTGCTTCGACGGGGTAGGTGCCCGAAACCCCATCGGACAGTTTCCACTTGAGGTACTTCATCCGCTGATCTCCCCTTGTCCGTTCGTCTGGACGAGGACTGCTTCGCGTTCGGCGACCAGATCGTCCAGCAGTCCGACCTTTCGCATAGCGTCCAACTGGGACCACTGGACGCCGCCCGCCATTATCTGCATCTGCGTCTGACGGGTCATACGCGCCTCCCAATACTTCTGCTGGTTGGCGTCGATCTGCTCACGGGTGAAATGCTCCATCTTCTCGTAGATGTCGAACAGGTCGCGGAGTTCTCGTTCCCCACCCGCCATGACACTCATAAAGAAATCGTATTCGGCACGCTTCTCCCGCAGGTCAAGGTCGGCGTCCTGCTCGTCGGACTCCTCCAAACGGGCCATCTCCCGCTCCATGCGTTCCTTGCCGATCTCTGCCAGACGGAACTTGTGGATCTTGTCGTTGAGTTCGATGACGCAGTAGTAGAAGCGCATCTCAGGGGTGTCGTGTGCGCCGAAGGTCAGAGTCTCCAGCATGTAGCGGGAACGTGGCTGGGAGGTTTCCATGATCGCCTGCTGGATGTCCATTACAACCCCGCGTCGTTGGAGCAGGCTGCTGGAGCGCTGTTAGCGGTAGCAAGGTCTGCGGTGATGGCTGCCGTGGAATCATCAGAGAAGTCGGTCTTGTCGATCTCCGCTGAGTAGCCGACGGCGTCGGAGCCGCCGCCCCAATACGCTGCCGTCCCCGTGAGGCCCGCAGCACCGCCCGTGCGGACTGCCGCCGCCAGAGTCGGTGTGATCGCTGCCGTGGAATCATCGGAAAAGGCCGTCTTGTCAATCACGTCACTCAGCGGAGCCGCACCGCCAGCCCAATAACCTGCCGTCCCCGAGTTGGCGCACCCAAATAAGCCCCACCTTGCGACCGACAGGGTGGGCACAATCGCTGCCGTGGAATCATCCGAGAAGGCCGTCTTGTTGATGACCGTCGTGTAACTCGTGTCGGGATTGCCGCCAGCGACATAACCTGCCGTCCCCGAGTTGGCGCACCCCGCCCCAGCCCGAGTCGTCTGCGACAGGACTGGAGTGATCGCACCACAGGAATCGTCGGCAAACAGCAGTTTCTCAATGGCGTCAGTACGGCCCCCTGAAGGGGAGCCGCCGCAGGAATAACCTGCCGTTCCCGAGTTGGCAAAAAGGCCACCGAAGAAACGACAGGCATCATCCAGGCTTCCGCTGGCCGTGGAGGTCGAATCGTCGTCAAAGTCGGTCTTATTGATAAGCGTCAACAGGGTGCCGCTACCGTCCTGACGGCCACCGACCCAATATCCAGAAACCCCTGCGTTGGCGTACCCGCCCAACTCATAGTTCGTGTAGGTCAGCACGGGTGTGATCGCCGCACAGGAATCGTCAACGTACAACAGTTTGGAAATCTGCTTGATGCTGTTCGGAGTACCACCGATGTAACCGCCAGCCCAATAGCCAGCACCGAGGCCACCAGCAGAACCAGCAGCACCAAGTAACGCGGCCTTAGCCGCCCCAAGAGGCATTACGACATATCCGCGCCGGCCAAGAAGCCGTACCAGATGGTTCCGCCATCAATGGTCATAAACGTCAAAATGTCGATACCTGATGCGGTCAGTGTCGGCGCGGTTCCACCAGCCCAATCGACCGAGGTCGGCCAAACTACCGTCTGCGACGCGCCATTCGTAAGAATCAAAGTGAATGAACACGACTTGCCTGAAATGGACGGGTTGTCAAACGTAAACGTATTCGTTGACGTGTCAACCGTTGCCGTCTGGACATTGCCTAGGGCGATGTCCAGAGACTGCGTGCCTCCGCCCGTGCCACCAATGGCGTTGACCGATTCGGCGTAGTCGATCAACTCTGGCGTTTCGATGAGGTTGTCGCCCATCGTGATCTTAGAATCTGTGAACTCCAGCGCCTTATCAGACGCGTCCCAAAGCATGAGATCACCAGCAGTGCCGCTGTGGAAACTCACGTCAACGCCCGTGCCGTCGACCCCGACATCAACAGCAGCGTCGATTGCCAAAGCCACCGACGGAACGGGCCCTGAGGCCGACGCGACATCGATGTTCGTGCCGGCGGCCACGCCGGTCACGTCACCAGTCGTGGGAGCTGCCCAGATCAGACCCGTTGACTCGCCCGAATCGGCGGTCAGCACATAGGTGTCAGTGCCCACCGCCAGTCGGCCCACAGTGTCGGCGGCCGTAGCGGCGATGATGTCGCCCTTGGCATCGACCAAACTGTTCTGGATCACCCCAGGGGTGCTGTTGACGAATGCTTCGATGTCGTCGAAGTTTTCGTTCATGTCCGCTGCGACGATGGTCGTCCCAGCGGAGAACGAGTTAGTAACGGCCAGTGTTGCCATCTATCTCAGCCTCCTCGGCGTATAGGCGAAAGCCAAAGCGTTCATTTCCCAATGGTTGTTAGAAGTCGGACCGCTTACTTTCACACTTACAGCCTTCGCTGTCCCGAGTGTGGGCAGGTTCAAGACCACAGCGGTGAGATCACGGGAGATAGCGTCCCATACCGCCCAATACGGCGATGTGTCATCAGCGTCGTCCCATTTGGCGGTATCCCACAGTGAAGTGGACGTTTTCCCAGCGATGGTCACATTGAAACTGCCGGTGGCAGCAGACTTGTCGTAATCCTTGTAAATCTGGACAGGTAACACGATGGACGCTTCAGCCGATGTGACCAGGCGGGGGCGACCCCACCGCTTCTTCAGGATCGGGTTCTTGCCCGACACCCACCGTGTGACGAAATACGACGAAATGTGCGTTTCAGCCGACGAGGCATACCTGTCCGTGGAACGGTTCTGTTCGTCCTCAACGTCGATCAACACCCCCGTGTTGGCAACGCACGCGCCGTAAACGGTTGAAGAACTATTCGGTGGCCTGTACGAATACATGGCGGCAGCATCAATGTCAGTGGTGACCCACGCCCCGCCGGCAATCGTCGGATCATAAATCAGTGTCCGACGCGTCGTCGCACCCGCCTCAGTCCAGTCAACTGAAACGTACAGCTTGTTGTTTCCCCATCCGAGCTGCGGATTCGTGGTAAACGAAATGCGCCCGTCGTCAACAGCCGGCGACATCTTGTCGAACACCCAAACAAAAGATTCTCGGTTGTACAGGTACACGCCCTGGTCGGCATACCAGAAGAACACCCCGAACGGGGTCGTTACCGGCGACGACAACGGAACAGACCCCACATCGTTGCTCAACGTCACCACCTGGAAAGAATCAGAGTCGAAGCCGAACACGGCATGGACACTGTTCGACTTGAACACCAACAGGCGGTCACCCATCGGGCACAGGCCGGTGATGTAGTCGCCGTGGTCGCCCTTGTCGATGTCGACATAGTCGGCTGCCGTCCACGTTTCAGGATCGTTGGCGTTCGACCAGCGCAACCGGTACTTGTGGGCAGTCCCCGATTCGTAGGTGTTGGCAACCCAAGCGAAGTTGTTCCACGCCGCTATGTACTGGGCCTGCGGCATGTTGCCACCCGACCCGAACGTCACGCCGAGATCCGCCGCCGTCGTGCCGTTCCACCTGAAACACACTTGGTCGTAGGACACGCCGTAGGCGACGTTGTTCATCGTCACGCCGTACACGCGGGAACCATCCGTTCGGGAGGTGATGCCTGTCAAGTCTGTGAAGTTTGACGTAGCACTGTGGGCAACCTTCGTGCTGTAGTTCACCATCACCTGATTGGTGCCGCTATCAGTGTGCAACGCCCAGATTCCCTGAATGTCGGCACTCAACGCTGTCAGGTTCCTTCGATCCACGCCGTCACGTTGACGTATGCCGCCACGCGGATCAACCAGGACGTTGAGCAGATCGGGGGATTCATTCCCTGCCAGATTGAACTGGTCGGAACGAAGATTCAAACCGCCCGTGAAAGCCTCAAGCGCCTCAAGCTTCCAAGTGGTCGACGCCACCGGCTACGACTCCCAGGCGTAGCGCAACCGATTCGGCAGATACCTTTGCGACATCCACCGTGACACGCTGCGACTGTTCAACCTGACCGGCTGTGCCGCAGGCATGTCCTCGTAGCGGGCACGCAGGTTGTCCAGCTCCTGGTTGAAGATCGAAAAGTATTGCGCCGACATCGTCGGGTCTTCCTGCTGCTCGTAGGCACGAGCAATCCCGTAGGTGGCGAGAACCATGTGGAACGGGGTTGGCAGGTCCGACGGTTCCGTCGCATCAGAAGATCCCGCTCCGAACGCCGCAGGATCCGCATACCCGCGGACGTAAATGGTGTCCACCGATGACGGTGTCGGGTAGAGGCGCACCGAATCAGCCCAGAAAGACCAATACCACGGGTTGCCAGAGGTGTTGGAATCCAACGGGTAGATGACATCACCGTCATCACGACCGATGTATTCGAGAACGTGATTGTCGGTCCTGAGCGACGCTATTTCACGCAACCCGTTCGTAACCGCCGCGCCCACAACGGCGACCGTGTAGTCCTTCTGGTCTTTGACCGTGTTGAACGTGGTAGCCGCCTCGAAGAACGGCCAGCGTTTCTCCGAGTAGACGATCACGTCGTAGGCTTCGCCCAGGAAACGGTTCATCACATCGTCGGAAATGTCCGACGAGTCGATGTCGACCACTGAGCGGACATACGACCTCATGGTCGAAATGTCCACGGTTACTCCCTATGGAAGACGCACAAGTCTCCGTCCCCGACGGGACGCCCCTTGCAGGGCGCCCCGTCGCGGGTCAGAGAGCTGCACCTGACCGATTCTGGGACAACGGGTTCGCCGCCTATCGGGTTGACTTGCTGGACGTTTCGGGAAGGCCCCACGGTTTGAGGCCGTGGAGTCGATTCCCGATAATGGTCGCCAGCGGGCTGCCCGTATGGGCGTGAGCCAACCTTGTGGGCGTAAGCGAATCCTCGTCCCATCAGGATCAGGTAGCCGAGTGCATGAAGCCCTGTCGGGCACGGTTGCTGCATGTGAGCTGCCCGTAGCAGAGCAACTGTGAGAACACAGCGTCCTGGTTGGTTGGGCGCACGAACGGTGTCGGCTTGAACCAGACATCGCTGTGGGCGACCAACTGCAGGTATTTGGTGTTGAGGAACAGGAACTGACCAGAGGCAGCGGCGTCATCGAAGGTCACGGGGCAGCCCTTGAACAGCAGGTTCTGGAACCCGCCGTCAGCCATGTCGGTATCCGTGTACCGAATCTGGCTCTCCAAGAGTGCCTCGTACTTCTCGTACAAAGCCTGCGTGGTGATGCCAATCGTCGGCTGGTCGTTACCAACCGAAATGGTGTTATAGATGTTAGCCATGCTGGCTACAGTGATCGCACCACTCTGATCGACTTCGGTGGACTTCCACCACGAGTTGCCTGAGGCAGTCGGATCGATTCCACCAAGGGTCACGCCCGTGCCGCCGACAATGTTCGCCAGCCCGTTCCAGTCCTTGCTGCTGTTGCCAGTCCCATCAGCCCAGAACATGGTGTTCATGTTCTCGATGACGGTTTCCTGCGTCTGGAAGATCTTGCCTTCCAGCAGGTCGATGATCTGAGCCTCACCGTTGTTCTTGGCTTCCTCGATGCCTGAAATGGTCACCGTGGCCGCATACTGTCCCCAGTCGTACTCAGCGGCGCTAATGCCGGTCTGAGCCGTAATGTCGATAGTATCCGTGCCACTGTATGAACCAGCGGTCGAGTTGGTCCCGTAAATGATCGGGACGACGATCTTCGCACCACCACTGATGCGACGAATGGTCTGGCCGTTCGTCAGAGCGTAGAACAACGGCCTTGCGCTGAAGATGTTATCTGTCAGCTTGGGGACGTAGTTCCGTAGCGTGGTGGAGAGAATCTCATCAAAGTTGCTGTTGCCAGCCATAAGTTTCTCACCCCCCTAAGGGTTTGTTAGGTGCCGTGTTGCTTCTTCGCGAGAGCGAACGCTTCCCTCAGAGAAGACGGCTTCCCGTCAGAACCACCATCCGACACAACAGCCCCCGCTTGGGTGCCGCCCCCGCTCGCCACCTTCGTGGCGTCGCGTTTCGCGTCGGTGATCTCCTGATCCTTCTGGAGCTTCTCAGCCGTGTCCGCCACTTCCCCGTACTTCATGTGCGTGAAAGCAGCATCCAGGTTGGGAATCCGATTCGTCAAAGCATGCCGAAACAGCTCTGCCGTGTCGAAATCGCCGTACTTGCTCTTCAGTTTGTGAACTTCGCGCTCTAAAGCCTGTTGTCTGTGTGTCTGCGCCTGCTGTGCGACCTGGGCCTCAAGCTGAACCAGCCGCTTCGTCGTCGGATCCTCCTCGACCCCGTCCGAATAGTTCGGTTCGGTGGCCGGCAAGTTGTCCGTCACGCCGAAAGCCGACGAAAGCGCCGCTATGGTGCCTGCTGGGTCGGTTTCCAAAGCTGAAGCAATCGCCTCAGCCTGCTGCAAACGCTGACGTTCTTCTGCCAGTTCCTGCGTCTTGCGGGTGTAATCCGCCTGACGCTGGTAACCGTCTTGAAGCTCCGACAGGCTGACCTGCGACTCCTCACCATCAACCTTGACGGTGTAGGCGCCTCCAGGCTCTGTCGTTGCTTCTGATGAAACCTCGGGGGTGTCCGCCGAAACGGGTTCCGTTGCCTCCATGTTTTCTTCGGGCACTTCATGTCCCTTCTGGGGAGTCCAGTACGGTTGCTCCTATAACACAAATCACGCTGTCCCACATGGTGGGGTTACAGCGCGGGAAGTTCAAGTCCCATCTGGTTCTCCAACTGCAAAAGCAGCTCGGGAGGAACCCCGCCAGTCGGGGCGAAGGCCGCCCCTTCCAGCGGTGCCCCAGGGGGCGGCGTGGGGGGTGCCGCAGCCCTGGTTGGTCCCTGAGCCCCGCCAGGGGGAGCGGCGGGTGGGCCTTCGGGGCCTCCCGCCTGCGGTCCAGCCTGGGGTTGCATCAGGAACCGTTCGGGATCCTTGATATCGAAACCGGTCTTGAGAACATGGGCGGCCAACGCCTGCGGATTGATCACAGTGCCTACAAGCGGAGCCATGGCGTTGAGTAGCGATACAGCCTGCTGTTTGCGGATCGTGTCATTCAACGGCTGTGTCGAACCCGCCTCGACCGTGAAATCGTACTCGCCGACAATGTCCTCACGGCCGAATGGCACAAACAAGTCCTCTGGGGCGCCCGCCACACGGGCCGTCGACTCACCAGTCATAAACTGTTGCAACAACTGGATGACGCGCCGACCAATCATCGCTATCGACAACTCCACGATGGCAAGCTTGTCCGACGCCCTCGCATTCTGGGCATCAGCAATAATCGACGCTTCAGTTGCGGTGCGACGAATCTCAGGCATCGCACCCCTGGCATACTCCGAGATCCCCGACACGGTGTTGATATCCGTTTCGATAATCTCGCTGTAGGCGTAAATCTCGGGTGAGATCGGCACCTGTGGCATCGGAACAACCACATCAGACAGTGGCTTGTTCTCATCCACCACCGGCACCATGCGCCCATCCTCGTCGGATTCGAGAGCTTCACGCCCCTCAGGGCCGAAAGACCGTTCGTGGAACAGGTACTTGCGGGCGTACCGCTTCCTGTCGTTCATCAACTGTGAACGCGTCTTGTCAAGTTCAAGCTGCAACGACTCGATGGCTTCCAAGTCGCCTATCGGGTAGAAGAAATCGGGAACGTCATAGTTGCGGATCATCACAAACGGCTGCCCATACGCATACGGCATCGGCAACGGGTTGACCAGGAACTCGTCGGTTGTCTCCCCCCACACCGACATGGTGTTGGAACGAATGTCGTAATACTCCCAGATCGTCACCCGCTCCTCATCAAACAGGTACTCCCTGTTGTCAAGGTACTGGGCGGCATACATGGGGTTCACCCCACCATCAGCCGTCAACTGCTTCCGCACCGAAGGCCGATACCGCTTGTCGTTCTGCGCCTCCTCCAACGGGCGGACAATCCTCTGAGCAATCCAGGTGAGGTCATCCATGCAGGTCGCCTCAGGATCGACGTAAATGTCGAACGGGGAAACCCGCTCCACAAACGGCTGATCCTCGACAACCATCATCGCCGTCTGTGGGACGTTTGCAGCCATCTCCTCGTCAGTGGGGAGACCGCCGGCCAAAGCCGGCGCCTCAGCGGCAAACGCATCCACCTCAGAAATGGCCTGATCAAGCAACTCCTGCTGCTCGGAATCAGACAGCGACATTTCCTGCTCGACAAACTTCCACCCCACCTTGACCCAACCATGGCCGAAAATCAGGAAATCCTTCACCGCCCTACGGAACGGGGTGCGGAAATCGTGATGCCGCCACATGTGGTTCACGACAGCCTCCACGAACACGGCCCTGTCGCTGTTCTCAGACTCGTTGGCGGCAACAACGATCTTCGGATGATTCACCGAAACCGACGGGGCGATCACATTCACCGTCGAAAACGACAGATTCACAGCGATCAGATCACGCTGCGCCGTCGTCGTCCGAGGCCAGTGCCGCCCACGGTACAAATCGTTGAGCCGCCACCAAGTCTCGTCAAGCCCCTCCTGGTCGCGCCAACGACGCGCACGGTCAATGCGCTGCCGGTACTGATCCAGGGTTTCGCTACGAGTCTTACGAGGCATCAGAACGTCGCCTTCTCGGGAAGCCTTTCAATGTTGCGGCCCGTCGACTTCGCCTCAGCGAACCGCTTCTCGTCAACTTCGCGTTTCGACAGATGCTGCTCGTCGGCAGGCAACTGGGAGCGGTAACCCGCCTTCGTGTCAACGCGCAACGTCAGGAGTTTCTGACGCCACTCCCAGAGGTCTCTGAGTTCATCCGAACCCAGAGGCCCCCGAAGAGATTCCGTGTATGAAACGAAATCATCAAACGTCGCATCAGGTGGCAGAACCGCCACAGTTACGGACGCTTAGTGTGCGGAGCTGCGTTATGGCCCTTCAGGTCAGGCTGCGGCTTCGCAGGCTCAACCTTACCGACGATGCCGTGCTGGTTGACCGGCGTTTCACGCACCGAGATCTCACCGTAGCCGCCAGTCTGATTGGCGTACTTCGGGTCGCTGAACCGCTGCTTCGGAGACTGCGGAGCCGCAGGCTCCCAAATCGGGTTAGACACGACAGACCCGCCGCGTTCCATCTTGTTGTTCTGACCCTTCGGGCCATCGATGGTTTCCGTGCCGCTGGTAAACGCCACGAAGTTCTTCACTGCCATAAAGGCACCTCTCGGATTGTAGGGATCCCTACTTAGACAAATGCGGTGTCCCACGCACCGTCGCCCCACCGATCCTCAAATCATCACCCACAGCGGAAGAACGCTCCGCCAAACGGGCAAACCAGTCGACAGTCCAGTAATCGTCAACCTTCTGCACAAACTCGGGGGCATACGCGTACTTCCGCATCTGATTCGCCAAAGCCAAAGCGATCACACGGTCGTCATACGGCGACCCCGACATCGACCCACGGTCGTTGCGGACAAACGTCCGCAACTCCGCAATCGTATGCCGGTCATAAATCGTCAACTCGCCGTTCCTCAACGCCATCGACAAATCGTCAATCATCAACGGCTTCGTCGTCCGAGTCGTCTTCCACCCAAACTCCTGCGACACCTTAGAAGTCGCCTGATTCAACGAACGGCGCCGAAACAGATTCGGATACCCCAACTGGCGCAACATCGTGATCGTCGTCAAACCATGATTGTTCGACTCGACGCAACACAAAGCATCCCGATACCACAGCCCCAGAGACAAAACCTCGTCAGCCAGGGCATCAGGCGGAATGTGCCCATGCCACGCAGCGACCAGCTCCCCCGTGTTCAAATCCAAAACGTGGACGCACGAATAATCGCCATGGCCCAAACCCTCCGCCGTGTCCACCCCCATCACATAGCCGTGCTGCGGATTCGGATGCGCCCACACCTCCAAACTCACCGCCGAAACTCCACAGCCCTAGCCGACACCCTGTGCAAATACCCCGACTCGCCAAACCTGACATGCCGTTGCATCTCCTCCAACAGGTCCAGGTCGAACACGGGATTACCTGACTTGACAAACGCCTCCTCGGGTGTCGTCGGATATTCCTGAGCGAGCTGCCACGGCAGCATCGATTGTTTCTTCTCTTCGTACCATGCCGGCCCACGATCCTCAGTCGCAGACCACGGAAAAAACATTGGTTCAAACTTGTTTGCACCAGTCGTCGAACCCACCCACAGCCCGTGAAAGAAGTTCCCAGACCCGTTCGCCGTCGACAAGCCGATAATGCGACCACCAACATCGGCAACCGGCTCTATAGAAGCCCACGCCTCCTCAGCGTTCGGAAGGAACGCCCATTCGTCAACCACAACCAAC
>Ga0208315_1000874_pt1 | contig 17807 bp, 19 predicted proteins | sample MalvireepMed_215_FD_184239 | JGI IMG/M metagenome (GOLD analysis project Ga0208315, IMG submission 184239) | Marine viral communities from the Global Malaspina Expedition - Malaspina viral metaG DeepMed_215 (SPAdes) (version 2) | ecosystem: Environmental > Aquatic > Marine > Oceanic | place... | reverse complement strand
TTGCTGCCATGGCATTGACCCAGCCAGGGGAGGGCGTGCTGACCATTGCGCCTATTTACCCGCCCTTCCTGGCCGTGGCTGAACGCACTGGGCGGCTAGCGCAACAGGCGATGTTAGCGGAGCCAGCGGCCTCTGGCGAGCCTTGGCATCTGGATATAGCCGCGCTGGAAGCGGCCATCACGCCACAGACACGTCTATTACTCTGGTGCCATCCGCATAATCCTACCGGGCGTGTTTGGACATCGCGGGAGCTAGAACAGCTGGCAGCGATGGTGGAGCGACACGACCTATGGGTGGTGTCTGATGAGCTGCACTGTGATTTGCTGCTGGAGGAGGGCGCGAGCCATCAACCCTTGGCAGCCATGTTCCCTGAGCTAGCTAAGCGCACGATCACTCTGTGGGCACCGTCAAAAACCTTCAACTTAGCCGGGCTCACCAGCGCCTGTGCGGTGATTCCCGATGCCACACTGCGCCAACGCTTTGCTGCTGCCACCAAAGGGTTTCTGCCCGATGGTAACGTGCTGGGGTTAGTCGCTGCTGAGGCGGCCTATCGTGACGGTGAGCCCTGGCGTCAGGAGCTCTTAGAAGTACTGCGTGGCCATCGGAAGTTATTGGAAGCGCGTGTGGCGATGTGGCCCGGCGTGTCGCTTAGCGCGCCAGAGTCGACCTATTTAGCGTGGCTGGATATGCGTGAAGCAGGGCTGGGAGAGTCGCCGGCAAAGACGCTTTTAGAGCAGGCAGGAGTGGCGCTATCCGACGGAGCGGCATTTGGCTGCCCGGGATTTGTGCGCTTGAATTTTGGAACCACCGCTTCCCAGTTGGAAGCGGCGTTATTGCGGATGGATACGCTGTTAAAAGCGTAAGGTATGCGGTGGTGCTAGTAGAGCAGGGCAAACAGCTTTCGACGATAGGTGACGGTTAGTGGATGGTCTGCCCCTAGCGCATCGAATACCTGTAGCAGCGTTTTGCGGGCCGCGTCGTCGTTATAGGCGCGGTCCTGCTTCATCAGCGCCAGCAGAGCCTCCAGGCCTGCGTCGTACTGGCCATCGGCCACTTGGCGTAGCGCCCGCTGGTACTGAGCTTCGCTGTCAGTGCGATCACCCAGCGCGGCGATCTCTTCTGTTGAGAGTGCCTGTTCGCTGAACTCGATGCTGGCGCGAACGCCACGGGCGGGTGCTGCATCGCGCTCCTCTGGCGGCAGGTTATCCAGCACGCTACGGGCTTCTTCACCACGCCCTTCCGCCACCAGCGCTTTGGCAAGGCCAATTTGGTAGGCGTAATGTTCCGGGTATTGGCCAATCAGCGTTTGGTAAATCTCCCGCGCGCCTGCGGCATCGCCAGTGCTCAAGGCTTCTTCCGCCTGCTCTTCGGGGCTGGGCGGTGCGTCGCCGGGGGCAGGGAAGTAGCGGTTCAACCACTCGCGCACTTCTTTTTCAGGCAGTGCCCCTTGGAAGCTGTCTACTAAGCCGCCTTGGCTAATGAGCTTCACGTCAGGCACGGAGCGCACGCCCAACTGCCCGGCGATCTCTGGGTTGGCTTCCACATCCAGCGTTGCCAGCAAGAAGGCTCCAGCGTACTCCACCGCCAGTTTCTCAAGCACCGGCATCAGGTTCTTGCACGGCTCGCACCAAGGAGCCCAGCAGTCCATCAGCACTGGCACCTGCATAGAGGCTTCCAGGACTTGCTGAATGTTGCCTGCGTTGAGCTCAATGATGACCTCTTCACGAGTCACGCTAGGGCGCTCGCCACCGGTTGGCGCGTTACTGCTCGCAGCAGGGTCGGCAGTCATCGGGTTGCCGGTACGGGGATCAATAATCGACATGGGTAAACTCTGCATCGCATGAAAAAGGTTACTCCATGATATGCAGGCAGCCGCCCAGGGATTCAAGGAAGTGAAGGGAAATAAAGCGCTGAACCCGACGAGCTGCTTCCCCAAGCATTGCTTACCGTACACGCACAAGAAAGCCGATTCCCTAGGCTTTGTGCGAAAAGTTGGCTCGCAAGCAACGGTCGATGCACGCCATGCATACCATCGCCTTAAAGCTACTTACCAGCTTTTCATAGCGTGTGGCGATGCGGCGACATTCTTTAAGCCAGCCAAAGCAACGCTCTATCGCATTCCGTTGCCGATATTTGGGTTTATCGAACCGCCTGGGTAGTCCAGGCCGGGTTCTACGGTGCATATTGCGCTGAGCAATCACGGACTTGATGCCATGCCTATCGCAATAACGACGTAGCTCATCGCTGTCGTATCCTTTATCAGCCACCATATAGCGACTACGTTTGCGAGGTCGCCCGACGCCACCTGGTAGATGAATGCTCTCTAATGTCGCAACGAAGTGACGAGAATCTGCCTCTTGACCAGGAGACAGCGTGAACGCCAGTGGCCAGCCATGACGATCACAAACCAAATGGATTTTGGTTGTTAAACCACCGCGGCTACGGCCGAGCGCGTTGTCTAGCGGTTCTTTCGAGCCCCCTTTTTACCGCCTCCAGCGGCAGCGCGTGTAGCTCGCACGGAAGTGGCATCGATCATCCATGTGTCTAGATCCATCAGCCCATCTTCACGTAATTTGAGCTGCAAGCGAGAAAGTACCGCTTCAAAGGTGCCGTCATCACGCCACTTGCGGAACCGATCATAAACCGTCGACCAAGGGCCATAACGCTCAGGTAAATCACGCCATTTGGCGCCAGAGCAAAGCATCCAGAAGATACCATTGAGCATTTTGCGGTCATCCCGCCTGGGTCTGCCCATGGTTTGAGGAGGTGCCACGATATCTTCAATCTGTGCCCAGCCGTTATCAGAGATCTCGTAACGTCCGACCATTTTTAAGGCCCCTCCGTGACGTGAAGTAGGTCAACTACGTCTTGGAATGAACGCTTACGCTGGATAAGACCAAGTCTTACGCTAGATGTGATTCATGGATGAGCGAAACCTGATGGAGTTTAGGCACTTCGTAATGTTCGACATAAAGCTTGAGCAATTTAATTGATAAGCTTATTATATCTATATTGATATAATATTTGTGGTGATTGAGGAGTCAGCGTGGCGCGCAAGAAACCTGTTGCATTCGTCGGAGATTCCAAGGATAGGCTGCGTGACTTCCCACTGGATGCTAAGAGAGAAGCGGGGTTTCAGATAGACAAAATTCAGTCTGGAGGTCAGCCAGACGATTTTCGTCCGATGCCAAGCGTTGGCTCTGGTGTAATGGAAATCCGTGTTCGAGACCATAACGGTGCCTTTCGGGTTTTTTACGTGGCCAGTCGAGGTGACGTGGTATTTATTCTCCACTGCTTCCAGAAGAAAACCCAAAAGACGTCCCAGAAAGATATCAATTTGGGCAAACAACGATACAAAGAGCTGCCCTGAGTCCAGCTACTAAGTGAGGTGAGATAATGACCATTGAGTATTACGACAGCGTGTGGGATGCCATTGAGGATACGCCTGAAGAGGCGTTGAATATGAGGCTCCGTTCCGAGCTCATGGCCAAAATTGCTGGCCGTGTGAGAGAGTGGGATATTACTCAGAAAGAAGCAGCCAGCCGATTAGGAATTACTCAGCCGCGCCTCAATGATCTGCTGAACGGTCGCATTAACAAGTTCAGCCTTGATGCTTTGGTCAACCTGACAGGGCCGGCTCACTTCCATCTCGAACTAGAGATTGAAGACGAGCAAGAGGTTGCTGCCTAAGAGAACGAGATCAGCGGACCATTAGCCATCAGTGGATCGCAAAATGATTTACCTTGTGGCGTATTTTTATGGTGAGCCTCTCAATCAAGAAGGTCACTGAAGCAGCAACCCTGACGAAATATTCAAGTAGTCACTCGCTAACACTTGGTGGGAGGTAAATGTGTTCTGGCATAAAACCTTGAGAGCGGATCTCAATAAGTGCCTATTCAAAATTAATCGCGTGATCAGTTCCGTAACCACCGAGTAAGCGGTGTACCTCTTCACGTAGACGTTCAAACGAGAGATAGGCACTCAAAGGCAGCCAGGTGTACTTCATCTGCCGCCACAGAATCTCTATCAGATTCAGCTCTGGTGAGTAGGCAGACAGATAGATCAGGTGCACACGTTGCGACATCCACTCCACCCTCTTGCGCCTAAAGGCCTTGGAGCGATGCATGCTGGCATTGTCGAGCACCACAACGGCGAAGGTGTCTGGATCCTTCTGGATCACAAACTGGTCAAACGTTTTGCGAAAGTCCGTTTCGTCACGCTGGGTCTTGAGTGAATGCCGAATGCGCTTGAAGCTATAGCCATTTTTTTCAACGCCCGACTCAGTGTCACCGTGGCGACAGACTTGCCGGTCTCTTCTTGAAATCGAGCCTGTAAGGCGCGAATCTGATGGGGATGCTCGGCTACCAACGCTTGCAGTCGCTTGTGATCGTGTTCATCGAGGACGGGTGTTCGTCCACTACGCGGTTTGTCGATGAGACCATCCAAACCGGACACTTCCCATTGCTTGAACCATCGTGATACGGCATCGCGGCGAACCTGAAGTATCTCACTGATTTGGTTAATCGTATGGCCTTGGTCACTCAGTAGAATGGCATGCGCCCGACGACGGAGAGCGCGCTTCTCGCCATGGTGATAGGCGGAGGTCAGCGTCTGTTGTTCAGGTTCAGTGAGAGGGGCAACGAAGCGTTTTTTCATGGTTCTGTCCGTGTCAGAAATCCTGGCATGGATATTACACGAAAACTTAGACTAGGCACTTAACAGGTGAAGAGCTTTGCAAAGCGCTACCTGTATGCCAAAAATAGTTAGTCTACTAAGTAACTATAAAAAAGTAATCCGGTATTCGCTGCCGTAACCTGACAGTACCTTATGGACATGGTCTTTCAAGGACGAGAAGCTTTCGTAAGCCGTCAACGGCAGCCACTCATACTTGACCTTGCGCCAAAGAATCTCGATCAGGTTCAGTTCTGGCGAATACGGCGAGAGATAGACGACATGCACACGCTGATTCAGCCAATCTAGTCGCTTACGCTGGAAATGAGCCGAGCGATGGATACTGGCATTGTCCAGCACCACGATGGCAAAGGCGTCCGGCGGCTTCTGGGCAACCAGGCGGTCGAAGGCGTCGATGACCACCTCGGTGGTGATGGTTGCTATCGTCGAGTGGTAGATCAGCTTGCTCTGACGGCTCAGGAAGCCCAGTACGTTCAGGCGCTGACTATGCGAGTAGGCCGGCACTTCCCGGGGGTGGCCGATAGGACTCCAGGCGTAAGGTAAGGCTGAGGACTGGGTAAAGCCTGATTCATCGAAATAGTACAGCTCCGTCTCGCCCCGATCTTCCCAACGCTGAAGCTCAGCCAGCAGGCCTTGAGTATGGCGGAACTCAGTTTCGTCGCGCCGTCCTTTCAGGGAGCGCCGGGTACGCTTAAAGCTATAGCCCAGATTTTTTTAATGCACGCTTGAGGGTCATGGTACAGGCGCATTTACCGGTTTCCAGTTGGAACCTTGCCTGGACGGCCTTCAACTGATGAGGTTCCTCTTGGACGAGTTCAAGTAACCGTACCCGCTCCGAATCACTGTAGATAGCGGGCCGACCGGTGCGTGGCTTGTCCCGGAGCCCTTCGAGGCCCTGTGCCTCCCAGGCATCGAACCAGAGCGAAACCGTTTCCCGGGTGACGGTCAGAATCTTGCAGATCTGGTCAATGGTATGGCCTTGATGGCTCAGTACGATGGCATGAGCCCGACGACGCAGGGCCGGTTTCTCTCCATAGGTGTAGGTTGCCATTAATGCCTGATGGTCAGCATCGGATAGGGGCGGCACAAAGCGGAAGGCCATGCTTATCGTCCTGGCTAAACGGGTCAGGATAAGCATAGCGGAAAATATGTGCTCGAGTACTTAGCGGCTAGTTGGGAACGGTGAGGGTGGGAATACGCATCAGCGTTGAGAGCTGTGAAGTACGATCTGCTAACAAGTCGGCAAGCGTATATTGATCCAACACGTTTAAAAATGCAGAGAGCGCTTCCGCCAGAATCGGCTGCAATCGGCAAGAGGGGGTGATGACACATGTATTATCTTCACGAAAACACTCAACCAGCGCCATCTCATGTTCTGTATCTCGGACCAAAGCCCCCAGTGAAATCGTTTCTGGTGAGCGGCCAAGCAATAATCCACCATTTTTGCCGCGTATGGCGGTGAGATACCCCTTCTGATTAAGCTCTTGAACGATCTTCATCAAGTGATTACGTGAGATGGAGAACGTCTGTGCTATCTCATTGATCGTGGTGCGCTCTTCGCCCTTAACCGCGAGGTAGAGAAGTACGCGAATGGCGTAATCGGTATAGCGAGTCAAGTGCATAGAGGGCCATCAGTTCAAGTAAAACTCTATTGTACGGTCTGCGCAGGCCTGCGGAAATGATATTCGACTTCTGTTTACGCCAAGGGGAAAGCTTGATATTTTAAAGATGTATTTAAAATATATCTTATGAGGCGCTTATGTTGACACCAATGCAAGAAGAGATTGTTCAAGCCACTGCACCTGTGGTGGCAGAACATCTAGACGTGATTACTCAACGCTTTTACCCGCTTATGTTTGAGCGCTACCCCCAGGTAAAGCCCCTATTTAATCAAGCGCATCAGCAAAATGGCGGGCAACCCCGCGCACTGGCAGGGATGATTCTTGCCTATGTGCAGCTACGCCAGTCCCCTCAAAAAGCCAGAGAGACGTTAGAAATCGTGGTAAATAAGCACGTCGCCCTGGACATTCAGCCGGATCAATACCCCATTGTGGGTGAGTGTTTGATGGCGGCGATTGGTGAAGTACTAGGTGATGCAGTAACACCGGAAGTCGCCGATGCCTGGAGTGCGCTCTATCAGGAGCTGGCTGACCTGCTAATAAGCCTGGAAAAGCAGCGCTACCAAGCTTTTGAGCAGGAGCCAGGCGGTTGGCGTGGTGCTCGACGTTTTCGTATTGCGAAAACCCACCAGGAAAGCTGCGTGATTCGCTCGTTCATTCTCGAACCTGAAGATGGTGGCCAAGTTGCCGCCCACCTCCCAGGGCAATATATCGGTGTCAAACTTACCATCGGTGGCCAACCGGTTTACCGTCACTATAGCCTTTCGGATGTACCCAACGGGCACTCCTATCGGCTCTCTATCAAACGGGAAGCTCACGGTGTAGCAAGCCGCTATTTTCATGATCAGCTTAACGTAGGCGACACCATCGAACTGCTGCCGCCTGCGGGTGAGTTGATCTTGGCAGGTAATAAAGAGCCGTTGATGCTGATTAGCGGGGGCGTCGGTCAAACACCCTTGCTGCCAATTGCCAAGCAGGCGCTTGAACAGGGGCGCAGCGTTACCTACCTGCATGCTGCACTAGATGCCGAGCACCACGCCTTTGCCGATGATTTGGCGGAGTTACGCAATGCATACCCCGCCCAGTTGAATACTGTCACCATCTACGAAAATGAGGCGGGCGGGAATCATCAAGGACGCATTAACCGGAGTCTACTATCGGACTATTTGCCGGCCCAGGCTCGTTGCTATTTCGTAGGGCCACACGGTTTTATGGTGCTCATTAATCAAGAGCTGGAGCGCTTGGGTGTACCAGCTTCGAAGCGACACTTTGAGCACTTTGGCCCAGCCGAAGCGTTAAATGCGGCGTAACTCGCAGGGTGCTGCTGAGCAGTGGCGATAGAGCAAGTAGGAGGGGGTTCAAACAAGCTGAGCTCCCTAGTCGATATGCACTATCACTGTAAACCTATCCCCGCTCAATAAGCCCAAATAACGGCTAACAGCACTCCCCACCCTAAAATGCCAGCCGACATAATGGTGTAGGTAGCGGAGATAGTGACGACGTCATGCTCTTTTCTTGTGCAGAGCGCTTGTAAGCCGTGGTAAATCAAACTGCAAGAGATGCCTAGTGCAAAGAGCGCCACTAGCGTATTAAAGAGCAGACTGGGCACCCCCAGCGCCAATGAAGATGCCCAGAGCGGCAAAGGAGCCAAAGCCGCCAGCAGGTAGGCATCTTGATAATTGATGGAGAGCTGCTCCGTGCCATTGACGACGGCGTGGATTACCCAGCCCATGATGAAAAAGGTCAGTAGTTCAGCTAAAAAGAGAATAGTGGTGATGAACCGCCACTCGCGGTCAGCAAAGCCTGTCATGAAAGCATCGCCATAATGCGTGCCAGCAAAGTAGAGCATAACGGGGGGAAGCAGCGACATGGGTAACACCACACACCATGCCAGCAGTGGAATTGAGGGAGACTTTGCCTGAAGTTCTCGCCACCCTTCACGATAGCTGAAAGGCATCTTCATGTAGGCCATTACTTTCACCGTTAACCCCTCCAGTGAACATCGGCTAAACCGTTTTTTGCATCACATGAGATAGTATCTCTAGAGTAGCAGCAAATAGGGCATTGTCAGCGGATAGGGTGACAGAGCGATGATTTATCACATTGAACTAAAGCGCGTATACGCCCCTATCGACGAGCAGGATGGAGCTCGACTATTAGTCGACCGGTTGTGGCCACGCGGGAAAGCGCACAGCTCCCTGGCACTGGATGAGTGGTGCAGGGAGGTGGCGCCATCAAACGAATTACGCCGTCACTACCATCAGCAACAGATTAGCCAAGCAGTGTTTAACTCACGCTACCGTCATGAGCTGGAAAGAGCACTAGATAATTTGCTACCGCTAATGACGTATGCACGGCAGGGGCGTTTGACGCTGCTCACCGCAAGTCGCCACATAGAGAAGTCGCACCTTCCAGTGCTAAAGGAAGCGACGCTGGCCGCGCTTGCAGAAGAGGACGCTAGCGACAGTGAACCTTCTTCTCCGCCTTGCTGGGCTCATATGCTACCCACCTCTAGACACGAGCGTTGATGCCTTAGCCAAGCCAGGAGAGGGCAGAGCGCTCTACCGCAGCGCCGATTATATAAGCGAACACTAAAACCGCGGCGATAGCGGCAGTAGCACGAATTTTAGGTGTTTTACCACGTTTGATAGCGACAGTGCCGAGCAAAATATAAATCACAAGCGCGGTGATTTTGGCGCTCAGCCAGAGCGGTAGTGGCCAGAAGTTGAGTATAACGGCCAGTGTTACCCCGAGTGTGAGCAGTAGGGTATCCATCAGATGGGGTACGATTTTAACCCAGCGCGCTTGCAGTAAAGCTACTCCCCGAACCGACCAGAATGCCCGTAGAACAAAAAATGCCAGGCTGGCATAAGCCGCTGTGATATGCAGATGTTTCAGTATTAAGTAGTGTTCAATCACCCTCATCCTCCCTTGCTGTATGCCGCGCCAATAATTGGCGATGGTTAGCCGTCCTCGCCATCAACACGCGCGCTCCACAGTGGCACAGCGTAGTGCAACACAAACACTAGATAGCTTAAGCACCAGGCAATAATGACGACGCTGTAAACCCAGTGGCTAGATTGAGGAAAGAGCATTAACCATATCGAGCGTAGCAGCGCAGCGATAAGCAGCACCGCTAACGCGACCCCAATCCCTGGCAGTGTGCGAATGGCGCGACCTGTGTGGCCTAGCGATACCCGTGACATCATTGCCAGCATCATCGTGCCCATGCTACCAATCGCAAGCGCGTGCAAAGCGGTTTCTACCCGTTGACCAGTGAAGAAATCGGCCCCCTCGTGAATGAGGCGGGTTTGCTGCAAAGCTTTGGCCACTACATCGGTCATGGATTGGCTTGCTCCTGCAGCACTGCTGATGAATTAAGTATTCTGTATATTTAGCTGCGTTATGGGTGGTCATTTCGCACCACCCTGATAAAGTCCATTGATTAGTAGCATAATGCTGAAAGCTGAATCTTTCTTAGTAAGTGCTAAATGCAGATGACATGGAGCCGTTTGTGCGAGTCAGCGACCAAATCTCAACAAATTTTAGTTTCCTAGCCGAGCATGACGCGCTTTTTGTTCAGTTGGCATCCGCTGCTGAGGGGGCTTTCTCCAGTGACCCCAACACCACCCTGATCAAACTCCGCCAACTGGGCGAAGCCCTGGCCCAACATCTGGCCGCGCTCTCCGGTATCGAGTTCGACGAACAAACCAGCCAGTCCGAACTGCTCTATCGCCTGAACCGGGAACTGCGGCTGGAACCGCAGATCAAAGAGCTGTTCCACATCCTGCGCATTGAGGGTAACAAGGCCACCCACCAGTTCCGCACCCAACACAAAGAGGCGATGGATGGCCTGAAAGTAGCGCGGGCCCTGGCCATCTGGTTTCACCGCTCCTTCGGTAAAGCCGGTGCCAGCTTCAAGCCCGGCCCCTTTATACCGCCAGCAGACCCCAGCGCACAGTTACGCCAGCTTCAGAGCGACATCGAAAAGCTCCGCCACGATCTGCAACACGCCAACATGGCGCTGGACAGCAGCCAGCAGCTCAGCCAGCTGATTGAGAAAGAAAAAGCCGAATACGAAGCCCTGGCGCTCGCCATGGATGAAGAATCCCGCGCCCTGGCGGAACAGGCGCGCCATCACGAGCAGGCACTGAGCCAACAGCAGCAGGCCTACGAGCAGAAGATCAAAGCGTTGCAACAACAGCTCACGGAGCAGGGCGAACAAACCGTTAATCAGCAGCGCCAGCAGGTAGCCAAACAGACCAAAGCCGCTACCGACACCCTGGTACTGAACGAAGAACTCACCCGCATCCTCATCGACCAGCAATTGCAGGACGCCGGTTGGGAAGCCGACAGCCAGGACATCACCTTCCAGAAAGGCGCCCGCCCGGAGAAAGGCCACTACCGTGCCATTGCCGAGTGGCCCACCAACCACAACGGCGAGAAGGGCCGGGCCGATTACGTGCTGTTTGCAGGCCTTACGCCCATCGCAGTGGTAGAAGCCAAGAAAGAGAACACCAACGTCGCCGGCAAAATCCGCCAGGCCGAACGTTACAGCAAAGGCTTCAAGGTAGACGCACCGTTAGTCGGCGCCTGGGAGTTGATGGGCCGCACCATCGCCTGGCCCGCCGATGAAAGCGGCCATTACCACGTACCCTTCGTGTATTCCTGCAACGGACGCCCCTATATTCCGCAACTGGCGGAACAGTCCGGCACCTGGTTCCGGGATGTGCGCGAGCCCAGCAACCTGCGCCGGGCACTGCCGCAGTTCCACACCCCCGGCGGCCTGCTGGATTTGCTGGAAAGGGACAAGGAAAACGCCGAGAAGTTGTTAAAAGACGAACCCTTCGGCTACCTGAAACTGCGGGATTACCAGCAGAACGCCATTGTCGCCACCGAACACGCCCTGGCCCGTGGCGTTCGCACCGCGCTGCTGGCCATGGCCACCGGCACCGGTAAAACCCGCACCATCATCGGGCTGATGTACCGTTTCCTGAAAGCCGAACGCTTCCACCGCATCCTGTTCCTGGTGGACCGCACCGCACTGGGCCAGCAGGCCATCGACGCCTTCAACGAAGCACCACTGGAGCAGAACCACACCCTCAGCAAGATCTACAACGTGGCCGAGCTGGGCGACATGGCCGCCGAAGCGGAAACCCGCATCCAGGTGGCCACCGTGCAGGCCATGGTCAAACGCATCTTCATGAGCGACAACCCGCCGCCCATCGACCAGTTCGACTGCATCATCATCGACGAAGCCCACCGGGGTTACACCCTGGACCAGGAAATGACCGAAGGCGAACTGGCCCTGCGGGACACCAGCCAGTACCTGTCCAGCTACCGCCGGGTACTGGATTACTTCGATGCGGTGAAAATCGGCCTGACCGCCACCCCGGCCAAGCACACCAGCGAAATCTTCGGCAAGCCCGTGTACACCTACTCCTACCGGGAAGCGGTGGCGGATGACTGGCTGATCGACCACGAACCACCCATCCGCTACGAAACCCTCCTTACCCAGAACGGCATTACCTTTGAGAAGGGAAAACCGGTCGACGTCATCAACCGCCAGACCGGAGAAGTGGACACCACCGAGCTGGAAGACGAACTCAGCTTCGAGGTGGATGCCTTCAACCGCCGGGTAATCAACGAGAACTTCAACCGGGTGATCTGTGAACAGCTGGTACAGGAGCTGGACCCGTTCGGCGATGAGAAAATCATGATCTTCTGCGCCACCGACCTGCATGCGGATATGGTCAAACGCCTGCTGGACGATGCCTTCAAGGATCTCTACAACGGCCGCTACAACGAAGCCGCCGTGGCCAAGATCACCGGCCAGAGCGACAAGGCGGACCAGCTTATCCGCCGCCACAAAAACGAGCGTTATCCCAACATCGCCATCACAGTAGACCTGCTCACCACGGGCATCGACGTACCGCGCATCTGCAACCTGGTGTTCATGCGCCGGATACGCTCACGCATTCTTTACGAGCAGATGATCGGCCGCGCCACCCGCCGCTGTGATGAGATCGGCAAGACCGTGTTCCGCATCTACGACCCGGTAGACATCTACGCCGCCCTGCAGGATGTAAACACCATGAAGCCCCTGGTGAAAGACCCCAACATCACCCTGGAACAACTGGTGGACGAGCTCACCGACGACGAGCAACTGGAAAAGGCCCTCAACAGCCCCGGTGAACAACCCGATGAAAGCCAGGCCGATGTGGTACTCAGCCAGCTCAGCCAGAAACTTATGCGAGTGCTGCGCAAGGCCGACAACAAAGCCGAAAACCGCCCGGAACTGAAACAGAAACTGGACGAACTGCACCAGAGCTGGGGTGTGGAACCCAAATCCCTCCACCAGCACCTGCATAAACTCGGCCCACGGCAGGCCTCGGAATTCATCAAACAACACAGCGGCCTGCTGAACCAGCTGGCCGAGGTGAAGTCCCTGGTGGGCAGCGAATACATGCCGTTGATCTCCGACCACGAAGACGAAATCCGCGAACGTATCCAGAGCTACGGCGAGCACGACAAGCCGGAAGACTACCTGGACAGCTTCAACGAGTTCATCAAACAACAGCTCAACCAGTCTGCCGCGCTTGCCGTGGTGGTCAACAAACCCCGGAACCTCACCCGCGAACAGCTACGGGAAGTAAAACTGCTGCTGGACAACCACGGTTACTCCGAAGCCCGCCTGCAAAGTGCCGTGCGCAACCAGACCAACAAAGATATCGCCGCCAGCATCATCGGCTACATCCGCCGCGCCGCCCTGGGCGAGCCGCTGATCCCCTTCGAACAGCGGGTAGCGGAAGCCATGGATCGCATCTACACCCAGCACAGCTGGACCCCAAACCAGCGCAAATGGCTGGAGCGCCTGGCCAAGCAGCTGGTGCACGAAGTCATCATCGACCGGGAGTTTGTGAACCACCGGTTTGCCGACGATGGCGGGGCCAGGCAGATGAATAAGGTGCTGGGGCAACAGCTGGATACCGTGCTGGAGGAATTGAATGAGGCGATGTGGCCGGAGCGGAGTGCTTGAGAATGCCATGTTTATGGAATCGACATAGGTTTAACCTGTGTCGATTTTTCAGTATTTTTTCGACACAGATCATTGCTATGTTTACCGCATAAACATAGACTGCGCAAAACACACACCTTTGTCGAAATTTTCAAGGAATTTAAACATGGCCTGGCGACCGGATCAGCCTTACAACCAGTTACCGCCGCTTCCGCCTGCCAAAGAAGTGACCGAGACTCTGGGCATCCTCAAAGCCTGCATTCCCGCCCGGGCAGCTCTGGCTGAGCTTAAACAGGCAGGTGAACTGATTCCGAATCAATCACTGCTGATAAACCTTCTGCCACTGCTGGAAGCCAAAGACAGTTCCGAGATCGAGAACATCGTCACCACCACCGACAAACTGTTTCAGTTTTCGCAGGAAGATCAGGGGGCCGATCCGGCCACCAAAGAAGCGCTCCGATATCGCACAGCCCTTTATGAGGGCTTCGTCCATCTTCAGCGCAAACCACTGTGCGCGAGCACCGCTATAGAGGTGTGCAGCACGCTGAAAGGCGTGGATATGGATGTACGTAAGGTGCCCGGGACCATCATTGGCAATCAGGCAACCGGTGAAACCATCTACACCCCACCGGTTGGTGAAGCGGTTATTCGCAACCTGCTCACCAACTGGGAAAACTATCTGCATGCAGACGACGACACGGACCCACTGATCAAAATGGCCATCAGCCATTACCAGTTCGAAGCCATTCATCCGTTCCACGACGGCAATGGACGAACCGGCCGTATCGTCAATGTGCTTTACCTGATCGAACAGCGGCTACTCACCCTGCCCATACTCTACCTGAGCCGCTACATAGTTCAGCACAAAAACGATTACTACCGCCTACTGACCCAGGTTACCCGCACCGGTGAGTGGCAGGAGTGGATTATCTTTATGCTTAACGGCGTGGAGCAGGTATCGTCCTGGACCTGCGCCAAGATCGCCGCCATGAGAAAGCTCATTACTGAAACTGAAGACCATGTCAGACAAGCGCTGCCCAAGATCTACAGCCACGAACTGGTCCAGACCATTTTTGAGCAGCCCTATTGCCGCATCAGCAACCTGGTAGAAAAAGACATCGCCAAACGGCAGACAGCATCCAGTTACCTGAAACAGCTGGTCGAGATTGGCGTACTGCAGGAGAAAACAGCAGGCAACGAAAAGCTGTTCCTCAATCCGCGCCTGCTACGCCTGATGACCAGCGATAGCAACGAGCTTCAGCCTTACCACTGAATTCAGCAACCTTGAGAACACCCATGACCAACAACGACATCGTCCAAAAACTCTGGAACCTCTGCGACGTTCTGCGGGACGACGGCATCAACTACTCGGACTACGTCACCGAACTGGTGCTGCTGCTGTTCATCAAAATGGTGCACGAGAACACCGAAGCCGGCACCCTGAAAAAACACCCGCTGCCGGAAGGCTGCCGCTGGAGCGATCTCAGCAAGCAGGACGGTCAAAACCTGCTGGAAACCTACAAGCGCGTGTTACTGGCGCTTTCTACTGGCAAAGACGGCCATGGCAATCAGATACACGATGATCCTTTGATCACCGCTATTTACAGTGATGCACAAACCCGCTTGAGGGAGCCTCGCCACCTCCGCCAAATGGTCGCAACATTAGACCAGATCGACTGGTTCAGCGCCCAGAAAGACGGCCTGGGCGACCTGTACGAAGGCCTGTTGGAGAAGAACGCCAACGAAACCAAGTCTGGTGCCGGCCAGTACTTCACGCCCCGCGCCCTGATCAACACCATGGTGCGCTGCCTGAAGCCGCAACCCGGCGAACGCATCCAGGACCCGGCCGCAGGCACCGCAGGGTTTCTGATTGCCGCCCACGAATACATCAAAGGCCAGACCGACGACCTGTACGACCTGACCACCGAACAGAAAGCCTTTCAGACCACCAAGGCCTACGTGGGCATCGAACTGGTGCCCGGCACCCGCCGCCTGGCCCTGATGAACTGCCTGCTGCACGGCATGGAAGGGGACGCCGAAGGCGTGGTGCATCTGGGCAACGCCCTGGGCCAGACCGGCGCCGGGCTGGAGAAGGCCGACGTGATTCTCGCCAACCCGCCCTTTGGCACCAGCAAAGGCGGCGACGCCAGCATCACCCGTGACGATCTCACCTACAAAACCAGCAACAAGCAGCTGGCCTTTTTGCAGCACATTTACCGCAACCTCAAACCCGGTGGCCGCGCCGCCGTGGTGCTGCCGGACAACGTGCTGTTCGAAGCCGGCGTAGGCACCGACGTGCGCCGGGACCTGATGAACAAGTGCAACCTGCACACCGTCCTGCGCCTGCCCACCGGCATCTTCTACGCCCAGGGCGTGAAAACCAACGTGCTGTTTTTTACCAAAGGCAGCGCGTCGGACAAACACCAGGAAGAGAACTGCACCGAAAACGTCTGGGTCTACGACCTGCGTACCAACATGCCCAGCTTCGGCAAACGCACCCCCTTTGGCGACCCACACCTGAAGCCGTTTGAAGCTGTTTATGGCGAAAGCCCCAACGGCGACAGCGAGCGCAAAGAGGGCGAATACAGCTTCCATTCCGAAGACATCGAACTGCCCGAACACAGCGACGAAAACGAAGGCATCGACCCGCGCCTGGCCCACAGCCGCTGGCGCAGCTTCAGCCGCCAGTGGATTGCCGAGCACAAGGGCGACTCGCTGGATATTTCCTGGCTGAAGGATAGTGACAGTGTGGATGCCGCCAATCTGCCGGAGCCGAGTGTGTTGGCGGGTGAGGCGATGGGGGAGCTGGTGCAGGCGCTGGGCGAGCTGGATGCGTTGATGCGGGAATTGGGGGCTGAGGAGGAGGCTGATGGGGCGAGGGTGCTTTTGGGGGAAGTGATGGGTGAGGTTAAGTAATGCAAAGCCAACTTCTTCCAGCAAATTGGCAACTGGCCAACCTTGGAGAGATATCTTCCGATATTTCCTATGGTTACACTGCGTCGGCAACCTCTGAGCCAACAGGGGTAAAGCTTCTGCGCATCACAGATATACAAAACAATACTGTGAACTGGCCAAACGTTCCGAACTGCAAAATAGAACCCGAGAAAGTTGGTAAATACAGACTGAAACCGAGCGATCTTGTTTTTGCTAGGACCGGCGCTACCGTTGGCAAAAGCTATCTTCTAAAAGGCGAGATTCCGGAATCTGTTTATGCATCATATCTAATCCGCGTCCGCTGCTTGGAAGGTGTCTCAATAGAATTTTTGGCCAACTATTTCCAATCCCCATATTACTGGCGCCAAATCACGGACTTCAGTGCAGGAATCGGACAGCCAAACGTTAACGGTACAAAGCTGAAAAACCTTTCGGTGCCGGTACCCCCCCTCGCCGAACAAAAAGTCATCGCCGACAAACTCGACACCCTGCTGGCCCAGGTGGAAAACACCAAAGCCCGCCTCGAACGCATCCCACAAATCCTCAAACGCTTCCGCCAGTCCGTGCTGGCTGCGGCGGTGAGTGGGCGGTTGACGGAGGAGTGTCGGGACAAACCGCATAGTAAGAGCAACAGCGTAGAATCAGATTTCGATTTCTTAAAACAAACAGTATTGCTTCCAGAAAGCTGGAGACTGGCAACATTAGGTGAAATTTCAGAAAAAATTCAGGATGGAAATTACGGCGGTGATTACCCAAAAGAACATGAATGGCAAGAAAAGGGTATTCCATTTATAACGGGGACGGCATTAGGTTCGTCAGGCAACATTATCAAAGACAAGCTTCGTCACATTAGCCCAGACAAGCATTCTGCATTAAAAAAGGCGCAAATTAAGCCCGGCGATATAATATTCCCTAACAGAGGCGCAAGAGATTCTCAAAAAAACGGCCTAGACCCAATAAGCTACCTTATTCCCGACAGCATCACCGACGGCAATATAAATCCGCAAATCACGTTGATTAGGACGTCAAGAGAAGTTAGCAACCTTTACTTGAAAGTATTCATGGACTCTTCGCTTTTCTTATCCCAACACAAGGTTGCCACTGGTGGGAGTGCTCTCGCCTTTATCAATCTCTCGAAAACAAAGAAAATTGCTCTACCAGTTCCTCCTCTAGAAGAACAAACCGAAATCGTCCGCCGAGTAGACCAACTCTTCGCCCACGCCGACCGTATCGAACAGCAGGTCAACAACGCCCTGGCCCGCGTCAACAACCTCACTCAGTCCATCCTGGCCAAAGCCTTCCAGGGCGAACTCACCGAGCAATGGCGCAAGGACAACCCGGAACTGATCAGTGGGGAGAATAGTGCGGAGGCGTTGCTGGAGCGGATCAAAGCGGAGCGGGCGGCGATGAAGCCAGCGAAGAAATCCCGTCAAAAGAGAACTACCGCTTGAGCAGTAGACCTGCCTAGGGTTTGTAAGACAGACGAAGTAAGGCATAAAAAAAGCCGCCACGCGTTAGCGTCGGCGGCAGGCTAATTCTTCTAC
>Ga0208315_1000872_pt1 | contig 17816 bp, 30 predicted proteins | sample MalvireepMed_215_FD_184239 | JGI IMG/M metagenome (GOLD analysis project Ga0208315, IMG submission 184239) | Marine viral communities from the Global Malaspina Expedition - Malaspina viral metaG DeepMed_215 (SPAdes) (version 2) | ecosystem: Environmental > Aquatic > Marine > Oceanic | place... | reverse complement strand
CAAGAATCTTTGGAAGACCAGATAGGTCCTAAAAGGTTACTTAGGGCAGTGAAAGAAGGAGAAGGACTACAAGAATCTTTGGAAGACCAGATAGGTCCTAAAAGGTTACTTAGGGCAGTGAAAGAAGGAGAAGGACTACAAGAATCTTTGGAAGACCAGATAGGTCCTAAAAGGTTACTTAGGGCAGTGAAAGAAGATTTTAATCCAAAAGATTATAGAGAAGGATATTTAATGTTAATGAATAATTTATATCCTGATACGGATAGAGAAGTGCACGCACAGGAATATGACAATTGGTTCAAAGGCGGTGAAGGTTCTGAATATTATGAGGATAGAAAAAATAGATTATTAAAACTTCTCAGTAATATGCCTGGCGGCGGTGCCGGACATGAATCTGCTGAAGACTATTGGAAACGTGCTCATCCTGACCAGTTTGATAAAGAAGGAAAGTACATTGGGAAAAAAGAAGATGAAACTCAATACGATGTAGACAAATTAAATAAATATGTGGAGGAACAACTTAATGCTGAACCAGGTACCTATAGAGTTTTAAGTGACGAAGAAGTAGAAGTACTTGGGTATCCTACCAAAGATGGTCAAATCTACGAAATGGATGAAGTTACCAATGATGTAAGACTAAAAGAACCAGGACTGATTGAAGGGGGACTTTTAAAATTACTGGACTGGTTTAAATATGGAACCACTGACCGTGAAAGTCGTTAATCATGGTAAAACTAACCAGAGAAGAGCGAAAAGAACAGAACATCTATAACGAAACCTTGCGGCGTGCAGCTGAAGGTGACACCAGTAATTATGTAAAAAGTCAAATGTCGTCCTATGGATTAGACATGCCTAATACAGGTATTCGGACAGACATGAGAGTACAAGAGGATAAGATAGATGGCATGGAGCAGCAAGAGCAGGCTCTAAATCTTATTAATAGGCTGAGTTCTACTCCAAGTTGGGAAGATTTACTCTCCGTCAAAGAACAACTAGTGGGCATTCCCGCAATTACCACCGATCAGGATGAATCTCGAAACATGTACCAGTATCTCATTAATGAAATGCTGCGATCAGGAAAAGAACCTCGAGGAGCTCAACTTTTAGATGTAGCACAAATTCCTCACGGGTGGAGACGAACCGGAGACACAACGTTTACGAACCCTAATAATCCTGATTTATTTAGAGATCTAAAAGGACTGGCTACATTTAATAACCCTGGAGTATTTAATCTTGCTGATCAGGACAATGAAGGCATATTAGGCATCACGCCATTTCAAAAAGGTTGGGCACAAGATGAATTAAAGATTAAGGACTACGGACAATTATTTGAAAGTCTTATAACTCCTACACCTCTGAAGTTATATAATGCCGCGAAAGCAGCTCAAGAAAAAATTACAAATACTGATTTATATTATGATACAAAGAGGACTTTATCTAACGCAGGTGTCGGAGCACTTGAGACAGCTGTTAAACCAGTTAACTTTCTAGCTGAACAAATAGAGAAACTCCGACAGAAAATAGCACAATGACTTTTAACTTTAAGGATAGTATCTGGTTGATAGGAGTTTTACTGACCCTTGGAGTAACCTGGGGAATGACATCGCAAAGAATTTCCGCTATGGAAAAGGATGTAGATAGACTAGCAAATGCTATAATTCTTTTTACTAAGATGGAATCTAGAATCGCCGTCATTGAAACAGAAGTAAAAAATATTAATAAAAAACTTGATGAGATGAAGAGGTAAAAATGGGTGACTATAAAAATTTAGAAGCACGAATCAAGGTCCATGAAGGATTTCGAAATAAGCTCTACCTGGATACCTTAAACAACAAAACTATTGGATGGGGCCACCTTTGTACCAAAGATGAAATTTGGGAAGAAGGAAAGGAATATTCGGAAGAAGAACTCCACCGAGTTTTTATTACAGATCTTAACAGAGCCATAGACGGCGCAAATAAATTGTGTCATGACATAGAGCTGCCGGAGCTAGCCAAGGAAATAATAATTGAGATGGTTTTTCAGCTTGGAGCTGGGGGTGTGTCCAAGTTCAAGAAATTTTGGAAATTTTTAAGGGAAGGAAAGTTTTTTGATGCGAGCTGCGAGATGCTCGATAGCCGGTGGGCAAAGCAAACACCGAATCGGGCTTCTGAGTTAAGTGAATTAATGAAAAAGGTACATGTATAAAGTAATGATAGGTTTAATGTTTGCAAGTGTCTTAAATTTTTATGGCTGCGATATGTCGATGAAACCGCATAAGACATCCGTTACATATGGAGTAGCGGATACAGAAAAAGATAATGGAAAAGATTCTGTTAAAGAATCTTTTACCGTGAAGCAAGACTTCATATGGGAGTAAATAATGAATGGACTTAAGATATCATTCGCCGTTGTGGCATTTGTGCTCGTCCAGGGGATAGGAGTCATATGGTATGTCTCGAAACTCGATTCTCGGGTGGACCAGATGTACAAGAGCTTCGAGGAAGAGAATAAAAAAGAAGTTATAGAGAATCAGGTCAAAATGAAAATTGATCTGACTAATCTTATTGCGGATGTGAAAGAATTACAAAAAGATATGAAACGTATGAATCAAAAAGACAAAGAAATAGTAAAGCAGAATCGCTCTATAGAGAAACAGCACAAAGATCTTTTTTTAATGTTGCAAGGATCAACTGATATGATTCAGCAAAACCAGACTAAGGGTGGCGCCTACAGCTACGGAGACTAAATGGCTAACGACAGACTCGATGTATCGGACCGCACAGCGATCAGCATGCCTATGCGCAACCTTTTGGCCATATTATCGGCCACAGCGGTCGGCGTCTGGGCCTTCTTCGGGATCCAGGAGCGCCTGAATACGCTCGAAACTCGTGTAACACTCTCCGAATCAGACCTCACGAAAAACACGGAATTCCGTATCAAGTGGCCCAGGGGTGAGCTCGGCAGTTTACCCGCGGATGCTCAGCAGGACCTTTTAATTGAGTTCCTATCTGGACAAATTGAGGCTATGCAGTCTGATATGGAGTCAATGATGTCAAATTCCGTAAATATAAAGAGGGCACAACAGGATATAGAACGATTATTAGGGGACGTTGAGAAATTAAAAGACAAGCTGAGGGACTCGAATGGAAGTAATTAGCGTGATCGTCATGTTCATATTTGGAAATATGAATGATCAGGAGCATAGAATGACGCAGTATGTTCCAATGGAATCACTATCCTCATGCATGAAGGAAGTGAGAATACTCAAGAAAAAAGAAACAGATTATACAAAGGACGCGTTCTGCGGTCCAGCCCTAGTGGAGCTGAGTGATGACGGGGAAATCCTGACATTGCATACTGAGATCCCGGAAGGGGCGAAGATGGTGAAGAAGAAAATAAGCAAGGAAGCTTTTGAGAGATGGACTCTTAGGTCCAAGGAAAAATGGAATAGTAACAAATGATAAAGGATAATGTTATAAACATCAATAATAAAAATAGACCCTTCATTAGTCTTCAATAATTTCTAAATTTTTAAATCCATATTTTTTTTCTAAAACAGGACCATGATAAATACTAATCGATCCATGAGGTTCTCTATAAGTTTGTAAAAAAAATTTTTCCCCGTCTACTTTCCCTGTACAATTACAAATTTTACATTTAATTTTCATTTTATCTTCACATTCCATCGTTGCTTCGGTAAATCCTCTTCCATCGCAATTAGGACATATTTTTAGAGGTCTAATCATACCACCCTTACCGAAAAAACGCACTGAGAGGCTTTAAAACAAGAAAAAATTTGGCTGTTTTGCGTCAAAAAGTCCTCTTTGGTTTCATATCAGGAATAGTAAGCTTTTTATCATCTTTGGGCAAAACAGGTATCCACCACACGTAAACTTGTTTTTTATCTATCCATTTTTGCGCATCGCCACCATTCATATCGTTAATAACTTGTATCATTCGTGTCTTACTAAAGTTATGAAAATTTCGTCGACGTAAAAAAGCTTCTAGAGAATTAAGTCTAAAATAAGTTTTTCCTTCTTTCTCATCTGTATAAGCTTTATTAATTGCTAGCTCTCCTAATTCATCAGCTTCCCCTTGTTCTAAAATAAAATCTTCTAAATGAGCTTTGAAACGACCTCTTTTTGTCATGGACTCATCTACTTTTTCAGTCTGACAATGGGTAAGTAATTCCTGGACATGTAATCTCCATTCTTTTTTTCCTCGAGGGGGCGGCCATATATTAATTTGTTCAACACAAGCTTCGTGGAACTTTGTTTCATTGGTTAATTCTTGAGTAGTAAGAAGCACTCGTTTTCCATCTACATTTAAAAAATAAATAGATTCGCCGTCACTTTGAACTTTAGTAAGATCTCCGATTTTACTTTCACCTTCTCCTCCAATTCCAAATTGTCGTGTAATACACACAGAACTTACACAAACACTGCACATAGGTTGATCTTTACATTTATATTTATAATCTGTTTTTTCATGTTGAGAGATAGTCTTTGTAACTTGCTGATGTCCCAATGGATTTTTAATATGTTTATGATTAAATTCAGAAATTTTATCTTGCCATTTATCCGCCCATTTTTTCTTTGCATAGACGGCATATTGATATAACACATTATCTCGTCCTCCTTCTTCTATTCCTTTTTCCACTAAAATTTCCAAACACGGAGGGCCGTCAGAAAATTGAGAATTTTTTTTATTTTTTTTTATTTTAAAAGATGAGAGCTCATTTTTTCCAATCGATTTCTGATCATATAAAGAAAAGAACTGATCCAACGTGGCAGCTGAGCCATCGCTGTTAAAAGCATAACGATTAGTGTTAGCACCGCTATGATAAGGAAGATTAAGAAAATTCCCAGTATCTCCACGATCTGCTCTAATCTCCACTTGTTTAGGAAAAACTTCACAATCCGCATAACCTAATTCTCCTGCCCACTCCATAAGGGTAGAACGCATAAGGGATGCCGGAATCCAATCAGTAGTAAATAAAAATAAATGAGCACCACCACTTTTAGAACGGCAAACGATTAAGGGCAAATGTAATTTTTCTATATTTTTTATTATATCCTTATGATCTAAAGGATAGGAATCTACATCTATACATCCCCAACGACATGTAGAATTATCAGTAATAGGAATAACACCTAATGCAGGTTCTTCTCCCTCTAAATGTTTTACCCATAGATTATCATGTAATGTGTCCTTGCGAATAAAAGATTGTCCTCCTAATTTTCCATTCGATTTAGAATCACCACTTTTATACTGACCGTAGGCACGATCAAGTCCCTCAAAAATATTTTTAAATTTCTTCCACATTTTTTATCTAAAGGGACGGCTTTTAAGCCGTCCCTTTCTAAGATTAAAAGCCTACCGCTTCTCGGTTGGTTTCTCCTCCCTCAACTTCTTCAGGGACAGCTATTTTTTCACCTTTAGTAATACTATCAGCGAATTCTTTAGCCATGTTGAAAAGATTTCTATTTTCCAATATTTTTTCCTTTTCAATTTCTACCCCAAACCATTTACCAAAGTCGTTACCTTCTTCAGTCGTTACTAAACGATAAAGATGACTATACATTGGTGGAGTGAAAGGACCATTCGCACCTTGAAGTTTGGTATTCAACATCATTGAATTCCATTTTCTACTTTTTTTCAATTGAGTAGATTTAAGTGTAATCAAGGCGGGTTGACCAATTCCATTTTTTTCATCATCAACCACAATGACAAAATGATTAGCAGCAGTTTCAACATAATTACCATTAGATAATCTGTCTTTCTTCTGATCATCACGAGTAGTTTTGCTTAGTATGTTGCTGTTAGCATCATACACAGCAACAGGAGCACCAGTCCCCTGTCCTCTATCTTGCCACTCTGTATATTGACGTTGATAAGCAACAGGAAGAAGAAGGATACCTTTACTGCCATCATACACTTTACTGTTGACAGTATCCAAAATCATTCCTGCTTTGGCTCCATCCACTGTGTCTAAATCTGGACTCATCTTTTGAAGAATCTTTAGACGTGGAGTTGCCAGGTCTTCTTGTGAAACACTTTCAAGTCCAGCTTTCGCTACTGACTCGAAATCGTTTGCTCCAATAGTCGCTGGAAGAGAATTATTTCTCTTCGCAGGAGTCTTAGAGGCTTTTCGTTTTTTGACTACCATATTACCTCCTAACGGTTGTCTATTTATCTTATTGTCGTATTTTCACTTTTTTGCGTATAAATACGCCAAATTCATCGGGTACACCATCTCCACTACGGACACGTTCTCCAACGAATGCCTTTAAAGTTTGCGGATGGATCTTCTGTGAGTGTTCCACGGGCAAACCTTGTCCTTCGAGCTGAGATTTTAAATCGGAGGCTTCTTCATTTTCCCCTCGACCAAAACCTACAGAAACTTCATTTTTAATTATATCATCTAAACCATTTTCTTTCAGCCAATTAAAACAAAAATCTCTATTGGCTTCTGTAATGGTAGCGTGATAACTTTCCGTTATGTCTATTTTTTGACCATCTTTTAAGCGTAAAGAAGTTAAATTGTTTTCTTCCATCACCGCTGGAATTTCTTCGTTCTCTAACTTAAATTCTCGTTGAGAAAGTTCTTTTTTCTTTTGGTCCAATTCAGCAAGCTCTGTTCTAACTTCCACTAGCTCGGTACATTTTTGACCCAATGATGATAAAGCATCATCGCCGACTTGTCCTATATGGTCAACCGCTTGTTGTTCCATTTCTTGTAGTAAATTTTTAGCCATTCTAAATTTCTCCTTTATTATATAAATCAATTTCTATGGGATAATATGTAGCCTCGATTCTATCCCACTTTAAGCATTTATATCGTCCTCGATTAACATCAGATGCAATTGAACACGCAATGCCAATAGCAGCAGGATCTCCAATCAATAGCAAATAGTCTTCATCACAAAAATTTTTAAGTTTAGTTTTCAACTTGCGTACAGTTGGAGCTGCACTTAAAACAACTTGTGAACCTTCAGAAAGTAATAATTTTAAATCCCCAAATTCTTGAGCACTTAGGATATTTCTTCCTTTAACTTCTTGCACTACATATACTGCCATATTTCTATTCTTTCTAATAGATTTAACTCTATTAATCTATTGCAATTCTTTTTGCAATCTTTTATATGGGATAATTAGAAATAAGGAAGAAAACATGAAATATAAGTTTAAAATGAAGCCTTTTAGGCATCAGTTAGATATTTTGAGCCATTCTTGGAATAAGGAAAATTACGCTATTTTCGCGGATATGGGGACAGGAAAGTCTAAAATTATAATTGATAATATAGCTCTTCTTTATGATCGAGGTAAAATTAATGCAGCTCTTATTATAGCTCCTAAAAGTATTACAGGAAACTGGGAAAAAGGAGAAATACCTATTCACATGCCTGCACACGTTGAATATCATACAATTCTCTGGTCGTCTAATACAACGCAAAAACAACAAAAACTTCTAGAACCTTTATTTAAACCCCTGGATAAACTTATTATTTTTATTATTAATGTAGAAGCGTTAAGCACTTCGCGTGGAGTAGATATTACTTATAAATTTTTATTAAGTCACTCAACCTTTATGGCTATTGATGAATCTACTACCATTAAAAATCCCAAAGCCATAAGAACAAAAAATATTATTAAAATGAAAGATCTTGCTAAATACAGACGTATTCTAACAGGGATGCCTGTTACAAAAACCCCTCTAGATCTTTATTCTCAATGTTATTTTTTAGATCCTTATCTTTTGGACTTTTCTTCTTACTACGCTTTTAAAGCCCGTTACACTATTACACGGAAAGTTCATTTACCAGGTCGCCATTCTTTTGACCAAGTTTTAAAATATATTAGGTTAGATGAATTAAATGCTACTCTTGCAAAGTTTTCTACACGAGTTCTAAAATCAGATTGTTTAGATCTTCCTGAAAAAATTTATTTAAAGAGACATGTTCAGCTTACCCCCGAACAACAGAAAGCTTATGTGGAAATGAAAAAATATGGAGTATCTTTATTGGATAAGGGTCAAACAATGTCAGCGGTTAATGCACTCGCCCAATTAGTACGGCTTCATCAAATCACATGTGGTCATGTAAAGACCGATGATCATCAAACAAGATCAATTAAGAATAATCGAATTGAAGAGCTCCTGTCTCTCCTGGAAGAAACTAATGATAAAAAAATTATTATATGGGCTGTTTATCGCTACGATATTCAAGAAATTGAAAAACAACTACAGAAAAAATACGGTGTAAAAAGTGTTGCTACTTTTTATGGAGACACTAAAGCAGAAAATAGACAGGAAATTGTTAATGAATTTCAAGATATAAGTTCACCTTTACGATTTTTCGTTGCTAATCCTCAAACAGGAGGGTACGGTCTAACTTTAACAGCAAGTCATACTGTTATTTATTATAGCAACAGTTATGACTTGGAAATTAGAATGCAATCCGAGGACCGCGCCCACAGAATTAGTCAAACTGAAAAAGTTACATACATTGATTTAATTGCTCAAAAAACAGTTGATGAAAAAATTGTTAAGAGTTTACGAAACAAAATTAATTTAGCTACACAAGTTTTAGGGGAAGGAATGAAAACATGGCTCATTTAATAAAAGAAAAACCAAATAGTTGGTATGCAAAGCCACGAAATAAAGAAAATGTAACCCTCAGAAAATGTCTTCCATGTGGGAAGATGTTTGAGAGCTGGGGACCGGGTAATAGAATTTGCAAGGAGTGTAAAACTAGTTCTGCTTACAAAGATTATTGTCCTACAACTTCGATAAAAATGTAATGAAAAAACCGCTAAAAGAAAGAATTCTTAAAAGTTTACTAGAAGTGAGTGAAAAAGCGTTACGCGAACCTCGAACACATCAAGAAATTGTAATACGCAAACAATGGGATCGTTTAAAATCCATTTGGACAAAGAGATATGAAAATAATTAAAAAATATACTTATAAAACTTTCAACCGGATTGATGGCGAAAAACGCCTGTATCATACGGGGAAAAATAAAGTTCCTTCCGTTACCACTATTCTTAAAGCGACTCAACCAGAAGAAAAAACTGAGTCTTTAAAAAAATGGGCAGAGCGCGTAGGAAAAAAACAAGCGGAAAAAATAAGAGATGACGCCGCAGCTGTAGGAACAGCTCTTCATAAATGTCTAGAGAAATATATTTTAGATAAAGGTAATATGAAATATTTTGATGATACTCCTACTGGACGACGTGCACGAAAAATGGCTAATGTTATTATAGGCAGAGCCTTCTTTAACCTTGAGGAAGTATGGGGATGTGAAGTTCATTTAGCGGGGGAAAATTATGCGGGAACCACAGACGTAGTGGGAATCTTTGAGGGTAAACCAGCCATCATTGATTTTAAACAAACTAATAAACCTAAACGTGAGGAATGGATTGAAGATTATTATCTTCAGCTTGCAGCGTATGCCCTTGCTCATAACTATACCTTTGGAACAAATATTAGCCAAGGCTATATTTTAATGTGCAGCCGTGAAGGATATTTTCAGCAATTTCATTTAACACCAGATATGTTTCCTGTGTACTCAGAGAAATGGAAAAAAAGACTCGAGGCTTATCATGCGTGAGTATGTAGTTTATGGGCAAAAATATCCTTGGATTCCTGGTGAGTATAGAAGTGATTATGATCCAGATATAGATGCACCCAGTATTTTAGAAGCAGTGAAAATATATAATGAAAAACCTCGAAATGAATATTACGCGTACAGTGCTCGTTGCATTATGTGGAGCGAATCCTGGCATTTATCTGATGCAGATTTCAAACGTATGAGAACAACTCCTTTCTGGAAAAAGAAAAAAGAAATGGAAGAATTGGAAAAAAATAATCCTCATTTAAAATTCTCTATGTGGAAAGATAAAAACACAATTTTAAATAACTCTGAACCTGTTGAAATTTTAAAAGAACGTTTTTATATTTATTTTTTAATTCGAGAAAATGAAATAGTTTATATTGGACAAACCGATAATTTTGTCACGCGCTTAAAAAATCATCAAAAAAGAATAACCTTTGATCGCTACTCCATTCAACATTGGGAAGGCACTCTAGAAGAAATTAAACTTATAGAAAGTCAATTAATTTTACACCACAAGCCTTGCGAAAATAAGAATTCAAAATGAGTGAATTTATTTTTGGTCCTCCTGGCACAGGTAAGACAACTACCTTACTAGACATCGTTGATGAAGCACTGTCAGAGGGGATAGAATCAAATGAAATTGGTTATTTTTCTTTTACCCGTAAAGCAACCGATGAAGCTATTAATAGAGCAGTTAAAAACTTTAATCGAAAGCATAAAGAATTTCCTTACTTTAAAACTTTACATGCGTTAGCTCGTTTTTGTTTACATTTGGATCGTACTTCCATTATGCAAGATGAAGACTATGAAGATTTTTCTAATATCATAGGAATTAAGATTCATAACCCCAGCTCGAGGCTAGAAGAATTTGGTGCAACCCTACATGATGATGATCATCTATCTCTCATTGATCGTTACAGGATTAAAAAAACTTCCTTATATGAAGAGTTTAAACACCACGGGCATCTCGAGGGTGGATGGAAAAAATTAGATAAATTGGATAGAGGCTTTACAGCTTTCAAAACAGCTCGTCATCTTTTTGATTTTACAGACATGCTAAAAGCTTTAATTTTAGATGAAGAAAAAATTCCTTTTTTTAAAGTCCTTATCATTGATGAAGCCCAAGATCTAAGCCCTCTACAATGGGAATTGGTAGACAAGCTTATTCTTCGTTCAACTAGAGTTTATGTAGCAGCTGATGATGATCAAGCCATTTTTGGATGGACGGGAGCTAATGTTACAGAGTTATTAAAACGTGCAAATGAACCAGGAAATACTAAACGTGTTTTACATCAATCGTATCGCATTCCTTTATCTATTCATCCTTATGCCACAGCTCTTATTAATCGTAATAAAAATCGTGAGCCTAAAATATGGCATCCGCGAAAAGAAAAAGGATTAATTACCTTTCCTAATTATAAAGATTTCTCTTTATTCCAGGAAGGAAACTGGTTGATCCTTGCATCTACAGGATATCAATTAGATAAAATCTGTTCTGATATGAAACATCGGGGAATTTTTTTTAGTAGAAAAGGATATGCCTCTGTCTCGCAATCAATTCTTGATGCAATGTTTACATGGGAAAATTTATTAAAAGGAAATGCTATCAGTCTCGAAGATGTTAAATTAATTTATAAATATATTAGTTCAAAAGTAGGACTAAAATGGGGAGCCAAGAAAATGGAAGGAGCTACGGAAAGCGAAACTTTCACTTTTGATAAATTAAAAGGACAGTACGGTTTACTGGTAGAGAAAGACACACCGTGGCACGTGGGCCTGGATCGCATTAATGAAAGAGAAGAACGATTAATTAAATCTTTATTAAAAAAGAAAGAAGACTTAAGAAAACCCCCAAGAATTACAGCTTCTACCATTCATGGTGCTAAAGGTGGCGAAGCTGATAAAGTTATGTTATTAACGGACATATCAAGAAAGGGATTGGATGCATATTATAAAGATGCGGAAGAAATGAGAAAAGTTTTTTATACAGGGATGACACGAGCAAAACAAGAGCTCCATGTTATTGCACCAGAAACAGAAGTAGAATTTGGAGAAATACGATATGAGCATCAAAAGCGCAAAAGATAAACAAATAATGGGAAGTCATTATAAAGATTGTTCCATTCAACCTATTGATTATATCATGGACAACAAGTTAGATTGGTGTGAAGGCAACATTGTTAAATACATCACTCGTCATAATAAAAAAGGTGAAGGTAGGAAAGATATTGAAAAAGTAATTCACTACGCTGAACTTTTACTGGAGAAAAAATATGGAAAACGCTGAGTGGCTTCCGCCAGAAAGATTACCTGATCTTACTGGTGCAGATGAAATAGCAATTGATTTAGAGACTTATGATCCTGGACTTAAAGATAAAGGACCAGGATGGGCTCGTAATGAAGGAAAAGTTGTTGGCGTTGCCTTAGCAGTTGAAGGTTGGAAAGGATATTTTCCTGTTGCTCACGAAGGAGGGGGAAATTTTGATGAAAAATTTTTAAAACAAAGTTTAAAACCTATTTTATTAAATGGTGCTTCTAAAGTTTTTCATAATGCTTCCTATGATGTGGGATGGTTACGGCGTTGGGGGCTAGAAGTTAAAGGTCGTATTATTGATACAATGATTGCAGGCCCTCTTATTGATGAGAATCGTACATCTAGAGGAAAACATTACAGTTTAAATGATTTATCTAAAGACTACCTCGGAGAAAAGAAACTAGAAAATGAATTGTATTCAAAAGGATTAGAACATGGTGTGGACCCAAAAGGGGAAATGCATAAATTACCAGCCATGGTAGTAGGTCCATATGCAGAAAAAGACGCAGAGTTAACATTAAAATTATGGCAACACTTCAAGAACGAAATTGTCAAGCAAGAATTAATTAATATTTTTGATTTGGAAACGGACCTATTGCCTATCTTAATTGATATGAAATGGAAAGGAGTTAATGTTAATCTGGAACATGCAGAAAAAATTAAAAAGAATTTAGCAAAAAAAGAGAAGGTAATACTTAATAAAATTCTCAAAGAGACAGGAGTGGCTGTTGAAATTTGGGCGGCATCGAGTGTGGCTAAAGCTTTTGACGCAGTAGGTTTGACTTACAATAGAACGGAAAAAAATAATCAGCCATGTTTTCATAAACAATTTTTAAATAATCATCCTCATGATCTTCCTAAGATGATTGTTGATGCACGCGAAATTAATAAAGCCAGAACAACTTTTATTGATTCTATTTTACGCCATGAACATAATGGAAGAATTCATGCTGATATAAATCAATTAAAAACTGAAACAGGAGGAACTGTGTCGGGAAGGTTAAGCATGCAACATCCTAATCTTCAACAAATCCCCGCCAGGCATCCTGAATTAGGCCCTTTAATTAGAAGTATTTTTGTTCCAGATGATGAGTGTACTTGGGGAAGTTTTGATTATTCCCAACAAGAACCCCGCATCCTTTTACATTTTGCTGCAGGCATTAATAATGGAAAAGGTTTGAAAGGAACAAAAGAATTAGTGGAATTATATCACGAGAAAGATCCAGATTTCCATCAAGCTGTAGCTGATATGGCTGGCATTGATCGGAAAACAGCAAAAACTATTAATTTAGGACTTTCCTATGGCATGGGTAAAGGAAAACTAGGAAATGAATTAGGATTAAATAAAGAAGAAACAGATATTTTATTTAAAAAATATCATGCTGAGGTCCCTTTCCTTAAACGTTTAACCGAAGAAGCAATGCATTGGGCAAATAGTAGTGGATATTTAAGAACGTTGGAAGGACGGAGATGTCGTTTTGAATTATGGCAACCTGCTACATTTGAACTGCAAAAACCTTTACCTTATAAAGAGGCCCACCAGGAATATGTCTTAAATCAACGTAAAGGATTAAGAAGAGCTTTTACATATAAAGCTTTAAATAGATTGATACAAGGAAGCGCGGCCGATCAAACTAAAAAAGCCATGATAGCTCTAGGTCAAATGGGTATTACCCCTCAAATTCAAGTACATGATGAATTAAACCTTTCTATTCCTTTGGAAAATAAGGAAGAATTTATTAAAAAAGTTAAAATGCTGATGGAAACATGCATAGAATTAAGTGTTCCGTCTAAAGTAGAACCAAAAACAGGAGATTCATGGGGGCATCTAACGAAAATTACGCTTACGCCGCCGGCCTCATAGACGGAGAAGGACACGTTGGAGTTTCTAATCGTCCTGATAGACGTACAGGAACCCCTCTTATTGTGGTAGAAATGAGCTCTCACGAGGTTATTATTCGTCTCCGTGACATCTTTAACCTAGGGGCTATTCATCGCTGTAAAAAACGACAGGAGCACCATAAACAAACATGGCGTTGGGCCGTTAAATATAGACAAGCCCATAGTGTCGCTCGTAAAATATATCCCTATGTTATTGAAAAAAAGGACAAAATCTATTGTATTTTACAATATTATCCTGAAAATGCTTGATTTTTCCTTGTAAATATCCTATAAAATCCCATATATAAGGAGAAAGTAATGACAGATATAAGTAAATATAAGTCAGTAGCTGTAAAAAAAGAAACCCACGCACAGCTTAAAGAACTAGGTGGTCCTGACTTCAGATCGGTTTCTGGAGTCATTGAGTGGTTAGTCGCTCAGGAAATTAAAAAAAGAAAGAAGAGAAAAAAATGACAGAAAGTTCATTTAAAAGAATAAAGAGAACAGCGGAGATGAGCCAAAAAGCTGATAAAATTTTAAAAGCTTTAAAAGTTACAGTCGCTGCAGCTCATGGAAAAAATGCTACAGATGTATCGGATGCTACGAAAATAGTAGAAGACACATTAATAAAAAATGATGCAATAGTAGATATAATGATAGCTGCATCAGATTCGAGAGCTCATGCACGATAAACATAATTTATTTGTGTACGGCACATTAAAAGAAGGAGGAAGGTTGCATCATCTTTTAAAAGATTCAACCTTCCTTGGAACCTATTACACGGAACCTAACTATTTTTTATTTGATACGGGGCCTGTTCCTATGGTTTTCCCTGTTCCTAAAGGGACAGGTCAAAAAGTAGAAGGAGAAATTTACGAAGTTAATGACTCTGAATTTAGAACCATAAAAACAATGGAAGAAGGGGCGGGATACGATACTAAACAGGATATTTTTCTATCTAAGGGAGGAACAATTCACCGTTTAGCTTCAATCTTCGCCTATCCTCCTAAATACTTTCACTATAATGGTGAAATCAAACAGGGGGTTGTAAGCTGGAAGGTGTAGGATATCTTGTATTTTAATGAGATATCCGCTATAGTGTGGCACGATATTAATTAAGGAGGTCTGAAATGACTGACATAAATAAAATCGTGTCGCACGTAGTTGACATACCAGGAAAAAAAGAAGTTCTAGTGACTTACACAGATGGAACTTCAATGAAATTTTATACTAAAGAATGGGAACAAGTTATTAGTAAAGGCCGTGAAGCCTATACTTTTCTATGTGCAACCGAAGATTATAAAAATCTTTTAGAACACGATTAAGCACTACACGACATACATTCTTCATCTAATACTGTATCTTTATCTTCTAATTTTATTTCTTTTGCTGAGGATAATCCAGGGGGCAATGGATTAGCCATGGTAACCTTAACTTGATTATCTTGATTATCTTGATTCCACTCATTAGATCCCCATCCATTACCTTTTAGATCTTGCGTTTTTTCTGGAGGAGTGGGTGGCTTAAATGAAGTGTTTACTGACTCACTAATATTTCCATTTCTAGCCTCGGGAGAAAACAATGCTAATTTATATTTTTCTTCTAAAATCTTAACTTTTTCTGCTAAATACGCTGTTGCTTGAAGCGCTTTTTTATAATCTTCGCGTGAAACACAGTCACCTGTCCCACCACAATTACATTGTTTTTCCATTCTATTCTCCTTATTTATAATTTTGGGTGAGAACTAATTTAAACACATCGTCGGCATATATCAAGAAATCTTTTTTAATTATTATCTTGACGCATTTCTAATCTTTTTCGTTGGACTATCCAGGGCTTAGGAATAACCACCCCTCGACCCCCGTTCTGATCCGTCTCGTCCCAGCACCCAATCAAAGTGATTTTTTCTTCGCTTTCCTCTACAATCCAGCCTACACTTTCAACGCTTGCCAGCTTCTTTTCTTTAATTTCCTGTAAAGAAAGCCATCCTGTTTCAATATCCGTGGCATCCAACCAGGTAATCATTACCAAAGGAAAAGTCATCGCACTAATCCAATATTAAAATTAACGGCAACTGATATTCTTCTCTTCTTACTTTTATTTAATGACACTCGGTGCGGAAGCCACGAAGGAAATAATAATAAATCATGGTCCTGGGGAATACGTTCAATGTTTTGCGCATTAATATAATTAGGTTCACCAATCAACGGATGATATTGAATAGCTCCTGGACGAGGATCACAAAAAATAATAGGTCCTTGAGCTACTCCGTGCGTTTGCACGTAATAAACAGCAGAAAGAATACAGTTACCATGCACATGCGTATTATTCGATCCTCCCGGCGGATTAATATTGGCCCACGCCCCGCCTTCTGAAAAAAACTTTCTATTTTTTAATTCCCATCCCATTGCTCTTCCATAAATAGGCGCATATTCATCAGCGATTGTTTTAGTTAAATTTCCCAAAGGTCCTGTGTGAGTTGTTTTAGAATGCCAACCACCCATGTTTGATTTAACCACACCAGGATCTTTTTTAATCCAAGCTTTAACTTCCTTTAAAATTGATTCCCGCAGCTCAGGATGTTTCTCCTTTAGATTAAATTGCATAGCCAATGTGGCAAACATCATTTGACCGACAACAACAGGCTCTTTACTCGTGTTCATTTTTTATTTATACATTGGAGGCAGAGCCAAGTGGGCTTGCTACTTGTTTTTTTCATGAGCTTCTTCGAGTATTCTCTTAAGCAGCCATCACAAATTTTAGTTGTCTCCTCGACAATATCATCGCGAAAATCACCATATTTTTCAATAGGTTTCATCATTTCTGTAAGACCAGGAATATAGTGATCTTTTAATGGAAATAATTTTTTCTTCCTATTGTAATGTTCCGGATTCCAGGGCATTATTTATTTTTCCCAGTTGGTAACGCTTGAACATTAAAGGACATGGATCGGCGTTCTCCTTCCCCTCGAAAAGGGGACACAGAGTGACCGAGCCACGCAGGAAAAATATACATGTCTCCTCGTACCGGCAGTTTGTTATGCGTCATGCCAAATCGTAATGTTAGTGAATCATATTCCCTATTATTATGAAAAGTAAGCCAGCCATCCGGTTCTGAATCCTTATTAATCTGTTCAGGGACCTTAAGATAAATAATTCCCGATAATGTTCCACTATGCGTATGCACGGGATTATAGTCCCCTGCGTATTGAGAAACGATCCAAGACTTCTGGAAAATTAAATCAAAACTATTCCACATTTTAATTCCTCTTCCATCAAACATTGTTACAGCTTTGACATAGCCCCGACATGCCTGGAGTATTCCTGTGTCAATAAAAGTTTTCATATACCCTTCGCGAGGAATAGCTATTTGCTGCCCCTCATGAATTTTTCCAGCCAATTGATCCGAGTGGTCCTCTTTGTCCTCGGCGTGTAAAAGTTTCGTTGTTAAAATTTCCAACTGAACGACTATATCTTCGGGCAGTACCACTTTGCATGATGGAATAGGAAATAAGTATTCTATCTTCGCTTGAACATTAATTGGATCTTTGGTCATAATAAAGGAGTCCCCCAGTGTTTCTTTGTTGCTGCATTGACGCGTATCCAAGCCGGGCAGAGATTAGAACTGAAAGCTAATTTAAAATCCCCTTCTTCATTGGCGTACGCCCTAATTCCCTCGCGCACCGATTCTTCTTGAAAATCATCGCCCGCTATGACGCCGTTTTCTTTTAATTTCGGTGTCCACGCTTTAAGATCTTTATAAACATTCTCCGCGTCATGAGACCCATCAATCATGATAAAGTCCAAGGACTTATCCCGATAGCGTCGAGATGCTTGTGTACTGTCCATTTTTATAGGATTAATAATATGTTTCACCGGGCTTATATTTTTTGTGAATTGTTTAAATAAATTTTTTTTCTTCAAATTTTTCATGATCCATCGCTGCGAGTCTGTTTTAATATGCTTATTAAGTTCCTCATCACTTAAGTTATGCTCCCATGATCCTTTCCAGGTATCAATGC